>Ga0081474_117221_pt1 | contig 41816 bp, 44 predicted proteins | sample OneHunmetagenome_2_FD_70978 | JGI IMG/M metagenome (GOLD analysis project Ga0081474, IMG submission 70978) | Ferrous microbial mat communities from One Hundred Spring Plain, Yellowstone National Park, USA v2 (version 2) | ecosystem: Environmental > Aquatic > Non-marine Saline and Alkaline >... | reverse complement strand
CCTTTCTCTTCTCCCTCTCCTTGGTTAATAGGTCCCTTACGGCTACCCTAATTGCCTCACTCCTGGATGGGAATAAACCACTTTTGGCAAGTTCATCAAGCCCCTCAAGCATCCGCCTCGGTATGTGAACGGAGATAAGCATCATCCTCACCCCAGACTTAGACCTCGGCATCAACAACAGCTTAAACAATACACTTTTAAATATTACCCATAACTCCCACCATGCATTATTAAAACTGATGATGAATAGGTATAACCACTAGATCTCCTAGGATTAAGAGAGATGTATGGAACTGTGTAATGAAATATAACATAGTTATGAAGAATTAAGATAGCTAGGTTACAGCAGAGGAACATTATATATTAAAAATGTTTTATAAATCTTAGTTTTTAAGTCCAGAACTTAAGCCAGGTATCTTCATTAGACTAGGGATTATTAACCATTCCAAAAGTGAAGGTATTGATAAGTCGATAACGCGTAAGAGCGCCCCCTTCATGAACTTAACCATTAATTAAGAGTCATCATCTCTATGTAAAAGTTGTTACTGAAGTTGCTGTAGTAGGACGTTCCTTAAGTATGCTGCCACCATGAGGTTAACGAACCTTCCACGCCTCTCATCCAGCATATGCCCAATCCCATTAATCCTAATGGAGAACACTGGTACACCGGCCTCTTCTAGTCTCCTCGCGTAGGCCTCACCCTGATCCCTGAGTGCATCCCTCTCAGCCGTTATAATTAACGCTGGGGGTAGGTTTGAGGGGTTTGTAAGTATGGGTGTGAATAGTGGGTTGAAGGCCTCCTTAAGGTCCCCTAGGTACTTTGTTGTGAAGTCTATTATAGAGTCCATGTCCAGTGGATTACCCTTCCCACCGTATATTCTTGCAGACTCCGAATACGGATCAAACCCTATGACCGGTTGCACAAGGACCTGGCACCTAAGCCTAATTCCACTGTCCCTAGCCAGTACGCTCACTACAGCTGCCAGGTTACCTCCTGCGCTCACACCCATTACGCATATGGAGCCCTTATCACCCCCAAGCTCCTCGGCATGTTCATAAACCCACCTCAAGGCATCAAAGGAGTCAACCACAGCTGCCGGGAACCTGTACCTGGGGGCGAGCCTATAGCCAACGGACACGACTGTGCAACCGCAGTTGCTCGCTATGAGCCTGCATTCACCGTCAGACTCCTCAATACTGCCAGCTACGAAGCCGCCCCAGTGGTAATAAACCACAACACCCTTAATCCTGTTCTCAGTGGGGTAGTATATCCTTATGGGGATTTTAGTCTCCCTACCGTCAACTACGGTATCCCAAACCTTAAGCATGTTAAGGCGCCCAGCTTCATGCATTAAAGTTTAACCCATCTTAACAACACGAGCAACGATGCGTAATGCGCTCAGGTTTACCTGCCTCAGGTAACCATAACCATGAGGCATGGGTACCACCGCCAGTGATGACCATGGGAGCTAGTTGATGCAACTACCGTAGCGGTGGTTATTCCATCGGCATTTTTACCCATAGATACTTAATGATTAGTAACCTGTAAGTGGGATTCCGCTTAGAAATGTTAATACGGGTGTATTGACCATAGCGTACCCGATCTTGGCTGTAGGGTAACCGACCCTTCACAGGCTAATCCATGTATGAGTAGTTCACCAGGTCCTTTAATGTTATTAACCCTGGCTTGGCGTCGGTAATCCTCTTAGCCAGGTTAACCACAACCGCCACTGTTGCTGGGTCACCTGGCGTACCACTGCTCCTCCAGGTTACCGTGGGTTCACCCTCCAGTGTAACCTCCTCGTAGTCTTCACAGGCTATGCAGGCCCTTAACTCAACCCTAATAACCTCATTATTGCCAACGAACCCACTACCGTGCCCAACCACACCCCTAACCTGCCCCTCCTCAACCTTAAAGTACTGGGTTTCGTAGTGCCTATCGGCCACTATGGTCTCCTGGCCCTCCTCAACCCTATCCAGCCTAATACCCATCATGCTGGCCATTAGCAGTACTGATTCAGCAAAGCCAACGTGGGCCGTTATATCACCCTTAGCCAACGTCTCCTTAAATTGGCTTAGGCTCATGCCTAGCCCAATCTTCCTCTGGAAGGAGTACCTCCTCCTTGATGCGTCAAGGGACCTGACAACCCTAACCCTGCTAAGCCTGGTTAGGGTCACGGTTAGCACTGCGGGTAACACGTCTAGGGCGAAGCCTGGGTTAACACCTGCGCCAAGCACCGTTGACCCATGGGCCTTGGCGTAGTTATCCAGTAGCTCAGCCAACTCAGGGTACCTGTACCACGGCCAGGCCAGGGTCTCGCATGTGGAGACGACGTCGGCCCCAACTCTAATCGCCTTAACCAACTGGGGGTAGACCTTATCAAGCCAGGTGCCCGTTGAGTGGAGTACAACATCCGGCTTAGTTTCATTAAGCACCTTATCGGCATCCCCCTCAACCCTAATCCCTATGCTGCTCTTAATGCCTATTAACTCGCCGACATCCCTACCAACCTTAGATGGGTCAATGTCAATGGCGCCGACCAGCTCAATCCCCCTCTCCAAGGCGACTTTAGCTATTAACTGCCCTATTGGCCCCAACCCGTAGACAACAGCCTTAGGCTTAGTCATAGTCAGGTTTAAGAGTACCACCTTTTAAAGTAGTACTATAGTTTTAAAATACAGGGCTTAAGTTAGTGCCAATGTGTAGGCTTATCGCCCTATCAGTTAACGATGTCAACCTGCTTAGGAACGCTCTACTTAAGCTTAGGGAGGCCGCTAGGCTTGACCCAATGGGGCCTAGTGGGGTTGTTAACCATAGTGATGGCTGGGGCTTGGCGCTACTTAAGGGTAACCCTAGGGATGGTGTTTTAATTCAATACAGGTCCACTAAACCCATATACAAGGATGCTGGGTTTGAGGCATTGGTAGGGGCCCTCAATGGCAATGACACGTATAGTGGGGTTGCCCACGTGCTTAACGCTGAGGATAAGAACGTGGTCAGCGACTTAACGGTCCACCCAGCCAGCGCGCACGTTAATGATGGTGAACTGTACATCGTGCACAACGGCGTCGTGGATAAGGTGAAGGTGTACGAGCACCTGAGGAGAAGGTATGGTGTAGCCCTTAGGGTGGATCAGCTTAACGACACCTACATCCTCACCCAATTAATCGCTAGGGTATACGACGACCTAGGCACGTTGGGCAGTGCGCTTGGTGAATTGGCCGAGTTAACGAGGGTTAATGGTTGGCTTAAGTCAGCCTTAAACATGGGCCTAATGCTGGTTAAGCCCAGCCAGGTTGAGGTCTACGCAACGACGATGTACGACGAATCAGTCCTTAACAACGAGAGGAGGAGGAAGTACTACAACCTATTCGTAGTTAAGTCGAGTTTAGGTAACCTAGTGGCCTCAAGCACATTAGTCAAGTCCTACGGCCTAGGCGGCGAGTACGTTAATGAGATTGAACCTAGGCGTGGGGAGTTGATATACTGCGCTGTGAACCCCATTGACGTAAAGTGCGCCGAGGCCTAGGTTAAGTGGCCTTAACCTTCTTTAAGGAAATGTTTTTAGACTTAATGTGAGCAAACCCCTGTGGAGTATAACCCGTATAGGGCGTTGATTAAGGAGTTTAGGAGGATTGCGGAGGAGATTACTGGTTCTGGGGATTTGCAGGTGATTAGGGCTAGGGCTGGCTTCGGGTACCTTTCAATACCCCTCCACGATTTGATTAGGGGTAAGCCGGAGCTTGCCAGGGAGGTTAATGATAAAACTAGCTTGGTTAAGTCACCCTACCTGGCCAACCTAAGGTTCATCAACGGCTTCCTTAACACAGACGTCAACCTGGTTAACTACGGTAAGCTTGTCCTAGACTCAGCCCTGGCGTTGGGGCCTAGTTACGGTAAGGCGCCTGACGTGAGGCCACTCAACATTGTAGTTGAGCACACAAGCGCAAACCCACTCCACCCCCTTCACATAGGCCACTGCAGGAACATGGTGCTTGGTGATTCGCTCGTTAGGCTGCTGAGGTTCATGGGGCACAGGGTCTCGGCCAGGTTCTACCTGGATGACACGGGCATACAGGTCATGTACCTGGCCTTGGGCTACAGGCACGTTAAGGATCTGGTTAGGAGGCGTATTGAGTTGGGTCTAAAACCTGACCAGGTCATGTGGATTGTTTACTCCGTGACCAACGCCGTGGCTGAGGTGCAGAGGTTAACCAGGATGCTTGAGGGTAAGGGTGAGGAGGAGTATAGGGAGTTGGTTAGGGAGAGGGATGAGTGGGTTAGCGTAATAGCGGATTGGCTTAGTAAGGATAAGGAACTCGTTGACTCGCTGGTTAAGGCACTCTCAAGCATTGACGTGAACTCCGAGGTGGCTAGGATGGCTAAGGCCTATGAGGATGGTGAACTAGGCGTGAAGGAGCTTGTTAGGGAGGCTGTTAACCTAGTCCTCAGGGGTTTTGAGGAGACCCTCAACCAATTCGACGTCAAGTTTGACCAGTATGACTGGGAATCCGAGGTGGCGGTTTACAATGGACTAGCCAAGAGGGTCATAATGGACCTCGTTAAGGCGGCGCCCAGCTACGTGGAGTTTAAGGATGGGGTCTATGTTTTTAGGGCCGATAAGGCGGCGGCCGAGCTTAAGCTGTGGGATGAGTTGAGGTTGCCTAAATTCGTGCCGCCGGCGACGTTGAATAGGAGTGATGGGACAACCCTTTACCTAACTAGGGACGTGGCCTACGCGATATGGTGCCTAACCAACTGCAACCCAGACATGGTGGTGAGGGTTATTGCCGTGGAGCAGACCCACCCACAGGCCCAGTTGAGGATAATGCTTAAGCTGCTGGGCTTTGACGCATCCCGCATAGTCCACTACGCCTACGAGATGGTTAACCTAGGTGACGTTAAGATGAGCAGCCGCAGGGGGCAGGCGGTGACCGTGGATAGTCTCCTTGAGGATGCTGTTAGGAGGGTTAGGGCCATTGCCTCAGGTCGCGGTGGCTTGAACATTGATGAGGTTGCCAGGGCGGTTGCGGTTGGGGCGATTAGGTACTACTTCGCCTCCGTCTCCCCAAGCAAGCAAATAGTGTTCGACTGGGGGAGGGTCCTTGACATGAACCAGAACAGTGGCCCCTTCATACAGTACACCTACGTTAGGGCATACTCAATACTAAACAAGGCCAACGTGGATGTTGAACCAGGGCAGTACACGGTACCCACTTCACTAAGCCAGGAGGAGGGCAACCTGCTCCTCATGATTGGCGAATTCCCGGAAACCCTACTTAAGGTCTCCGAGGACCTTAAACTGGAGAACCTCGTTAGCTTCATAAATAGGCTGGCGCTAGAGTTCAACACCTTCTACGAGAAGTACCCAGTCATAAATGCGGAGCCCGGCGTTAGGGAGTTTAGGCTGGCCCTTGTTAAGGGGGTTAGGGTGGTTTTGGAGAACTCCATGAGGATACTGGGCATACCGGTGTTGAGTAGGATGTAGCTACTCAGCCAGCTTCACCTCAATCCTAACCCTACCCCTAATGTAGTACTCATCCAACCTACCCCTGGTGCTAACCAGCACATCAATGTCGCCGCTCGTGGGTGGCCTAATGCCCTCAGCAAGCTTAAGCATAACCTTATCGTTACTCACAAGCACCGAGCCCAGTGATGGATCCCTCAACGAAGCATTAGCCACCTTGAAGTAACCCCTAACCATGCCCCTCTGGTAAAGTTGAATAACGGCGTACTGCCTAACGTTAACCAGGTTTATCGGGATGCTCTTGGATATTATCCTCTTCACCGCCGAGACCATCCTGTAGTCGCTGAGGGACTCTATGAAAACCACAAAGCCTATTATAACAATGGCCAGTGAGAACACTATATCCAGGAACACCGGGGCCACGGTCACCGAGCCCATTAGTTATTCCAATCCACGAGGGCTTAATAAACTATATCCCCAGGCGCCAAGACGCATTCCCCCACTGAGCGAACAGGGCTTAACCATTATTGGGTTAAGGCCGTGGTCAGTTTAGGACCACTTCATCAACCTCAGCCGTACTCCCTCACATCACGCTAGGGACAGGAGCTGGGCGGTAGGTTATTAACCTCACCACAGGCATTGGGGTGGGGTTGATGAGGGTAATAGGCCTTGTTAAGCCGTGCAGAGTGAGCGCTGGGGTGGTTTACGTGGACTCCATGTTAGGTTGGTTATCTAGGTGGCTAAGGATGATTGGGGTTAAGGCGGTGTACAGTGGAAGCTTCAGTGATGAGGAGTTGGCAACCGTGGATGGACTTGTAGTCACCAGGGACAGGGGACTGTACAGTAGGCGCACCGGGGACACCCTCCTACTGCTAACCGATAACCACCTGCATTGGTTGACGGCAATGGTAATGGTACTCAATGTTAAACCAACCATAGGCGACAACTCCCTCTGCCCAATCTGTGGTGGCAGGTTGATTAAGGTCAACTCAATGGAGGCCGTCGGCAAGGTACCCATGAATGTGGTTAGGAGGAATCCAACACTACTTAAGTGCGAGTCATGCGGCAGGTACTACTGGGTTGGCAGCCACCACAGGGGCATAGAACGCACACTGAACATCGTTAAGGAACTGGCAAGCAACGGCGGTATAGAGCAATCAGGCCCCGAATGCCTAATATACATAAAGATGAAGCCTAAATAATGACATAATGGTCAAGCTTCGCTCCTTCTAGGGGTGGGGTTGCCCCACTACGTGGGATGGGTTTGTGAATACCAGCTCTATTAGGGTTTTTAGTAACCCCCAAAGAGGGGGTAACAACCAAGACCCCAAGAAACCCCACCCTAAAGGGTGGGGAAGGAGGTCATTGACGATAAAGATCTAGTTCTAGTAGCGAATAAGATCGGAATTGAGGTAATATGGTAATTAGAGCTATTCCGTGGCACGGAATTTGCCTATCCTACGTTGCTCGAAATCTTAATTCACTACTGAACATTAGACTCTACGTTTAAGCAGTACCCGATAGTTAAGCTCAATAACTACCAATATTCGCTTTTCTTTTCAATTCCTCTTTTGCTCTCCTTAACACTTCATCAGCGTTTCCCACGTAAAATATTAAGTTAACGTAAATACCCTCTCTTAATGAGAACATGAACTCGTCAATTTTACCTAGTTTAGTAAAGTTTAATTTCTCTAAAAGCTTTTGTGACCTTATATTCCTCTCATCAACCCATGCTGTTAAAATTCTTAATTTTATGTTCTCTAAAGCGTATGAGAATAAAGCGTAAATTAGCCCTTTCCCTCTGAACTCCCTAGATACTGAAAACGCCAATTCCCCAACGTGGTTTTGCCTAGCTATGCCGAAATATTTTCCCCTTACAATTTGTAATGATCCCACAACTCTATTTCCTTCAAGGGCTAAAAACATGGGGTTATCTTCCCATCTTATTCTCTTTACATCTTCAAGCTTAACTTCTTGATACCTCACCACTGTGTAATTCTCTGGGTCATCTTTAAGCTCTTGTAAATAACTATAAATTTTCTCACTATAATTCTCATTTGCCTTCACGAACTCTATCTTCTTACCATCAATTATCATAAAAAATAAACTTCAAAAATTAAAAATAAAAAATTTAAGGCTTGAGTGCGAACTAACTGTATTGGCTAATTCATGCAGTGACGTAAATTCTTTAATTCTCTCACAAGCACCCTCTTAAGGATCGTACACTTTCATTCCTTAAGAGAGAACCGCTACCCTTCGTTACCAGATCTTAAAGAAGAGGATTGGAGAAAGTTCAGCTTCTTTTCGCGTCACTTAGGTATCCGCAGTTTGGGCAGTACCAGGTATTGTACTGCTCATCCCACTTGAGCCTATGGAAGCATCTTGGGCAGGTTCCCAGTGGTGGCTTGAGGACACCCCTGGTGTACAGTATCTTCCTAACCTGTCTCTCGCTTAAGCCCAATTTACCGGCTATGGCTCTTATCGATGAGCCACCATTGTACATTTCAGCCACAACCTCCTCGACGTAGGTTGGTAGCCTGGTGGCCCTGGTAATGCCCCTGGTCCTCAAGGCCGCCCTAGTCCTCTCCCTAATCAGGTAGCGTTCGTAGTCTGCCGCCCAGGCTAGGATGCTTAGGACCAGTCTCCTAACCATTGGGTTTAGGTCCTGTAGGAACTCCTCACGCACACTCACCACGCCTATCCCCCCCTGGTCCAGTTGCCTAAGTAGGTTGAATAGGTCCGTGAAGCTGCGGCTTAGCCTATCCAGGCTGTACACTATGAGCAGGTTAACCCCATTCGCCCTCGCGTAATCCACAGCCTCCCTAAACCCCCTCCTCTCCATGGCTGGCACACTACCGCTGACGCCTTGGTCCATGAAGAATGCCTTAACCTCAATACCCCTAGCCAACGCAAACCTAACAATACCCTCACGCTGGGCGTCGAGACCAAGCTCCTGCTCCTCAGTGGAGACTCTAAGGTAGGCTACCGCCAACACCCGTTTTGGACTGGCCAGTGAATAAAAGGTTAAGGTTCATAAACAGGCGTGGTGGTTATTTGAGTGTGTAAGTTGTCTGCACTTAAACCTATGACATGTTCCTCGTTAGCTTATCCCTAGTCGACCGGTCAAGCATGTTAAGTACCCTGCTTATTATTGCAGCGTCCCTATCAGCCAACCTCTTATCTAGACTAGCCACAACACTCCTCCTCAGGGCTAAGCCAGCCTTAACGACGTTGTCTGGGTAGGTTGCAAGAACCTTCATAGTTGTTAAGCACCAGTTGATGTACTCCTGGTCCGTTGCTCGCTCGGCCAACGTGGAGATGACCGTCCTCAACGCCTGGAAGGCTTGGTCCTGACTCATGTTGAAGAGTCCCTGCAGGACGCTCCTAATCACGCCCTCCCTTTGGCTCTCCGGCATCCTGGCCACGGCTATGGGGTCCAGTTGAGATGACATAGAGGTGGTTCTTCCTTAAACTTAATAAACATTATTCACCACAAATATGTATATTTTTTACCAATATTAAATGGCTTATAATGGAGGGGGTTCACCCAGTTAAACGGTTGGAAGGGTTTATTAAGGGGGATTGGCGATATCGGTATGGCCCTTAGCATTAGTCAGGAAACCCTACGGGACATACTTAAACCAAGCAACTCCGTACTCGTGGTTTGGGACGTCCATAGGGCCCTCTACAATGTAATATTCAACAGGGATGAGTTCCTCAAAGCCCTAAACACCGTTATTGAAGCCGCCAGGAGGGTTAAGGTACCGGTAGTCTTCACGAGGATAACACCATACCCAAGGGGCTTCGAACCCCCGACGGTTAAGCTAATGCAGTGGAGGGGTGGTTTCAAGCCAGAGGACATGGAGCTTGTTGTCAAGCCCCAGGAGGGTGACTTGGTTATTGATAAGAACACGTGGAGCATCTTCGTGGGTACGAACTTCGAGCTACTGCTTAGGAATTCGGGAAGGTCCACGGTTGTCTTCACGGGCATAGCAACGGAGATCGGTGTAGAGACCAGTGCCCGGCATGCATATGCCCTAGGCTTCATACCCGTGATAGTAAGTGACGCCGTATCATCAGGTAATAGGGAGGCTCATGAGAGGTCCCTCCAGAACATGAGGGCCTTCTTCCCTGTGCTTACATCAAGTGACCTAGCCAAATTATGGGTATAGGTTGTTTAAGAGGGTTAGGTTTATAATAAACTACAGACATTTACCATCACGTAATGGTTAACTTCACAGTGGTTAAGGCAATGGAGGTTTTGGAGAAGTGGATAAGCGACAATGGGCTCATTGAGCTTGACAGGGGTGAGCAGTACCTGGTGTGTAAGGAGGGTAACAACACCGTGATGTATAGGGGCCTTTACCTGGAAATACCCACCGAGGGTGATGTGGCCAAGGAGATTGCCCTAATGGCTAAGGACAGGGTCCTCTACAACAAGTACTACATAGTTACAACACCCGACGTGGCCAACTTCATAGACGGGGCCCTGGTTAAGAAGCTGGGCATAGGCGTTGTGGTTGTTGATGGGGCCTCGGTTAGGGAGGTCATGAGGAGTACGCCCATTGAGACACCAATGCCAAGGGGGCAGGGCTCCGACCAGAGGATTGAGGCGTTGGAGAGGGGCATCAGGGCCCTTGAGGCTAGGGTTAAGGAACTTGAGGGTAAGGTTGACCAGTTAATGCAGGCTCTGGCTGAGCTTAAGAGAGCACCCCAGAGGGTTGAGGAGAGGCGGCAGGTTCAGGCGACGCAGGGTGTTAATGTTCAAGTCCCCAGTGATGTACCGAGTTTCATTAGGGATAACCCGTGGTTAGGCATATTGATGGGTAAGGGTGAGTCCGAGTCTTAGCCTTGAACTAGGTAATGCTTTAAAGTAACCGCCAATAAGTCACAGTAATGAGTAAAGGTGGCTTAGTTTCAAGACTAATCATAAGTTTTGACGATGGCTCAACCTGCAGCGTTGACTCACCCATAGGCCCCTTTAACCTATGCGGCTTCGGCTCCGGGGTGCTGGAGGTTGTTAATAAGGGTCCCGTATCCCTAATCGGCCTATCACTGAATTCAACAAAGAACCTGAGCAAGTACCCAGCCTCAATAACCCTAAACCTACCCAAGCCCAAGAGGACCCTAAGCCTAACCTTCCTCGGCCTGGCAGGGCCCTTCATAGGTAGGGCATTTGGATACTACAATTACGTGGCTCAGGGTAAGCAGCCTAGGTCAGAACCGCCTCCCGATAAGCCTGAGTACCCACCTAAGCTTAAGGTTACCGGCATCGCCGAGTCTGACCCACTGGACTGCTGGTCCTACCCAATGGTGGCCAACGGCTACGGTGAAATCTACCCGTACACGGTTCTAGCCCTATCCGACAACGGCGACGGCACCTACACTGCCGTGTTCACGTTATCCAATGGTCAATTAACCGCCTGGCTTGATAAGGGACCCACGGTGGTGGCTTACACGAGTAGGCCTAGCAGCAGCATTAGCCTAAGCTACGTTGCGTCAGTGGCCACGGTTAATGACCCCTATGAGGCGGTTGCTAAGGTTGTTGAGACCACCTCAGAGGTGGCCGTCTTCAAGGTTAGGGTTCGTAAGGCTAGGCCAAGGTTCATGAATGGGCTCGGTTGGTGCAGTTGGAATGCACTCCTCGGCGAGGACCTTAGCCACGGCAACGTTGTTAGAATTGTTAAGGGGCTTAGGGATAGGGGTGTCCCGGTTAGGTGGGTTATAGTTGATGATGGTTGGCAGGACCTCCTCAACGGCATGATTAGGAGTATCGAGCCCAATAAGGCTAAGTTCCCAAGCGGCTTCAAGGCGCTCACGGAGGAGTTGAGGGGGCTTGGTGTTGAGGACGTTGGCCTATGGTTCACCATAAACCTCTACTGGAATGGGGCGGCTGAGCAGTTCATAAGGGCGCTGAACGCTGATGGGTTTAAGACGAGTAGGGGTTATGTGCCTAAGCCTGAGTTGGGTGAGGCATTTAGGCTTTATGATGCTTGGCTTAAGGTTGTTAGGGATTACGGATTCAACTTCGTTAAGGTTGATAACCAGTGGTCTATCCACCACCTCTACAGGGGCTTCGCTAATGATGCTGAGGCCGCTAGGGCTGTGGAGCTTGCGCTTCAACTTGCCGGTTCAGTTAACGGCATTGACATACTGAACTGCATGTCAATGCTACCGGGCAATTACAGTAACTACGCCATTAGTAATGCCTTGAGGATTTCAATAGACTACATACCCATGTGGAGGACTGACGCCAAGCTGCACACAATGTGGAGTGCATACAATGCGCTACTCTACTCGCACTTCGGATACCCGGACTACGACATGTGGATCAGCTACGACCCATCGGCAAGGTTAATAGCCGTGAGTAGGGTCTTCAGTGGTGGGCCAGTTTACATAACTGACCGTGAACCTGAAAGGACCAACGTTGATTTGATCAGGTGGATAACGCTGAGTGATGGTGAGGTTGTTAGGGTTGATGAACCTGCATTGGTGACTAGGGATGTGTTATTCAGAGACCCGTATAATGAACCAGTGCTGCTTAAGCTAGCCTCTACCGTGAATGGTTACCCTGCCGTGGCCTTCATGAACGTTAATAAGGATGGTGTTAAGATTAGTGAGGAGTTTAAGCTAAGCAGCATGCCCATGAGGCTTAGTGGGCAATACGCCTACTACAAGGTTACCAGCGGTGAGTGGGGCATCATAGACCCCAATGGCTCAATTAGGGTTGAGCTTGGTGAACTGGAGGCTGAGGTGCTTATACTGGCACCTTTAATCAACGGTAAGGCGGTCATCGGCATAGTTGAGAAGGCCCTCCCACCATACCCAATTAACCTAATCAACATCAACGGCGAGGTCATGGTCGAGGCCAGAGAGGGAGGCACCCTAGCCTACGTTAAGGATGGAGCCATGAATAGGGTTAAGGTTAAGCCAGGTGAACGCATCAAGATCTAAATCTAATGGCTAAGCATTAAACTATACAATTAAATTATTCTACAGAATAATTACGACACCGATTCTGGCAAGTTATTTCAACTGTTGCGATGCCAGTGGCGTAAAGGGGGCTGGAGGGTGGCGTACTCAACTGGTGTAGTTAATTGCGCAGTATGATGGGCAGTTCCTTTTAGGCACCATGAATAGCCAGAGGGATAGTGAGGCATGTGGGTAAAGTTGACGCCCACTCGCATTAACCAACTGCTCAGGCTCGTTAACAATAAGGTAGTACCAGGCATCCATGGTTAGGATCATGGCGCCGTCGACACGCCAGGCATTGACCTGAGGTGACCTAACGCTTAACACAGGTACAACATACCTATAGGTTACTGAACCCAACTCCACTCCACCCCTGTAGACCCTCATGTAAACCAGGTAAACGCCACTGTAGTAAGTCGTGTTAAAGATGTTAATCGTTATGGTGTATCCACACACTGTCGAGTTCTTAAGCCAAATTAACGCATTATTCAGTGATAACTCCACTGGTGCATAGCAATAAGTCAAGTTACCCATCACCAACTCACTGGAGTTAATCACCCTAATGCCCATGAAGGTGGTTAAGTTAATTCCATGAAGGTAATCCTGCACTGGCGACACGGCAATAGCCTTAAGGAGAAGGCTCCTCGTCTCGTTAATGCTCCAGGAGACCAGAGTGGTGTACATTATGGTGGTTGAGTTTACCGGGTGCCTTAACGTAACCACCGTTATGCTGATTGCGTAGACGCCTACAAGCACTAGGATTGTTAAGATAACTGGCATTAGGTAAAGCTTAACAGGCCCCCTCCTGTAGCCACCATACATTATGCCTGACGCCACCTAGGGCTTTTAAACCAAACCCCCATAACCAGTAACCATTATTAAGTTTAACACAGCGAACCCGATTGACCAGAATGCTTAACCTGGGGCTTGAATTCCTGGTTGACGAGGTACTGCCCCTCATTAAGGCTAGGGTGGCTAAGGAACTGTCCGATAACGGCTACTCCCAGTCTAGGATAGCTAAGGTACTTGGGGTTACTCAACCAATGGTGAATAGGCTAATGAACCAGTACGATTACTACATTGATAGGGCTAGGAAGCTTGGCGTGTTAGCTTTAGTTGATGCTGTTAGTAATGCGGTGGTTAGGATGATACTTGATGGTAGGTTTGACGACGCCTCAAGGTACCTAATGAACACGCTCCTAATGGACCTGGCAAGCCTAAGGCTATGCAATGCCCACAGACTGGTTAAACAGGACATACCAAACACCTGCAGTGTATGCGCAATACTAACAACACCTAGGGATGCCGTCCTAATGGATGTAGAGGAGGCTGTCAGGGTACTTGAAGCTAACCCAGAGGTCTCACTACTGGTGCCGGGGGTCCTAATGAACATAGCTGAAGCCACCCCAAGGCCAAGGGACCCCAATGACGTGGTTGCCGTGCCAGGTAGGATAGATAAGGTTGGGGGTAGGGTTAAGGCATGGAACCCACCCGCCTACGGGGCCAGTGAACACCTGGCCATGATACTCATAAAGGTAACCAACAGTGACCCATCCACAAGGGCAGTGGCCTCAGTGAGGTGGGGGAGTGACGTTGAGGAGGCCGTCAAGGCATTGGGGTGGGGCATGGTTAAGGTGGGTGGGTCAAGCAAGCCAAGTGAACATGAGATAGTAAACAGGGTGTCCGAATCCTACATACGGGCTAGGCCTAAGGTAGTGGTCGACATGGGGGGCTACGGCATTGAACCAATAACCTACGTCTTCGGGGCCAACGCTGTTGAAGTAGCCCAAGACCTAGTTACACTGGCTAGGGAACTAACCAAGGTAAGGCCACAAGGCTAATAGTAACTATATAACTGATGCAAAGGCTTAACATTCATATGAGTAGATACGCCAATGCATTAACCGCCTCAACCAACGTAAGGTAACCTTATGGGTCCCATCTACAATTAGGCTACTTAAGGTGATTGAGCCACGTAATAGCATTCATTAAGCTTAAAACCTCTCATTACCCTCAGGGGAACTCTCCTAGGGCTTAAGTCATTTAAGGTAATAGTATTAGGTAACTTATGAACATTGTATCGGCTTACATGAAATCTACCTACGATATTTAATTAGTTCTAATTTTTCATCAGTAACGCTTAAATACCCTCTAGTGTAATACTACATTCCATATGAGAGCAGCTGGATCATGGCTACTGTTTACAGTATTAACTATGATGTTCGCCTTAACTACCGCTCTAATAGTTAATGCCAGTCCGGCTAATAGTTGGGTCACCATTATAACTAACAATACAAGCTTTGGCTACGGGTACTCAATAATCAGCTACAATGGGCTAGCGTACATTTACTACACAGGGCAAGCACCAAGCGGTGTGTCCATCATCAAGGGGCTAGCATTCAATGGGACTGCGGAAATGAAGGCACCACTACCAGCCTTCAACGACCTGGGTGAGGCTAGCCCACTCTTAGTTGAGTTAGACAACGGCTCGTTGATGATGATTTGGGCAGGAGTACCAGCAACCCGCAGTAACCTCGCTATTGCAAACAAGACGGCCAATGCAACATTAACCAGTAAGTTAATGACCCTCCTCAGTAACCTAACAATACTCCTACAAGCCTCGGTAATGCGTAATGGCTCCTGGGGGCCAGTGGTTAATCTAACAACAAGCGGTGATGCAATGGCATACGCCAGCGACGGCGAGTACGTGTACCTAGTCTATGAGCCTAAGCTAACACTCACATACAACAACACGATACTTGAGGAATTAACACCAAGCGGTAGGGTCGTGAAGGCTTTAAGCATCCCAGGCATCATCGGCATTACCAGCGCATGGAATGGCCTAGTCGTTGTCCAATTCCTAAATGGCACCCAGGCGCTAGTGAATATGAACAATGGGTCAGCCAAGCAGATACCGCTAACATTAATAATGGGATTCACGGGCAATGGTTTAACGTATTACTTCAACACTAACAGTAAAATATTGACTATTATCAATGGGAGTAGGGTTGTTGCGAACCTAAAGCTACCGAGTCCATGGTATAATCATGCTTACCCACTCCAGTGGGGCAGTGGCTTCATAATCATCGCCTGGGGGCAGTTTCAGTTTTTATGATTAATCGTAGTAGTATTTATTACCGTTGGTGATTAAGCCCCGTAGGGCTATTAGGTATGCCGATGCTGTGTGTCTATCCAGTCTATACTTCCTCATTAACTCGTCGTGCTCCTCTGAGTTCGTTGACCCCCTTGGACTTACGTACTTGGTTTCTATGCTGTATAGTGGTGCCTTTAGGGCTATCCTCTCAATGATTGAGCTCCTGAATACTGAGACCTTGTGGTTGTAGTTCTCATGCCTTCTATCGCCACCCCTAACCCACATTAGCTTCAGCCTACCGAGAATCTCTGGGTTTTCTAGGAACAAGGTCTTAACACCATGGTTGTAAGCGTAATCAAGTAATTCGTGAATCCTCATTCCTATGATGCCCCAAGCCTTGTGCATGGGAAAGCCTCGTGCAGACGCCTCACTGAACCAGAAGGTGTGGGTGTCCCTAAGCTCACCCTCCTCATCAATGATTGCTAGGTTGATTCTATCGGTGTTAACATCAACACCACCAAAGAGCCTACCGGCATTACGCCTATGCCTAGCCATGTGCTCGTAGTAAACATCCATTGGCACTGTCACCTGCACCTCACCGTGAACCCACAGTTGGTTATTCCTAACACCGTAGTCCCTAACCACAACCCTACCCATATACTTGACACGTTCAAAAAGAACAGCATTGAGCAATTCCCTGTAACTCCTCGACACAGTGGGCTTTATAACAACCCTACTAATCGACCCATTAAACCTAACAGTAGTTACATGGAACCCATGGTTTTGCTTCAAGGTGATGCTTTTGGCAGGGTACTCCAATTCGCTTTGCTGAAACATGAGCCAGTTTGAGAGTTCAACACCTTTGAAATCAACACCCAATTCCCTACAAGACTCGTAAATGCTCATTACGAGGGTTACTGCGCCATCAGCATACCTACGATTCGGAACAACCCCATAGGCAAATTGCCTAAACATGTTCTTCCAACCAATCCTACTACCAGGAAGGGACTCCTGCTGCCTAGCCAAAGCCAACACCCTATGAGCAGCCACCCTAAACAACCAAGCCGTTGACAGCAACCCCTTGGCCACATCCCCATCAACATTAAATGGCAACTTAATGGTTAAGTAATCCACGAAGGGATATCCCTCAAAAGATTTAAAAACCTATCCCCAACACCCTCACTAGTTACCCTGGGTTTCCGAGACCCGCAGAGGCTGGGAACCCCCGGCGACGGGTGGGGAGCTACTGCGGTGAGGGGGCCTGGGGCGACCGTCGAGAAGGAGACGGTGGAGGTTTAACACCTCTACCGCCTCCGGAGAGACGGCCAGTATTCCCAACAGCAGGATTATTAAGCGCCTTCTACTGGAATAGTGTAAGCCTCATTACGCTTGCCAACTACACGCTAAAGACGTCATTCATAGTACCTGGGGTAGCCATTGCAGGGCATTACCTGTACCTAGCCTGGCAAATGCTTGAAAACCTTGAGAATGGTACGAGTTCAATATACCTAGCCGTAATACCACTGGCTGCATCTCCTCAAGTAATCCACACTGTAACCACCACTACAGCTGTTAAAACCATCACCACCACGGCTACGGTCACATCAACCACCGTAACCACGGTCACCTCCACGGTGACCAGCACAGTAATGGAGATCAGCACGACCACCACGACAACTACCTCAACTGTTGAGTCAACATCAGTAGTAACCTCAACGATCACCTCAACCAGCGTTTTGACGTTAACAACCATAAGCACCATGATGGTTATTGAATCGTTATCATCAGCGGCGTTAGCAGGATCAATAGTAGCGGTGGTAGTTATCGCTGCAGCGGTAGTACTGATATTGCTTAGAAGAAGGTGAAGGGCTTAACCCTATGGCGCATCCCGGCTGTTTACCCTTTTCTCAGCCTCATCTAGTACCAGCCAAAGCACCAATAGTACCACTATGGCTAGTATCAAAGTGGGTGGCTTCCTTAATGTGAGGGTTATTAGGCCAATGTACTGCACGCCTAGGCACACGGCACCATAAATCTGGTTAACAGGGGTCTCCCATGGGTCAGCAACCTGATTTGCATCACCCTTGGTGACTATGTAGTACGTGTCCTCTGATGGGTACACACCTATCACCCTATGTATTATGTATTCGCCATAGTGGTCGTAGACCACCACGTGCCCAAGGAGTGATGTGACGTTACTGGGCACTGGGCACAGCACAACCAGGGTACCTGCCTCGAGGGTTGGCTCCATGCTGAAACCCCCCACTGTGGCCCACGGTATCTTAACAATACCCATCACGCTAAGCACCAGGTAAACCAACACCACGGTTAAGACCACGTAACCCACTACGCCTAATGCCTTATCCGGGTCCATACAGGCCTCATCCCTACGCATTATTAAGCATTTTCCAAATAATTGACCCTACTTGAAGTAGTCCTCATAAATAGGACGAATGGTAGCATTGATAGTAGGGTTAGGGCGGATTCAAGTATTAAGGAACCGCCCACTTTGATGAACTCCACTGATTCGGCAAAGGCCACACTGCCTATTAAGGCTGATACGAACTTACCATTGTACAGTATGCCGAATAGGAACGTTGACGACCCTATACCGTATTCATCGCCGATCAGCGATGCGAAGAGCGTTATAAGCGAACCCCCTAGGATGCCTATGGCAACCGTAGATGTTATGTAGGCTATGGGTGAACGTATCGCCAAGATCATGGTAAACACCGTGAGAACTAGGCCCACCGCCAGTATAGTCCTCCTCCTACCCAGCTTATCCGAAATTGAACCTATTATTGGCCTACCAATGCCGCTGAACAATGGCAACAGTGATGATGCCGCCGCCACTATTAGATAACCGTAGCCTTCACCTATCACGGATAAGCTTGAGGAAGCCAGTTGAAGGGGTATGCCCATTAATGAGAATGATGCTAATATAAGCCAGAAGCCCGGCGGTATTTCACTAAACCTAATACGCTTAGTCGAGGTGGGGGGATACTTAGCCGTGGCCATTAGCGGCATTATCACTATGAGCATTAACACGCCCAGTAAAACCATGGAGAACTTGTATTCGCCACGGGATATGAGGATTGATATTGCTGGGTTAAATAGTGAAGCACCTATGCCAAACCCCATGTTTATCAAGCCAGTTGCCAAACCCCTCGAACCACTGAACCACTTAACCCCCAGGTTTATTGAAACCCCGTAGACGAAACCAACACCAATGCTCCCAATGGACCAAAGTATGTAGAACTGGGCAATGTTGCTCACCATTGATGCAGTAATCATTCCTAGACCAGCCAATGCACCACCAATCACCCCAATTAACCTGGGGCCCCTGCTATCCGCAATGTAACCACCCAACACTTGGGATATGGTTGAGAATAGGACGAATAGCGAGTAGGATACTTGGATTGCAGGTAGGTTAACGTTAAGGCTATTCATCAGCGGCTTCATGAGTAGGTTCCAACTGTACTGGTAGACCGATATCAGCATCATCGGCAGCAGCCCCTGCACTATTATGAAGCCCCTCCTCATCACGCACGCACACACCTAAGCCTATTAAAGCAGCACCCCTAATATGCCGGTATTAAATGAACCATGTCTGGAGGTATTGACAACTTAACAGCATCCCCACTACTTAACTTAGACTGAACCACGGCGTTGAAGGTGACCCCACCGGCGCTTACCTTAACCCTATACCCCATCCTACCCCTCTCAACGTCTAGTACCGTACCCTCAATCACGTTTAACCCCCCTTCATTAGTGATGTTAAACCACTCGGGCCTTATACAGACGTAGACGTTGCCCTCAATGCCCTCGCTTGAGTGTAGCGTTAAGTCGCCAACGTGAACCATGGATCCGCCTTGTGTTTTAACCGCCTTAGCTGGGATTATGTTTGTGAAGCCTACGAACTGGGCTGTGAATAGCCTTTTAGGCCTTGTGAAGACCTCCTCAGGTTCACCCTCCTCAATCAACCGCCCATTGTTGATGATTGTCACCTTGTCAGCTAAGGCATAGGCCTCATCCCTATCATGGGTGACGTGAATGACCACTGTATCGTACTTCCTCGGTATCTCCCTGAGTGTTGGTATTAGGCTTTCCCTCGTGCTCACATCCATCATGGACATTGGTTCATCCAGGAGCAGCACCCTTGGCCTAACAATAAGTGCCCTGGCTAAGGCAACCTTCTGGCTCTCACCACCGCTAAGCCCATTAACTTTCCTATTGAGTAGGTTAACTATCCCCAAGTCCTCAGCTATTCTATAGACTTCACGGGCTCTAATTGACTTAGGCATCCCCCTCACCTTAAGGCCATACTCAATGTTCCCGTAGACAGTCATGTGATCGAAGAGCGCGTAACCCTGTGGAACATAGGCAATCCCCCTTAATTCAGGTGGCTTATTGGTAACATCAACTCCATCCACTATTACCGATCCTGAATTAGGCCTATAAGCCCCCGCAATAACCTTAAGTAGGGTTGATTTACCACTACCTGTGGGGCCCATGATCACATTATAAGTTCTATTAGCCATGGAGGTTGATAATGGGCCCAGTTTAAATGAACCAATCCTCAACTCGATGTTAATAAGCCTCACGGCATCCAACCCTAACCACCCCTCTTAATGCCTAGGGCAACCCTGTAGGCCACGAATATTATAAGAACTATGATTAACAGCGCCGCGGAGTATTTAACAGCATTAGCAAGCCCAACACCCACGTAACTCTCATAAATGTAAACCGATGCAGGGTAAATATAGTTACCGTTAAAGTAGATGCTGTAGGCCACTATGAATAGGGCCCCAGCCTCAGATACTGACCTGGCCCATGAAAGGAGAGCCCCATTGGCCATAGCCTTCCACACCTTGGGTAGCGTTATGGATATGAATACCCTACTTGGGCTAGCCCCCAGGGTCCTAGCCACAATCTCCATTTCAGGGTTAACCATTGATATTGCAGCCTCAACAACCCTAATGTAATATGTTGATGATAGAAAGGCAACGGCGGCCACAGCGCCCCACAGGGTATTCACGAATCTAATACCCGTGATGCCCGTCAAGAGGTTAACCAGGGCATTTACCACAGGTGATAGTAAAGCATGAAGTAGACCATACCTTGACAATGCGGCATCAATTAACATTAATTTGTGGGCTACTAGGTTTAATATGTTGAAGATGATGTTGTACCTGGACGCGAAGGCGAGGACAATCATTATACCCACTATTATGTGCGGCACCATTATCGGTATGTCTATTATTGAGTCGAGGATTTGCTTAAAGCGGAATTCATAACGGGCCAGTAGGTATGCTAAGGAGGTTCCCATTACAATGGCCACGAGGGCTGATAGGGTCGACATTATTACCGTAACCTCAATTGCATCAATGAAGCTACCCACTGAGAGGGCTGATGCTAATTGAGCTGAACCAAGTGTGATTAGAAGTACGATTGGGTAGACTATGAGAAGTAGGAGTATGAGTATGGACACCGCAAGCGCCACTCTAAGCGGTAGTTCACCTGCATAAACCATACCCAACACGGGAATAAGGTACCTTTTAAATAAACAATGAACCGCTGAGCATCCCTTAACGCACCGGGAATATTGAGGCATACTGTGGGTATTGACTAACAGGCGCCGTGAATGGCCTTAATGCAGCTGGTACACTGCCGTAATTCCCATAGACAATTCCAGGTACTATAGGTTGAATACCGTTCTCCTCAAGTATCCTTTGACCTGTTGGGCTGTATAGCAGTAGTAGGAAGTACAATGCGGCTGTTGGATTAGGGGCATTGTAAGGTATCGTAGCCGTGTAGACCACTGGGTTACAGATGAAGGTCCTCGTCTCACCAACCTCAGTCCAAGTAACGTTAACCTGGTGATAGTAGTTAACATAGCTTAAGTTACCTAGGTTAACCATGGGTGGTAACGTTATGTAAGCTGTGCCCTTGTAGATATGGGTCTGGGGTATTGCATTACTGGTGTAGGCTGATAGTATGAATTGAACTTGCCCAGCACTCATCAATGTGAGTAGGTCAACCTCAGTGTTCCTCATCATGTACTTGCCCGAGTGGCTGTAGATTGCGTCAAATAGGTATGAGGCATTGTTGAAGAATGTTAAACCAGCTAACTTAACCATACACATGGCTTGGTAACCCGATGGGTCAGTGAATGGGTTAGAGACCCCAACAATAGTACTTGAGTTTAAGGCTATTATGGTGAATATTCTCCTCCAGGTGTCATTCCACTGGGCTGATAATGGCACATAACCCTGGGCCTCCTTCCAGAGATTATAAACCTCCTGTCCAGCTGTCGTGTTTAAGTTAACTATTATGACCATTTGCGTTATTCCGAAGGCTATCTCATAGTCCGTGTAGTTGTGGGTAAATAGGACGCTCGGTATAGTTGTAGTGTCGGCTGAGGCAATTACACTAAGTTGATTAGTGGTGAGCTCATACCCCGCTACCTCACCGCTACCTTTAAAGTATGGTTGACCTATTGTTAAACTTGGGTACATACTCTTCATTACATTTAACACATCTGTGAAGGCAAACTTCAAGGTTCCTGCAGCGCCAACCACAAATGGCTGCGTTGATGGTGTGGGCGTAGTTGCTGATACTGAAGTTGACGTAACAGTCGTCGTTGTGGTGGAGGTGACCGTGGTGGTGTACGTGGCTGCATGCGTATGTGCAATAGCCACCCCATAACCTGCTGTCACTCCAACCACCAATGCAACCATTACTGCCACGGCTAATATCTTACCTGAGACCATGCGTTATCCGCAAAATAATAACGCTTAAAAACTTTACCCTATGATATGAGAATCAGGTACATTCTCTCCCTAATGTTCCTGGGGGCGTTGCTCCAAACCACGTTGTATATTGATGATAAGACCTGAGCCTCTAGGTCCCTTAAATGCACCATAGCCAACGCCGAGGCCGGTGAGAACTCAGTACCCTCATTGAATATTGATAGCGCAAACCTCCTGTAGGCCGTGAAGTAGGAAACGTGCAGGTACCTAACCACATCACCCAGTTCATTGAAGCCGCTTGACAATATTGGTGACACTATGGGGTCACCTGCAAGGTACTCAAGAAGCCTGGGCACATCCTCCTGATACCTCCTCTCAAGCTCAGGTCCAAGGCCACTTGGTATCATTAAAGCCCTAACCACTTGAATAGGGACACCCCACAGTTTACCCCTAAGGGCCACGTTTATGTTGTAGAAATTGACCATGAACTCTGAAACCTCCTTAATTGGGTTGGGGGCCTTCATAAGCGGCTCAAGCCATGACCTATCAAGCATTGTTTCGTAGATAACCTCATCAAAGCCTGGGTTATTCCTAGCTATATCCATTGCCTTAACCAGGTAATCACTGGATTGGTGGCGCTGGGCTGTTAGGCGGCTAGTCAATTCATCAATGTTATTCGCGTTCAATAAGTCACCTAGGATGAACCTCCTGCCTAACGCATCCTCAATAAACCACCTTATGGACTTCTCAGCCCTTTCACGGCTGTATTGGCCAGACAGCATTAACCTAATGATGGTTTTAATGTTGTCCACCTCATGCCTAAGCAGGTACAGCCTTAACACATCCTTAACCTCACCAGGCATTGTCGATGCCATACCCCACAACTCACCTATGACTAACCCCTCTATCAACTCAGACACCACGTTGGGCGGCGTCTCCTTGGTTATCTTCTCCGCCACTGCCCTATATGAGGTTTGCGCCAGTGAGGATGCGAAGTCATCAATGCTTGCTGAGAAGACTAGGTTCCTAAACTGATCCATTGAAATTAACCTAGCCTTAACACCCCTAATCCTGGGGCCAATGTAGGGGTTCTTAACAACCCACATTAAGTCCCATTAAAATCGTAGTTTATTAAGCATTATTCAGGAGGCTCATGATGGGGCCGTCTTCCTCCTGAAGGTGAATCCGCAGACTGGGCACGTTAACCTACTAACGGTTGAACTTGGTATTATAACAGCCCTACACTGGGGGCACCTGGTCTCTACAACACCCAGTAGCGGGCCCCTTAGGCTTATGTGGTATGGTGGTTTACTTGACAGGACCCTAGCCCTAACCAGGTCGCCTAAACCAACGGCATCGTAAACGGTGCCTATCCTCTCCTCCGAGGCGTAGGCTACATAGAGGATTCCAGTCTCAGGTTGAATCCTCCTGACCCCATCCTGCTGCTGAACAGCAAATATCCTAACCATGGCAACCTTATCATTGGGGAAGTAGTACACTTTACCGTAGACTATCTGCCCTGGCCTAATTAGGCTGAGTTTAAGGGGCCTAACGTTAACCACGTGGTTAACCCTATCCCACTCAGCAACCCCAAGAACCATTGATTTAACGTATCCTGAGTCCACGTAGGCGTTATCGCCAGGTAGGTACTCCTCCTCAACCCCAAGCTCCTCACCAGGAGCCACAATAGCCCTATCTCCAGAGCCGGTTTGCATTCACCCAACCCACCGGTTAACCATTAATAACACTAACCCTAACGTGCCAACCTCCTTCAACGGTTAACCACCCTTAGGTGCCTGGATGATGGGTAGGTACTGCTGGAGGGGGACGTAATTGCCCCTCTTAACCTCATGAGAAGGGTGGATGGGAGGGTGGTGGTGTTTCCCTCAACCAACCCCAATGACCTGAGGGTGACTGCATATGAACCCTCAAGAGGGGTACCCATGGCACAATTAGAAGCGATTAAAAGCAAGGACAAGCCACACCACGGGTAAACACGCTAGCGCCTATTCAACCTGTTGCTTATCACCACTGCCTCATCAAACTTGCGGGTTAGGTAATCCCTCTTCTCAGTCTCGCTTGAGAAATTCCCCCTAATCACATGCGCCATGTTTGCTATGACCTCCCTCTTAAGGTCACCTAGGGTTGGCTCCCTCCTCTCAATCCACGCCCTGGCCATGGTGTTGGCTAGGGCGTATATTGAAGCCCTTATGCTTGGGGAGACCTCAATCATTCCGTCCTGGCTTATGAGGGTCACGAAGTTGGTTAAAACATCGGTGAGCATGCCGGGTACCTTAACGCCAATGTGGCTTAGGGTTAGGTTAGCCTTCCACTCCAGTATAGCCTTAAGCAGTTCCCTATCGGGGTAGTGGATCTCAACGACCTTCATCCTGTCGGCCAAGGCCTCACTAAGCTCATAAACGCCTGAGTACTCAGCTGGGTTAGAGGTGGCTATCATCAGGAAGTCACTCCTTATCCTAAAACCCCTAATGAAGACGTAGTGCTCCTGCAGGGCCTGCAGCAACGAGGCTTGGCTGTATGGGTTTAGCCTATTTATCTCGTCCATTATGAGCAGCCTGCCGTGGGATAAAACCAAGGGGCCTGGTATGTAGGCCAGTGGGTGGTCTAGGCCGGCCTGTAGGGCAACGGCTATGTCAATGTCACCCGTCAACTCCGTCGCAGTCATGTGGCTGTGGCAAGCCACCTCAATGTAAGGTGGATCGTCAAGCGCAAGTATGTTGGCTATCTCCTCAGCCAACGTGGTCTTACCAACACCCACAGGCCCCATTATCATTACGTGCCTCCCAACTGATAAGCCGCTGAGCACATCAATCGTGGCTTCACCGAGGCCCTTAAGGCTTGACTCAAGGGCCTTAAGTATGTTGCTAACCCCCCTCTCCCTAATCGCCTTAACCACCTTAGCCTCCATGTTAACGGTATCACGCTTAAGCAGACTGGATAACGTGGGTAATGATCCAAGCATACCCTTAACGCTACTTTGCATCGGCATTCTCCTAAAACAGCCAATTAAAAACCTCACTCAGGCTAGGGATATTGATCACATTGAAGGTTACGAAGCTTTATATTTAGCACTACCTCAGGTACCTCAATGAAGATTCATGGTGGGTTAGCTAAGCCAGGTATCTTGGACTTCAGCTCCAACCTAAACCCACTAGCCCCTCCAGGATTCGTCATTGAGCTTATTAGGGGATGCGACTACTCAACATACCCAGATTACGACTACGCCGAGCTACGTGCTACAATAGCCAGGTTCAACGGTGTTAATGAGGATGAGGTGGTTCCCACCAACGGTGCCTCTGAGGGCCTATACGCCTCTTTAATGGTAGCTAGGCTGCTTGGTTTAAGGGGGTGCGTCATTGTTTCACCCAACTACGGTGACCTTGAGTTTGAGTATTACTGCAGGCTTATTGGCTTTAGGGTTACCCACCATGTTATGCCCCACGGTGAATCATCATTCACCCTCGGCGACGTGAATGCTGGGGAGGGTGAGGTGGTGCTTCTGAGCAATCCAAGTAACCCAACGGGTACCCTACACGGCAGGGATGAGCTACTTGAGATTGCTGACGCCGCCGGCTTACTCATAGTTGATGAGGCCTACATTAACCTATCTGACGACCCATCCATGAGCCTAATGGGTAGTGGCCATGGTAAGGTGGTTGTGGTTAGGTCCTTAACTAAGGAGCTTGGACTACCTGGGTTGAGGGTAGGCTACCTGTACTCAACCAATGACCACCTAGTGGAGCTGGTGAGGGCCATACTACCCTCGTGGAACGTGAACAACTGTGCTGATGAAGTTGTTAAGGGGGTTTATGGCAAATACGCCGAGGCCTACTCAGCCTTCCTAAGAAAGTCGAGGACTGAGATACCTAGGCTTAGGGAGTTCCTGGTTAATGGCCTTAGTGAACTGGGTTTCAGGGTATACGCCTCTAGGGCAAATTTCATACTGGCCGAGGCACCAATTGATGCTGAGAGGCTTTACGGGGAATTGCTTAATAGGGGTATTGCAATTAGAACACCCAGGGGCTTCATTGGACTTGGGGGTAGGCACGTTAGGATAGCGGTGAGGGGTGTTGAACATGAGGAGAGGCTTATCAGCGAGGTTAAGGGAATCCTTAGCAGGGTTTAGGAGCCTACTAACCTTCCTAACCATAATACCCGCCGGGGGTGAGTTTAACCTGGCCCCAAGGCACTTCTACTGGACACCCCTCATAGGCCTAATTGAGGGTTTACTCTCAACACCACCACTACTGATCAGTAGGCCAATTGGAGTTGCATTAGCCGTGGCGTTAATGTACATCATCAATGGCTTCCAACACATGGACGGCTTCCTGGACTTCGGCGAAGTACTGCTAACGGGTAGGAGGGGGGAGGAGGCTGTTAGGGTGCTTAAGGACCCACATAGGGGGGCCTTTGCACTGGCCCTCGGCCTAATAGACCTGGTCCTGGTTTACTCCTCAGTTTCATCAATGGGTAAGGCGGCCATGGTAACCTTACCCATCGCCGAATCATCGGCGGCATATGCAATGTTCATGACAGCCCACCTCGGTAAGCCGGGTGAGTCCGGGGTCGGTAAACTATTTGTGATGGGGTCGAAGGGTGGGGTTAACCTGGCGTTATCAACCATAATTTACCTAGTATCAACAGTGGCTGTACCCCTCATGTACCACTGGGACTTACCCACCCTCATACTACTTGTACCGGTTAGCCTACTAACAGCCATAGTGGTGGCACTGCTGGTGACTAGACTGAGTAATTTAAGGTTAGGCTTCGTTAACGGTGACGTGTTAGGCTTCTCCTTCGAGTCAAGTAAGGTTACATTACTAGTAATCTACTCCATAATGATTTACGCAGCCTCACTCGGCTAATGGAACTTCCAGGAGAATAGAGCCTTAAGCATGTGATGAAGACGCAAGCCGTTGGTATCAAATACGCAACGGGTGAATGACCCCCCTCCTCGCTCTTGATGGGTGGGTTTTTTATTGTGGGGGTCTTGGGTGTTGCCCCTTGTTGCGGGGTTAGTGGTTTTGTTCTTGGGGTGGTGGAAACAGTGGGGTATCGACCCACTGGCTCATCCGAATAGGCTAAACCCCCTTTCGGAGGCACCAACCCAGGCACCAGGAAAACACAAGGCAAAGGAGGAATTAAAAAGTAACCAGAAGCAAAAATACTGGACAATAGACCAAAACTTCAAACAAACTCAACCACCAACAAACACCATAAAAAGGCGAGACTTAGCATCATGGGTCACGGTGGTCTAATGTTAGGAACTGGGTAATCTCCTTATTAACCTCCTTAGTTCCCTATGGGTCATTAACCTAGTGCAGTTTTCAAACCACACATAATACCTACAGGAGTCGATGGGTATGGTTAATACTCTACCTGTTTCGGTAAGTAGGCTTATGGTGTCCTCGGTATGGTTAACTACAAGCCCCCTTAACCCATTCATGTTACTGTTCCTGCAGTCAATTAATTCAACCCTAACCACCACAATGCTGGATCACCACCCCACTAATAAGTGTTAGGTTGAGGACCGAGGATGTACCCCGCCCGGAGGGGCTGGGATCACAGGTGGGGTGTTCCCCCAACTCACCCTCACCCACGCCTACGGGGATATACCTAAAGTTGTGTGGGTTTTAAAACCCTTGCCTCATCCACGCCCAATAGGTATGCTTAATAAGCCGGTTATTGGATAGAAATCAGTGGTTTATGATGAAGGCGGTCAGGTTCTATGGGCCAGGTAAACCCCTAATCATAGAGGAGGTCCCCAAACCAGCCCCAGGCCCTGGGGAGGTGCTCGTTAGGGTTAATGCTGCTGGTGTTTGCCACACGGACCTTCACTTCATCGATGGCGTGCTTAACCTGGGTGTTGCGCCAATCACCCTTGGCCATGAGATAGCTGGGACCATTGAGGAGGTTGGGCCGGGGGTAACTGAGGTTAAGGTTGGTGACAGGGTCATTGCTTACTACTATGTTGGCTGCGGTAGGTGCAGGTTCTGCCTGAGGGGTGAGGAGAACCTGTGCGAAAACCCCAAGGCCGAGTACGGGTTCATAACCGATGGAGGTTATGCCCAGTACGTTAAGGTACCGGCCAGGAACGCTGTGAAGCTACCCGACAACATAACCTTCGAGCAGGCAGCCCCCATAGGGTGTAGCGTGACCACAGCCATACACGCCACCAGGAGGGCAATGCCCAACGTGGGCGACTACGTGGTTGTCTACGGGGTTGGGGCGGTGGGCTTTGCCTTAATCCAGTACAATAAGTTGATCGGCGCCGAGGTAATAGCCGTGGGTAGGACCGACTCGAAGCTTAGGCTGGCTAGGGAGTTGGGCGCTGACTACGTCATAAACGCTAGGGTTGAGGATGCGGTGAAGAGGGTTAAGGAAATAACCAATGGTAAGGGCGCGGATGTGGTTTACGAGTTGGTGGGTTCAAGGGAAACCATGAACAACTCGGTTAGGATGCTGGCCAGGAGGGGGAGACTGGTGTTCATAGGGTATGGCTTCGATAAGCTTGAGGTTAACCCACTCGACCTGGTGGTTAAGGAGGCCACCATAACCGCATCGGTCGGTAACACCCTCGAGGAGTTGATTGAGGCCGTTAAACTCGTCTCGGAGGGCAAGATTAAGGTAATCGTGGATAGGGTCTCCAGTTTAGGTAAAATCAACGAGGAGCTTAATAGGTTGAGGAGGAGTGAGGCCCTGGGTAGGATAGTCATTAACCCGTGGGCCTAGGGTTAACCACGGCAAGGAGCCTAGGTAAAGGTTATAAAGGCGAACCTATATTGGGGTGGTAATGTCTAAGAAGCCTGAGACGAAGGCTGAGGGCAAGCCGGCGGCCAAGGCTGCTGAGGCGGCTCCACCTGCAGCTGCAGCCGGCGCTGAGGCTGAGGAGGGGGCTGAGGCGGGTAGGAGGGGTTGGATAATGCCAACCCCCATCCCCCAGGAGGAGTGGAAGAACTTTAGGTACAGGGGCTTCACCTTCGATGAATTAATGAGGATGCCCATGAACGAGTTCATTAAGCTACTCCCCGCAAGGCAGAGGCGAACACTGAGGAGGGGGCTTAGGCCATGCCACAGGCAGCTGCTTGAGAAGATTAGGAAAGCCAAGGCACTCGCCGCTAAGGGCAAGGTTATCCCGGTTAGGACGCATTGCAGAGACATGATAATACTCCCCGAGATGGTTGGCTTAACTATACAGGTCTACAATGGGATAACCTTCATACCAGTACCCATATCCCCATGGCACATTGGTCATTACCTAGGGGAATTCGCCCTAACGGCTAAGATAGTTCAGCATGGTGAACCTGGGCTAAAGGCGTCAAGGTCAACGCTACACATAGCCGCTAAGTGAGGTGGGTACCCATGGCGCAGTCCAGTAAACTCGTGGTTGAGCTCCAGGAAAGGCCAAGACCAGGGGAAGTGGTTATGCTGCCTAATGGCGAGAAGGTTAGGGTTAGGCACGTGGGGATACCGTGGCTACTGCCACCCAAGGCCGTTTGCAACGACGAGAGGTGCCCATGGCATGGGCACGTTAAGGTTAGGGGAACTATAATTGAGGGTAGGGTGGTTAGCATCTACATGGGGCAGGTCGTGGTTCAGCACGAGTGGCTTCACTACTCACCAAAATACAAGAGGTACATTAGGAAGAGGAAGAATATACACGCCCACTTACCCCCATGCATAAAGGTTAATGTTGGTGATCAGGTTATATTAGGCGAGGTAAGGCCACTTACCAAGTTCATATCGTTTGTAGTCCTTGGTAAGAGACCGGACGACGTTACGACAGTTAACCCTGAGGTTATTGGGCTTCAGAGCCAAGGCCAGTGAAAGGCAAGCAACCTTACCACCTCTCACTAGTTTGAACGGCTTGCTTTTCAACTCAACTTTAATCCTTACCCTGAGAACGGGGTCACCTAACCAGTTAAGGTTAGGCATCATTAAGCTAATTCGGTGAAGAATAACCCATGATTACTAAACCCTTAACATGGCCACTAGGGTGCCTTTCTCAACCCCAAGTGCCTCAGCCACAGGTCTGCACTTGGGTATTAGTAGGAAGGCAACAGGCTTACCTAGGTTAACCTCTGAGATGTACTCAAAGTGTGCCATACCCTTAGCGACCACTAGGTCACTCCCCCTAAGCCTACTTAGGAACTCACCACTGACCCTATCCAGGTGGATGCTTGAGCCGCTGTAGCCTGTTGAGACAAGTTCATCCAAGTGGCTACTTAAACCTGCATACTCGGCATCACTGATCGTTAGGTCGTTTTGGAAGCCAGGATCAGCCTTGGCAACTCCAATAACCTTATTACCCATCCCCCTAATCAGATCAATTAGCACAGTATCGAAAATAGCCTCACCGGCATTATCAAAGAGCCAAATTACCTTTAAACCACCCTTCGATAAGATGTTGTATAGTTTACCTGTGTCATCTATGGAGAAGGGCATGGTCATTAATGAATCCAGGGGGAGTTCACTGGGTGGTTTATGAGACGCAACCCCCATGTCGAGTAAATTGCCCACAATTGAGGTCCTAACCGCAGCCTTAAACAAGTCATAGCCCTCCAACCCCCTTAACATATTTTTAACTAAAGGTAGTTGAGCCTTAGCAGCATCGATATCTCTGCGTTTAGCGACCCTATAGTACTCGGCGACTTGAGGGTATGTCGATGAAACCTTGATGAATATCCTGGAGGCTATCCTGGTCAACTCAGGCTCCTCCTCAAAGGCCTCCGCAGAGGCATTAAGCACAAGTTTGGAAGCTGCCAGCGACTCCTCATTACTCATGTTAGCCGCCTCAACCTCACTAAGCCTAACGCTAACAATGCAGAGTGGGCATTCCCTATGCGGCTTCATTCACCAACCTCAGGGCTATGAATTAAGGGGATTTAAACACCTTCCTCTCAGGTTTGTAGGGAATTAAGCAACCTTAGCCGATCATTAACCCGGCTTAATGACTATAAGCCCACTAATTTATCACTAGAGAATTATTCAAGTCCAGGGCTATTTAAAATTGCAATACCCTATGCCGTACTATGCCATACTATTCATCGTGCTTACTTTCTCACTTCACGTCTTAGGGGGATTAATGCGGGTATTGCTCAAACTGCACCACTGGGCTATTATAGCCTAGCTAATGCCCCTAACTCCCCATGGCCCTCTTCGTTAGGCAGAGCACAGGCCTGGTTAAGTCAGCCTCCCTCTGGGATGCGGCAATGCTTAACGTTGCTAACATGGGGGCTGGTTTAGCCGTCTTCATAGGCATCACACCTTACGTAATCCCAGGCGCTGTGCTCTGGTTAGCCAGCTTGATAACGTTCCTACTTACCCTACCGCTCGTGGTGCTTTACACGTACTTCATAGTTAGGATACCTAGGACTGGTGGGGATTACGTTTGGATAACCAGGAGGCTTCACGGAGGCTTGGGTTCAATAATGGGTGTAGCCCTAGCCTTCAACATGCCGCCCTTCTTCGCCCTTGCAGCCTTCTTCTCTGTGACTGCAATAAACAACGTCCTACTTGTAATAGGCTACACACATGGGCTAAGCAACCTAGTCAACCTAGCCAACGCAGTCTTCAGCACTAGTAATGTTTGGTTTGACTACTCCCTAGCCCTAGTTGCATTCATAGTAATAATCCTAATTAACATTGTTAGGCCTAGCGCCGGCTTCAAGTTAACCACAGCCCTAGGAACCCTAGCCCTACTGGGCACCCTAGCCGCCATGGTGGTGGTGGGCTTATCAATACCAAACTTCCACGTTGAGATAACAAGGTTCCTTGATTACTTCAAGTTAACGGGTCAGAGACCCTACACGGGCCCATCCTTCAGCCTATACTCAACGCTGTACATGGTCCCCTACTTCGCCTCCTACGCCTACATATGGCTCTACGCCGGGCCAGCCGTGGCGGCTGAGATTAAGACTAGGAGCGGCTTAGTTTACAATGAGATACTGGGCAGCTTAATCACACTACTTTTCATAACAACCCCACTCCTCCTAATGGACCTAGCCGCCGGCTACGGCTTCAATATGACAAAATGAACGACAAGCCTCGCCCTTTAGGGCGGGGTCGCCCCACTACGTGGGATAGGTTTATAAACACCAGCTTTACTGGGGTATTTAATAACCCCGCAATAGGCGGGGTAACCATCGAGACCCCCAAGGTGAAACCCCACTCCTAGAAGGGGCGGGGAGGGGGTCATCGCCTATTCCCTGAGGTGTTCTCAACCTTGACCTAGCCGCCACGGCGTTCTTCCTGGCATTCCCGATAATAAGCCCATACGGCTATGAGGCCCTCTACAGTTACACGCCCCTAGCCATAGTTTACCTAGTCCTAGTCTCCATAGCAGGGGTTAAGGCGGCTAGGGCTGAGGGTAATAGGGGCATGTTGATAGCCGCAGCGCTCTCACTGGCGCCACTGGCGCTGCTCGGCTATGAGGCTTTCACTAACCCGTACTTCGGCGTAGTCTCATCGATATCACCCCTACAGCCATACTACCCAGGGTTAGCCTACGTGCTGGGTTTAATTGGACTGGGTGCTGTGGTGTACACCACCGCCAGGTACATAAACCTGAAGAGGGGTATAGACATAACGCTGGTGCATAGGGAAATACCACCTGAGTAAGGGTATTAAAAATCGCAGGTTAAAAGATGAAGTTAAGGTTACTTACCCTTAGGGTAAGTAACTTAGTATATGCCCTTGGTCCTGGAGGTTAGCAACCTTTATCAGTCTCACTGCTCTTAGATTCAGGTTGAGGGAACTCCACTCTTCAAAACGAGGAGGGGCCAGTAGCCATTAACTTCACCTTGCATTAGTTTTATTAATTAGTATTGCATCATCTTAGTCGATGAGGATTGGGCTAGTGGTGTCTAGGCTCGATGAAGCCTCAATGGGTATTTGGCGGGCGCTTAATGGAATGATTAAGTTTAAGGAGGTTAATAGCAATGAGTACACCTCCGACTTAGCCTTAGCCCTAATTTCAAACAGGGACATAGTCTACGTTGATGAGGCTGATGAGTGGGCTAGGGCCAATAACCTTGACCTAGTGGTCTTCCTGAGTAGGCATGAGATGAGGAACCCAAGGCCATTGATAACCTTCCACACGCCCGGTAACTGGGGTGACGCTGAGTTAGGCGGTAAACCAGGCCTTGTGGCCATTAGTGAACCGAGGGTTTTAACAAACCTCTTCAGGGAGGCCTATAGGAGGATTGGTGAGTTGAATGGCTACTCCGCCTCACTTGAGGCCACCCACCACGGACCATTCATCGATAAGCCAGCCATCTTCGCTGAGATTGGGTCCACTGAGGCTGAGTGGAAGGATCAGAGGGCCCATGACTTCCTAGCCTCATTAATCTACGACTTAATCAACGATACGGGTAGATTCATTAATGATGGTAGGGACGTGGCTGTGTCCATTGGCGACCTCCACTATTCGACACTGATGGAGCATATAATCAATGGTGAATACGACGTGGGCCACATGGTGCCTAAGTACATTAAACCGACTAGGGAGATTGTTAGAATGGCTGTGGATAGGAATAGCGTTAAACCCAGGTTAGGCATAATACATTGGAAGTCCATGGACCGCGAGTCGAGGGTTATGGTTGAGGATGAGTTGGTTAAGCTAGGGCTCACGGTGGTTAGGAGGAGGTGAAATGCCGAGGTACATGGTCATTGAGGCTAGGGGGGTGGATCTATTACCCCAGTTGTACAGGGAGTTGATAATTAAGGCTAGGGATCTTGCCGGGGTTGATTGGGATTCTAAGGGGTGTTACGCAGTGCCAATATTCATACACGCCAATAGGCTCGTCATCAAGGTACCAACCCCATGCATAACCTGGTTTAGATCAGCCATGCTTAGCATAGACTACGCAGTAACCGTTAGGGTGACTGGCACAGCCAGAAAGGCTAAGGCTCAGGCTTTGTCAATACCACCAATATTTAACCTTAACAAGGAGGGACCCTAATTTAGCAGTCACTTACCCTTAATCCTTATCCTAACTGTGATTACACCGTTATCCTCCTTCACATCAACCAATTCATTACCGGTGACCCTGGCCCAGTTAACCAGATCCTGCTTGGCGGCTGGGTCGGTTGCCAATACCTTAATAACCTGCCCAGGGCTAGCGGACCTGGCAGCCCTAGCCGTCTCAAGTACAGGCACTGGGCATACCTTACCCCTGGTGTCCACGGTAATCTCACTCATGCATCATGCCTAAAAATCACTCCTAATATCTATTTCACCTAGTGTATATTATACATGTTTATGCAGAAAATAACCAATTCATTATTTAATATTAAACACCGTGTAGGTGGGGGTCTATGGCAAACAAGACCGTGGGTATAGTTGTTCAAAGTGGGGCGGCAAACAGGATATGCTGCGTGGTGGTTTACGCCGCAGCTGCCTTAGCCTCGGGTAGGAGGGTTGTACTGCACCTGGTTAACGAGGGGTTAGTGGCCTTCAGGAAGGATGTGGCTGGTAAGGTTTGGGGTAGTTTAAACCCGGATGACTGGTCAATATTCCCGGAGCAGTATAGGGCATACGTTGAGGGCTTCCTAAAGAACCTAAACGGCGCCATTAAGTCAGGTTCCTTTAAGCATTGGCATGAGATGCTGGCTGAGCTTAAGAAGGAGTATGGTGATAACCTGAAGATATACGCATGCCCGCTTGCAGCTCAAATGTACAATATTAAGAAGGAGGATTTACTGGATATTGTTGATGCAATAGCTGGCGCAGAGACATTTCTAGCGGAGGTTGAGGGCGGTACTGTTTTCGTATTCTAAACCCCATCAATTTTAAAAAATATAAATAGAAATATAACACATCTTTTCATCCTCATTCAATATGCTAAGATCAACCACCCCACACCTCCTTAGTGGTCGTGCTAGTTGTCGTCGTGGTCGAGTTCGTGGCCGTGGTGGTGTTAGTAATAGTAGCCTTGGTCGTGGTTGTGGTGTGATTTGGGTGATGCATCCCCATGTAGGCCATTGACACGAACACAGCCCCCAGCACTATCACGATTACTGACACGGTTATTAGGGCCACGTCTAAGCCGCTTATACCTGTTCTTAACGACATAATCATTGGTCTACATAAAATTTAAAAATATTTTATTCAAGTGTTCGCAAATTAGTAACGCTTGGGCAAATGCTTTATAATACGTAACCACCTCGCCCCCATGAAGTCAATATACTTAAGGTTACCGGCGGCCGTGTTATTCATAGCTTGGGCGGTGCTCCACATGATTTATGGCATTGATATAGCCTCCATCCCCCAGCTGAGGGTTATTGGTGGCTTCTTCATTGCTGATGCAGTACTAGCCATAATAGCCGCGGTGCTGGTTTTGCTTAACGTTGTGGTGATGTTCATACCTATCCTAATTTACTCATGGATCAACTACCTGCTGCTAACGGAATCAAGGGTATTCCCAGCACCTGTGTTAGGCCATGCAATACCCGTAATTGACCCAACGGTAATTGCGGTTATGATACTTGACGTGGTGATCATAATTCTGGTGACGGCGCTGTGCGTGGTGGGTAAGAGGGGTAGCTGATGGGTAAGGTTAGTGGGTTAATGCTGCTGGGTTTCTCACTGAGCACAACTGCACCCCTAGTGTTGGCTACGTTGCATGAGTCAGTACTGGTCACGGCACCCATGGTTGCCTTAACGCTACCAGTGGCGTTGATAATTTACCTTTACGTTAAGTCGTATTGGGGTCCTGAGGGCCTATACCACTACGCCAGTAGCGTATCCATTAGGCTTGGTGGTGTTCAGTTTTATAGTTGGCTCATAAGCTACTTCCTCTACATAGTCTACACCGTGGATTACGTGGACTACATGGTGCTTAAAGTACCTGACCAGGTAGCCAACGCCCTAACCTTAATCCTACCCCTGGTGCTGTCAATACTGGTGTTAACCGGGGCCTCCTACGCGGCATTGTTAGCGTTAGCCATAGCCCAGGTGGTGCTGGCTTTACCAATACCCCAATTGGGCTGGGCGCTATTCCTAGCCCCGCCAAGTGCTGTGAACCAGGGCTTATTCGTAAACATACTCTCCTCAAGCCTACTGATAGTGTGCATAACGCTAATACCCTATGCCAACGGGGATCCACGCTCATCCAGGTACGTAATGTACGTATTCCTCGTCTCAGCTATACTCCTAGTAATGGGTAGCTTCTTTAAGGCATCGACCATTGTTAACCAGTTAACCAGCCTAAGCTACATTGGGCTCATCTTGGCCGAGTACGTTGCACTCTATAACCTGCTCTTCCTAGGCTTTAGGATTAAGCCGAGTAGGGTTGTGGTGCCGGTACTGGTGGTGCTGCTTGACGCAGTTAGCCTAATAAATTATAACGAATTCTACGACCTAACCATATACCCATCGGTATCGGCGCTTTACCTAACGTTACTGGTCTCCTTCGCGGTGGCGCCCATTTACCTAACCAGGGCTAGGCCAGGATCCTCAATAGCGGTTAAGGCAGCCTACATAGCCCTAGCCGCCGTCTCGTCACTGATAGCCGCCTATGGAGCCTACTCAGTCATATCAACCTCCAGTGGTGTTGAGCTGTACGAGTCGTTGGCGGCCATAGTGGTGCCCATTGTTTTAGGCGTTCTGAAGCCTCTGAAGCCTCCTAGCCCAACGAGGTAACCTAGCCAGCACATCCCTAACATCGTAAAACCTTATGTTACCGTATGGGCACGCCTCAACGCAATCACCCACACCAATGCATAGGCTGCTCTTATAGTAGCCCTTGGATATGAAGCTACCCGGTAACCCAGTATTACCCACTGGGCATGCGTAGGCGCAGGCCTTTGACTCGCAACGGACGCATAGGGATGAGTCCCTAACCACCAGCCTAAAGAACCCAAGCCTACCGGCCACCTGGTTCAACAATCCCCAGTGGCACCAGCCGTAGGTAACGCAGTTATAGGTGCCTAGTACTGGGGCTAGGGCGAAGAAGATGTACCAAATGAAGCCGAAGAGCAGTAGGTATAGGAAGACCAGTGGGTCCTCGCCGTAGACATACACGTGCACCAAGCCCAGTTGATCAAGGAGTGATAGGGTAGCCAGCAGACCAAGCATCACGTAAACGGACACACCCACGTACGTGCGTAGCTTAAGCATAACACCCTTACTGCCATGTCTCATGGGGTTTAGTGGGCTTAGCTTCAACTTATTGTAGAAGGTGCCCTGCCACATGTAGGACGCTGAGCAGGTAATTGAGCATAACTGCCTACTCCCAAAGAGCAGGGACAGGACCACATTGATGATGTAGGTGCCCACTATGGCCCAGACCAGAACTGGGGCTAATGGTCCAGCGGTCCCTAACCCCATGCTCCAGAGTAGGTATGGGTACTTAATGAAACTTGGTGGTAAGAATGTTGGGGCATAGAATGTGTATAACCAGTAGGCTAGGAACATAAGTAGGTAACGGATCCTGTTCTCACCATTCTTAATCGTTCTTAATCTATCAATGACAAGCCAACCCATCTCGGCACCCATCATTACGAGAAAGCCTGGGCTGCCGGTTAGGGTGGCTGTGAAGACTATGATATTGTAAAGCCCAATCAATGGTGAGTTGAGGTTTATAAGAGTACTGAATGCACCGGTATTCAGGAAGCCCATCATTATCGATAATACGCCACCCATGAATATCTCACCTACGAATATGGCGATCAGGGTTACCGTAATGGGTATCGGCCTAGTTATCCACGCAACACTAGGCCAATGATCACTACTATGTAGGTATAGGAATAAGTACCAAGCCATGTCAGCCATGACAATTAAACCGTAATACAACCAGTAGGTTGGGTTTAGGAGTGGGTAAAATTGGAGAATCATCATGAGGGCCATTACGATTGGGTAACCCAACACGGTGATCATATCGTACCCAGTGACAACGCTCTTCCTATACAGGTAATCCAGCATGATCACTATGGCAATTATCATGAGTATTGATGATGCATAAATTGATGTTTGAAGCCAAGCGGTGCCGCTAATCATCACTGGATTGAAGAGCATCATTAGGGCCACCAGGGGCGCCAGTCTATTGAACAACCCCCATGGCCTAACAAATAGGTAACTTAGAAGCGCCTCGGCTGTCATCGGTACAGTGAACCACGGTGAATTAAGTGATGATAGGAGGAGCGTAACTGCACCTGCATTAACCCTAGGGTTTAGGTAGAGCGTGTAGGTCATGCCCATCAAAACCTCACTAATTATTGTACCTGATACAACCACAACATCACCAATGGCATTGCTAACCACTACACCACTCCCCCACCTTTCGGTTAGTAGGAATAGCCACGCAACCATTGTCACGTTGGATACTAGTATTGCCATGAATAGGCTGTACATGTCCCTAACCAGTAGGTAGTATAGGGCTAAACCGTACATTAGGCTCATTGAGGTTAATATGTAGGTGGACCAAAGGAGGGCCCTTAAGGGTACCCCCTCTTCTCTGGATAGTTTATAGTACCTCAGCGTTAGGGATATTGAAATAACCATTCCGGCGGCTCCCCCATATACGAAGCCGGCGCTCCAAAGATCCATGCCTAACTACCCTTACTGACGCCGCCAGATGGACTTAGTGGGGCTGGGTACATTATGTACCTGTAGAGCGCCACTATCTCCCCGAAGGCTACCATGGCCACGCCAACCAGTAATCCCACTAAGGGCTCCATATTGATGGACATGTTCATTGATATGCGCCAGAACACGGCCAGTATAGCCACCTCAACCGCCGTTAACACTATCAAGACTAGGGTGGCGTATGCCCTCCTAATGACGATTTCCCTCAACGCAATTCCCCCACTACCCTTAACTGATGAAACTCCATTACCAACCTTAGTCGAGTTAACCCATGTCCTCCTAACTAGGTATAGACCAGTTATGATCACTACGGTTGGGGGTAATACGATGATGGCGGCTATGTTTACCGGTATTATCACGCCTGGGGTTAAGGCACCAAGTACAGAGAGCAGTACAAGCCAAACAACCAGCAGCCACACCATGACTATGGTGTAGCCAACCCTATCAAGTGGATGCAGCTTATCACTCCTATCAAGCAGAGGTAGTAGGAAGAGAAATATTAACGGTATACCACCACCTATAGTTGCAGCTAAGGCAGCCCCAGTGGTTCCTTGGAATGCCGGTATGCCCAAGTCAACTATCTTGTATATGTTTAGGAAGAACCAGAGTGGGTAAGGTGGTATGGTAGCCGCCGCTGGGCTTGTTGGCGGTGGGCCTGGTGTTGGTGATAATAGTATCGGTATCGAATTGGAGGGTAGCATTAGGAGCACGGATGGTATTATTAATATGAAGCCCCAGGTCCAGAATAACACGGCAACCATGTAGAGGAAGTTTCTGGGCCACCAAGGCGGTACCTCGCTCTTATTAATAAGTGCAGGGGCTCTATAACCACTGACCCTTGGGTTAGGCATTATGCCGTGCTGCTCGGCAAGACCGAGATGAAGCATTAGTAGTAGGAGTAGTAAACCAGCCAACGTTATGTGCCAGGCTAATATGCGCGTGTACTGCTGCACCTCACCACCATTACCGAAGAACATGCTAATCAATACACTACCTCCCGGAAGCCCCTGAAGAAGCCCCTTAGCTACATCAGCCCCATCCACCGATAGGGTATCCCCAATTAGTGAATACCCGAAAAACGCTATACCAAGGGTTACTGCACCCATTATGACGCCAAGCATCCACTGCAGCTCCCTCGGCCTCTTATATGCTCCCACGAAGTAATTACGGAACATGTGCACGAAAGCCAGGAATATCATTATGTAGGCACCGTATAGGTGGGATGCCAGAAGTAGCTTACCGTACATAGTAGTGTTTATTAAATCCATTGTTGAGCCATACGGGTTACTTGGCTCATAATACATGAGCAGTATTAACCCGGTTATTAATTGCCAGAAGAACGCCGCCGCAGCCATCCCACCAGTCCAATAACCCAGCCTAAACATGTAATCCGGCACACCCATGAGGGGTAGCTCATTAAGCCCAGCCCTCTCACCAATCCAACCCCAGAAATCGAAATCCTTAACACCTTTAATTAACCTATTGATCCTGTTCACAAGGTCTCTTGGAGATGCCATGCCAACCACCTCACGTGCATTGGGTCAACTTACCGAGATTACTAACCACTGTGTTTGTTGTTCCTGCTGGTGTTCCTCCTTGTAGGTCTCCTGTTGGGTTTTTGACTGTGTCTTGTGTTGGTGTGTCGAAGCCTGGGTGTCCGTATATCACTGGCCCAATCATCTTAACCGCATACAACTCATCAGTGGCTTGATCCCACTCAAGAACCACAGCTGGTAAAGGCCTCACGGTGGGTCCAGTAACCACAGCACCACCACGATAAGGATCATAAGTAGAACCATGGCATAGGCAATGAATAACACCCTTAAGGTTCCCTGCTGATGTTGCTGCAGATTGGCAAGTTGGTACATTTGGGTAGAAGGACATGAGAGGCATTTCACAGCCGAGGTGTTGGCAAACACCACTGTAGGCTACTATCGACTTACTAGGCCCAACACCCCCAGGGAATTCGTACGAAACCCCATTCTGCGGTACCACAACCGTTGTCGGAGGAACCTCTACCGGCCTACCACTCTCATCACCAAGATTAAGCAACATATTAGGCTCATTACTAAGTGGATAGAAGAAGCGCAGTATGTACTGTGTATTGACGGGTATTTGAGATGCCTTAATGGGCTTACCGCTCTCATCGACAAGTAGCAGCCTTGGGAATTCCTTAAGCCCCACCTCAGGGGGTATTACCTGGTCAATTAATGGAGGTAGTGAAGTAGCCAATAGTGCAATACCGGCAACTGCTATTAAAGCCTTAAGGGTTCTCCTTCTAACTAAGTCGACACCATCATTACCATTCGGCATATTAACCACCCCTAACTGCGGTTATAGACTTCTCAGTCTCCTCAGCCATGATTCTAATCCTCTTTATAACAAGCTCATAAAACAGCTTAACAGCAAATATGCCCTGCGCAACGCCCAGTATTATGGCGAAGACCACGGCTATGAAGTCAAGGCTGGTTACAGGTATGCCGAACACTTGTAGTGTGTAGTGGTATGCGTACCTCCTGGGTACCCCTAGGACACCCTCAGCAACCCATACGTTAGTGAAACCGAAACCACCCACCAGCGTCATCCAGAAGTGGACTTTACTCCACTTATCGTAAAGGTTAACGTATGGGTATATCCTAGGTACTAGGTAGTATATTAGGCCTATGGCGACCATGGCTATGTTCATTAAAGCCATAATATGGAAGTGGCCCACCACCCAAAGCGTGTTGTGGAGCGTGAGGTTCCAGGCGACTATAGCTTGACCAACACCCATGTAGCCAGCCTCAAGCCAGGCGAATAAGGCCATTAGGCCAAACATGATGGGTGGCTCAATCTTAACGCCACTCTTCCACATTATGGCTAGGAGGGCGAACACGGACACCGCGGACACTATGGATATGCCCATTGTTGACAACTGCCCC
>Ga0081474_123837_pt1 | contig 41837 bp, 48 predicted proteins | sample OneHunmetagenome_2_FD_70978 | JGI IMG/M metagenome (GOLD analysis project Ga0081474, IMG submission 70978) | Ferrous microbial mat communities from One Hundred Spring Plain, Yellowstone National Park, USA v2 (version 2) | ecosystem: Environmental > Aquatic > Non-marine Saline and Alkaline >... | reverse complement strand
AGCTAACCTCCTGAGCTTCCTCCCCTGGGAGCCGCTCGGCAGGAGGCGGACCACGTTCGTCCTCCTGCCCGCGTGCTTGACTTCTTGGATGCCCTCCTCCGGTATCGCGGGAGAAATCGGCTCCCGCCCCTCATCTCCGAGAAGTTGACCGGAGGAGAGCATCCGGAGTGAAAATAGTGGCTTGAGTTTAAAAGCTTTCACCACCCTAAAGGGCGAGGCTTCCATTTGTAACTGCGAGAGGGTAGCTACTCGTGAGGGCACTTCCCGATTAGCGCCCTGACGGCGCTCACCGCGCGATCGCGATCGCCTGGACCCCTGCACTCGCATATGAGTTCGCCATCATTGAGGGCGAAATTCCTGCCCCCCATGGATATTACGTGAACGCCCGACAAGTCCGACAGCTCCCCGCTGAAGCCCTCCAAGAGTATCAGGTCGGGCGCCGAGAGCTCCTCCACGACCCTCAGGAGCGCCGGGAGCTCCATGGCCCCCCTAATGCCTATGAGCGTCCTCGAGGAGGAGGCCCCGACCACCGCGACCGAGCCCGCGTGGAATGCCCTCCAGGTGTCCTTGCCGGGGACGTCGAACTCGAACTCCTCGTGATGTATGTGCTTCAGGACCGCGACCCTGCAGCCGAGGGCGGAGAGCTCCCTGACCAGCGCCTCTATTATCGAGGTCTTGCCGCTCTTCCTGGACCCTACGACGGCGACTATCAGCACGCCGACGCGGTCGCGCGCCGGATTTTTTCCGTTGCGCGCCCTCGGTAGAGCCTAGTGACGCGCCTCCCGCACCTGTTGCAGGCGAACGTGAGCTCGTAGATCCCGTCCCTGTAGCGCTCGGACGTGAGCTGCATCGTGCCGCCGCACGTGCAGACGTTCCCGTAGGCCTCGGCGTACCTCCTGAGGGGGCCATCAGGGGCGACGAGCCCCATCAGCGCCTCGTCCAGCGCGTCGATCGCGGCGGCCGCCGCCGGGAAGTCGGAGAGCGCGAGCGACATCTCCCTCTCGGAGGATCTGTAGCGCTCCGACACGCCCTCCAGCATCCTCACAACGTCGCCCATGTGCTTGTGCCTGGACATCAGCAATATCGCGGGCAGGGCCCTAGCGATCAGGTCGTCCAGCGCCCGCACCAGCTGCGAGAGGTCGCCCAGCGTGTCCTCGACCTCGCGATCCGGGAGGCCCGCGAGGTCCCCTAGGAGGCGCGCGGGGCGGCCCCCCGGGGCCTCGCGCGCCTCCTCCCTCGTGAACGCTATCACCAGGTCCGCGTGGGGGAGGGAGGAGGCCTCGATCACCCTGGAGGGCGGAACGTCCACGCTGGCATTGGACAGCGCCTCCAGGACGCGCCCGACGATGCCGCTGATGTACGCATCCGTGCGCGAGACCACGACTATGGACCTTAGGGGGACCCTGCCGCCGTACCTATCCTTCAGCGACCTGTCGAGCAGCGCCGACGCGACCAGCCCCCTGGCGGGGCTCTCCCCCGAGTAGAACTCCACGACGAAGGGCTCCAGCTCCACACCCAAGCGCCGGAGAGCCCGCCAGAAATAAAGGCTGCGAAGTGGGCGGCCCGGGCCGTGCGTTAGCATGAGGGAACCCGCGCTTGGGCTCGCGCCCTGGGGAGCGCAGGCCGGAAGCGGGGAGGCCCGGGGCCGCCCGCGGATCCCATGGGCGAGGCGGCGCTCCTCCCGGCCGGAGGCCGGGCCGGAGGGCCCCACGCCGATGGGGATCCCGGGAGGTCCGGGCTCCCCCTTCCACCCGCGCGCCCCTGTCCGGCGCATTGGGGCAGCCTCGGGGGGTGGGGGTCCCCCCCTCCCCCTCCCGGGACGAGGGAGGGAGCGCGCTCGAAGCCCCCTGCGCTGCCCCGCCGCTCCCGGACGGGCGCGGGTTCGATGGCAGGTCGACGGGAACTCTATCTAAGGCTAGAGGACAATTCGCGTGAACGAACCGGACACATGACATTGCGCAGGACAAGTCTTTATTAGAATCCGCGCCGCGGAGGCCGCCAATGATCATCGTCCCCGGCTCCTCGAACGGCCCCCTCGCCTACAGGGTGGCCAAGCTCACGGGCGCCCGCCTGGCCAAGGTGGAGTACAGGCGCTTCCCGGACGGCGAGAAGTATGTGCGCGTGCTTGACGACGTCAGCGGGGAGGACGCGGTCTTCCTGCAGTCGGCGGCGCTCTCTCCGGACGAGTACCTCGTGGAGACGTTCCTGGCCTCCGACGCCCTGAAGGACCTCGGGGCCAGGAGCGTCACCGTTGTCCTCTCATACTTCCCCTACGCGAGGCAGGACGAGAGGTTCAAGCCCGGCGAGGCCGTCAGCCTGGTCACGGTCTCGAAGCTCCTCAGGAGCGCGGGCGCCGATCGCCTGGTCACGGTGGACGTCCACAGGCACAGGGTGCTCGACATGAGCAAGCTTGTCGGGATCCCCTACGTGGACGCGAGCGCCATGCCCCTCCTGGCCAGGTACGCCGCGGACGCGGGGCTCGTGGACCCCGGGAGGACGGTTGTGGTGGGGCCCGACGCGGAGGCCGAGCAGTGGGCCGAGCTCGCGGCTCGCGAGCTAGGGGCGGAGCACGCGGCGCTCGTCAAGACGAGGCTCGGCGACAGGGAGGTCAAGGTGTCCGTGACGAGGGGCGTGGACGTGCGCGGCAGGGACGTGCTGCTGGTCGACGACATAATAAGCACGGGCGGCACCATAAGGGAGGCGTCGAAGCTGCTGGCGGGGCTCGGCGCCCGCAGGATAGTCGTGGGCGTCACCCACGCGCTGCTGGTCGAGAACGCGCTCGAGAAGATGCTGGAGGACGGCGTGGAGGAGGTGTTCAGCTCCGACACGGTGCCCAATCAGACCACGCGCGTGAGCGCGGCGCCGGCCATAGCGGGGGCCCTCAGGTCCCTGGGACTGGCCGGCGGGTGATCGCCCAGGATCGCTTGTGGAGGAGCCTGCCCGGGGTCTTCCGCTCCTCCTCCGAGCGGACCTTCACTATGCCGTAATGTACGGCGCAGGACACGCAGTAGTACTTGGTCACCAGCGTTGTGGGCACGTAGGAGCCCCTCTCCCTGAGCTCCTTCGCGAGGGCCGGATCCACCGGCGAGTACCTGGCGGTGACCTTTATCGCCTTGTCCCTGGGCACGAGAGCGCCGCACCTGGCGCAGTGCACGAGATCGCTCCTCCCCCTATCGCCCTTCGACCTGCCCCTGCTCTTCCTCTTCTTGGTCAAGACGTCGCGGTTCCCCGGGGCTCGGATAAAAACATGAGGTTGAGCGCGCCTCAGTAGGCCTTGGCCATGTAGACGACCCTCTTGGCCGGGCGGCCGCACCAGGCGCAGTTACCGGTGGGCCGCTCATCCACGTCTATCCTCCTGCCCCTGACCTCGTAGCCGGTCTCCTCCTTTATTGCGCGGGCGCACTCCTCCTCGCCGCAGAAGTTGGCCCTGATTATGCGGCCCTCCCTCGCGAGCCTCACCACGTCCTCCCTGGTGCGCGCGTCGGCCACTGATTCCGCTAGCCTGTCCCAGGCGCGCCTCCTCAGGTTATCCAGGATATCGCGCGCCAGCTCGCCGACGCGCCTCGCCAGGTCGGCGTCGGCCACGCGCTCCCGCTCCCTCGTGTCCCTCCTGAAGAGGGTCACGTAGCCGCCCTCCACCTCCCTCCTGCCGACCTCCAGGCGCACCGGGACCCCGAGCATCTCCCAGCGGTAGAACTTGTCGCCCGGGGTGTCCTCGGAGTCGTCCAGGTGGACGTTGAAGCCCGCGGCGCCGAGCTCCTCCTCCAGGCGCCTCGCCTTTGATAGCACGCCCTCCGCCGAGCCCCCCTGGACTATCGGCACTATCACGACGTCGTGCACGGAGAGGCCGAAGGGGAGGACCAGCCCGTAGCGGTCTCCGTGGGTCATTATGAGCGCGGCCAGGGTCCTGGATATCCCTATCCCGAAGCACGTCGTGTGCGGGCGCCTGCGATTCCCCTCGCGGTCCACGAACGTGACCTCGAACGCCCGGGTGAAGTGCTCCCCTAGGTAGTGGGTGGTCGCTATCTGGAGGACCGTCCCATTGGGCAGGAGGGCGTCGTACGCGTAGCTGGACTCGGCGCCCGGGAACTTGTCGTAGGGCTCCCTCTCGACCACCAGGAAAGCGAGGCCCAGGGACTCGTACACCCTCCTGGCGACCTCGAGGTCCTCCTTTATCTGCGCCAGCGCCCCCCGCTCGTCCTCGAACGCGTCGTGCGTCTCTATCCAGAGGAACTCCCTGCCCCTGAGCAGCGGCCTGGTCGCCTTCGTCTCATACCTGTAGACGGCGACGCTCTGGTAGAGCTTCAGCGGCAGGTCCTTGTAGCTGTGGATCCAGAGCGCCATCATGGGGTATATCGCGGTCTCGGACGTGGGCCTGACGATCAGCTTCTCGTTCAGGGGCTTCCCGCCAGCCTCCGTTATGTAGAAGACCTGATCCTCGAAACCCTTCACGTGCTCGGTCTCCCTCCTGAAGTTCGCCATCGGTATGACGAGGGGGAGCAGCATGGGCGAGTGCCCCCTCGCCTCGAGCTCCCTCTCGAACATCGAGTACACGCGCTTCACTATCCTCATCGCGTTGGGCCTGTAGACCACGAAACCCTTCACGCCGTACCTCACGTCTATCAGCTCGGCCCTCTCCAGGACCTCGTCGTACCACCTCCCCAAGTCCTCCGCCTTGTCGGGGAGGGGCGCCTCCGGGGCCGAGCCGCCATCGGAGCTCCGGGCCGGCACGCGCGGCCGGGAGGCTCCGTGCTTAAATGCGTTAGGCAGGAGCGGGGCCGCCCAGCGTCCTCCGGGCCGTCACCACGAACGTCGTGTGCGCCACCGTGGAGCTGGAGGGCCTGGTGGCTCCGGGCTTGGACTCTATCCTCCTGTACGTGGTCTCGAAGGCCTCGACCCTCACGTAGCCGCTGGAGCGGAGCCATGACACTATCCTCTCGACCTGGTTGAACGTGGGCGCGATCACCGCCAGCCCCCCGGAGGGGCGCAGGGCTTCGTGCACCGCCCCCAGGACGCGCAGGGCGTCGCCGACGTCCACGACGGCGGCGTCCACCCCCCTCTCGTCGACGCCCGCGGACGCGTCCCTGACCTTTATCTCAACGTACTTAGACAGGCCGGCCCTCTCCAAGTTCCTCCTGGCGGCATCGGCGAACTCGGGCCTCACCTCGTAGCTGTGGACGCGGCCCTCGGGCGCCACCACCGCGGCTAGGAACATCGTGAGCGCGCCGCTGCCGGTCCCGACCTCCAGGACCCTGGACCCGGGCATGGCCCCTATCCTGGCCACTATCAGCCCCATGTCCTTGGGATAGACTATCTGGGTCGGCCTTTCGCCGAGCATGATGAAGTCCTCGAGGGACGGCCTCAGCAGGTGCAGCCTCCCGCCGAGCTGGGATTCCACGGGCGAGCCGTAGGGCCTCCCTATCAGGTCGTCGTGCCTTATTATCCCGAGGTGGGTGTGGAGCTCCGACCCCCTGGAGACGCGGACGAGCCAGGCCACCCCCTTGGGCGCCAGCAGCAGCACCGTGTCGCCCTCTGACACGACGTCGGAGGACACGCGCCGGCTGGGCGCGGTCGGAATATTAGCGTTCCCGCGCGGCGGCCACCTTGCGAACTACCCAGCCCTAGAGGGCAGGCTTTCCACCGCATAATACAACGTCAGGTGTCTCCCGTTCCTGCGGTGGAAATCCTGTCCGCCCGCCGCATGGCAATTGTAGACCTCGCAGGCCAGCCTCCTTAACGCCCCCGACGTCCGCTGGCCCGCGTGCGCCCTGAAGCGGAACCCCACGGCGGGCATCGTGAAGGCGTAGGAGGCATCGCACTTTAAGCCGTCCCCGCCACGAATGGCGAGGTTTCCCACCACGTCTCTTATAAGAAGAGGGAGCGGACCGGAGGACGCATTGAGCAGGCGCCTGGAGCGCGAGCCGGTGCACTTGAGGGCGAGGCCCGGCGACGTCGCCGAGCTCGCTATAATAATGGGGGACCCGGCGCGCGTGGAGCAGGCCTCGGCCCTCCTCAGCGACGCCAGGCTGATCAACTCATACCGCGGCTACGTCGCCTACACGGGGACCTATGGAGGCTCCCGGGTGACCCTGGCATGCCACTGCATAGGGGGGCCCTCGGCCGCAATCGCCGTGGAGGAGCTCGCCATGCTGGGAGCCCGCACGGTCGTGCGCGTGGGAACGGCGGGGGCCTTCGCGCCGGAGGTGGGCGAGGGGGATCTGGTGGTCCCGGACGCGGCCCTCCACGTGAGCACCCTTCCCCTGATGTACTCCGGCGTGGCCGGGCCCGTCCCCGCGGACCCTGAGCTGACGGATGCCATCGCCGGCGCCCTCGCCAGGGACGGGCTGAGGGTCCACGTGGGGCACGTGTTCTCCAGCGACGCGTTCTACCTGGAGGGGCCGGAGGTCATGGAGAGGTGGAGGAGGGCGGGCGCCATTGCCGTGGAGATGGAGTGCGCGACTATCTTCGCCGTGGCGGCGGCCCGCGGGCTGAGGGCCGCCGCCGCGCTGATAGTGAGCAACAACCTAGCGCGCCAGAGCAGAATACTAACGTCGGAGGAGCTGAAGCCGTTGACGCTCAGGGTGGTGCGCTCGATACTGGAGGGCCTGACATCGCGAGATGGCGACCCCCGGTATCAGGCGCGGGACGCGGGCGCCGCGTCCCGCAGTCAGCGCGACCTTCCTAGACGATCGCGTGATAATCATCGACCTGGGCGAGGAAATGCGCGTGCTCGGCACCACGGTGGTCGGGGGGCGCGGGATCGCCAGGCGCGTGCTGATGGGGAGGGTCTTGGAGTACGTGGACGACTTCAAGCGTTACGCGGAGTCCCTCGCCCGGGATGCTGGGCTCCCGCCCGGGACGCCCACGTTCCTGACGTCGGCCGATCTGCGCGCATCATACGTGCGCTCCCGCGGCGAGGCGGACGGCGTTGTTGCTGAGGTACACGCGACCTTCGGCCTCTCGGGCATGGCGTGCCTAGACGGCAGCGGGGGCTTCCCCGCGCCCGAGACTGGGACGGTGAACATTCTCGTTGTGGTGGGCCAGCGCCTTTCCGCCCAAGGCCTGCTGGACGCGTTCAGGACGGCTTCGGAGGCGAAGGGCGCCTTATCGGTCCTATCGGGATTCTCGTGCAGGGACTCAGCGGCCGTGGGCACGGTCTCCGACGCTACGCTGATCGCGGCTCCCAGGGGAGGCGACGCGTACTCCGGCCCCGCCACGCCCAGCGGCAGGGCGATCCTCCGCGCCATGTCGAGCGCGTTCGCCGAGCTGGCGTCGAGGCTGGGGGGGCGCCGGAGGCTCGAGCTGGCGCTCGGCGTGAGCGGCCTGCGGTACCCGGGCGCGAGCGCGGAGGCGGCGGCCAGGGCCCTGAGGTGCGTGGAGCTGGCGAGGTCGGCGTCGCTGCTCGGGGGGGATCCCGAGGAGGTGGCGTCGCTGCTCAGCGATCTCGAGGGGTCCGGGGTCCGCAGCTTCACCGACCTGGCGCTCAGGATTCTGAGGACGCGCCACGGGATCTCCGATCGAGGTCCCCCGCACCACACTTCGGCCAGATCGTCTGCCATGGATAGCGGCAACAGGAGGGCGGCTCGCAGCGGTCCCTAAGCGGAGCTGTTGCGTAGTTGGTGTTCAGTTGTTAAGTTTATAAACCCTGGTTTTCCATTATTTATTGGCCCAGTGACTCCGGAGCTATGAGTGAGGTCGCCAGGGCGCCGCCTGGAGGGCCCGCTCCCTCCTCGAGCCGAGTAAGAGGGGCGGGGCATTCTCAGCCTACCCCGAGGCCGGGGGCGTCAGCCACGTGGCTGACGAGCACCTGTGGGGGGCGGACTCAGGGCACCAACCTCCTCCTCACCCCCGCGGCGATGGGCCCGACGGCCGCCCATGGGCCCACTCCGATAGCCCGCGAGGAGTGGGCGAGGTGGAGGTCCCCGGGTGCAATGGGCGATCATAATTATGAATGAACATTCTAGGGACTAGCGGCTTCAGCCGCCTAGGCCCTCAAGGATTATGACAGCAGTCCCTCCAGGGAGGGAAGGTGGAAAATGGTCGCGGAGTGGGCACCGCGAGAAGCGCTGGGGCGAAGTTGGACTGGAAGCCCGGGCAGCGGCGCGCGGAGAGGCAGCGGGGGGCGCTTTCGACCGCGGGGGAGCAACGTTCATTGCCGGCGGGCCCGCAGGAGCGACGCGAAGGGGGGCGAAGTCTGAGGCCTCGGGGGATCCTCGCCCAGAGGGGCGAGGATGGGATCAGGGTGATAGTGATGGCCGGGGGCAGGGGGAGCAGGCTGGGGTTCGTGGAGAAGCCCGCGCTGAGGGTCTGCGGGCGCCCCCTGATCGAGGCGGCGCTGGCAGCCGCCTCGGAGCTGGGCGAGCCGCTGCTCTGCACCAGCGGCTCGACCCCGCTCACGGAGGAGCTCTACTGCGGGCGCGTGCGCTGCCTGCGCGGGTCAGGCGACTACGTGAGCGACCTAGCGCTCTCGCTCGAGGCGGCCGGGACGCCGGCGCTGGTCCTGCCGGCGGACATGCCGTTCATCGATCGCGCCGTCCCGGAGCTCCGCGCGTTCGTGGGTTTAGCCACCAGGTCCAGGGCCGAGGTGGTCACGCTGAACGCCTGCAGGGGCGGGCGCTGCTGGCAGACGGGGATCTCCCTGTTCAGGGCGCCGGCGGGCGAGTGGGAGGATATATTCATCTCGTGGCGCCCAGCGCTCCTGGATGTGGACACCGCGGAGGACCTGGAGGAGGCGACCGCGCTGTGCGGCACCATGGGGGAAGGTGGGAGGGGGACGGGCCGGACTTCAGCGTGAACCTGAATCCGCTTCCCCCGCCACCGGAGGCCGCCGAGGCCCTGAGGGGATGCCTGTCAGAGGACGTCGCCCGCAGGTACCCTGACTACGAGTACTCGGAGCTCAGGGAGGCGCTGCGCTCCTTCTACGGCGTGGACGAGGTGGTCCCGCTGAACGGATCGTCCGAGGGGGTCCTCCTCGCGGCGCTCGCCGTCCGCGCGCGGACCCTGGTGGCCGTCCAGCCATCGTATGGGGAGCACCGCGACCTGGCCGAGGCCCTGGGCCTGCGCTACGAGCCCCTGACCATGGAGATGCGCGGCGACGAGTTCGCTCTGGACCTGGGGGAGCTCGAGGCGCGCTGCGGGGACCCCGGGGCGCTGATCGCCCTGACGAATCCGAACAACCCCACGGGCAGCTTCGTGGATCCCCGCGCCCTGGAGGATCTGGCGGCCGGCTGCAGGTCGTGGGTGCTGCTCGACGAGGCCTACGCTGAGCTGAGCGACGCTTACCCCGGCCTGAGGCCTCCAGTGGGTGACAGGCTGATCGTGCTCAGGTCCCTCACCAAGTGGCTCTCGGTGCCCGGCCTCAGGCTCGGGTTCGCGGTCGCGCCCCGGGAGATCGCCGCCAGGATGGACGCGCTCAGGGCACCCTGGAACGTGGGATCCATAGCCGAATGCTTCGCGCGCAGGTCGCTCGGCAGCGCGGCCGGCGCCATGTATATCCATATTATTAAGTCAAGGGAGTACCTGTCCGTGGAGAGGGCGCGCATGGCCGACCGCGTTCGGGGCATCGGCCTCCTGCCGTTCAGGAGCTCGGCCAACTTCCTGCTCCTCATGCACCGGCGCTCGGCCCGCCCGCTGGTGGAGCGCCTCAGGGCGCGCGGGATCAACGTGAGGGAGGGGTGGACCTTCGAGGGGCTCGACGACAGGTTCCTCCGCGTGGCGGTGAGGTCGCGCGAGGACGACGACCTGCTCCTCGGCTCGCTGGAGGAGGCGGCGATTGAGCGACGGGGACCCCATAAGGGGACTGGCGGCGCTCCTGGGAGTCCTGACCGTAATACCGTCCAGGGGCTCGATGGAGGAGGCCGCGCGCTGGTTCGGCGCGGCCCCCGTGATAGGGTTCGTCAGGGGGCTCCTGACTTCGATCCCACTGCTGGCCATCGGGCGCCTCCCGCCGTACGCCGTGGCGGCCCTGGCCCTGGCGATGCACTACCTGGGGCAGGGCTTCATGCACGCTGACGGGTTCTCCGACTTCAGCGAGGCGCTGCTGGCCTCGAGGTCGGGCGCCGACCCCCGCTCGGTGCTCAAGGACACCCACAGGGGATCGTTCGCGGTGGCATCGTTCTCGGTGATGGCGATCCTGCTCTTCTCGTCGTCGCTCAGCGCCGTGTCCTCCGGGTTCCTCCTGGCGTTCGTGATCGCCGAGATAGGGGAGGTGGCCGCGATCGCGGCGGCCCTCGGCCTGGGGAGGATCGAGCCGTATGAGGGGATGGCCAGGACCTTCAAGGAGCGCACCGGTGCCGGCACTGTGGCCGCGATCTACGCGATGTCGGCGGTCCTGATCTTCCTGCTCGGTGGAGGGCCCATGACGCTGACGGTGCCGATCGCGGCGCTCGCCGTGGGCTGCGCGACGGCGCTCACCGCGAACAGGGTTGTGGGATACGTGAACGGGGATGCCCTCGGCTTCGCGGGGGAGGTCGCGTTCCTCGCGACGCTCCTGCTGGTGAGGGCATGAGGGCCCGCGCGGGGCCGGCGGGGGGCCGGCGGGTTGCTCGAGGAGAGGATCGCGGAGGCCCTGCTCCCCCTGGCGCTCGGGCTGGCCCTGGACGCCGCGTACCCGTTCCACAGCGGCCCGCTGCTCTCGGTGCACCCCGTCCACACGTCCTACGTGATGGCCATGAGGCTGCAGGGCGCCCTCAGGAGGTTCGGCAGGGCCGGCGGGGCGGCGCTCTGGGCGCTGGTGGTGGGCGTCCACGCGCTAGCTTACGGGGCGGCGCTCTGGGCCGCCTGGCGCGCCGGCATGATCCCATGGATACTCGTATCGTCCTACGTGGTCAAGGTCTCGGTGCCCGTCAGGCTGCTCTTCGAGCAGGTGGGCGAGGTGGGCTCGCGCCTCGGGTCCGGCGACCTGAGCGGCGCCAGGGAGGCGGCGCAGGGGCTGGTCAGGAGGCAGCTGGCCTCCGCGGGCGCGGGCCACGTCGCGTCCGCGGCGATCGAGTCCCTCTTCGAGAGCCTGGTCGACGGGGTGACGTCCCCGCTCCTCTATTACCTGCTGCTGGGCCCCATCGGGGCGCTGCTGCAGAGGCTCTCCAACACGATGGACGGCGCCGTGGGCTTCAGGGATCCCCAGATGGAGGCGGTGGGATGGTTCTCGGCGAAGGTGGACACCGCGCTCAACTACGTCCCCGCGAGGCTGACCGCGATGCTGGAGGTCCTGGCATGCCGGGCGGCTGGGGGCGACGCCGCCCGGGCCCTCAGGACCCATTCGCGCTACGGGGGCTCCACGCCGAGCGCCAATGCCGGCCATCCCATGTCGGCGGCCGCCGGCTGCCTCGGGGTGAGGCTGGAGAAGGCCGGCGAGTACGCCCTGGGCGAGGGCGAGCTGCCGGGCCCGGCCGACGTGGGGCGGGGCCTGAGGCTGGCGGCCGCGTCATTATCGATCGCCCTGGCGCTGTACGTCGCCGCGCTCCTCGCGTGCGCCGCGGGCTGCCCGTGGGTCCCGTGGGCCCCCCTGCGATGTTAAGGGATTAAATAGCGCCGGCGGGGGTAGCTGCGCGCCATGAGTGACGGGTTCGTTCTGACGAAGTTCAAGGACGCCCCCGCGTACGATGCCAGCGGGCACGTGGGCAGCGTGAGCTACAGGATGCAGCACAGGGACATGGGCGGACCCAAGAGCTTCTGGGTGGCCCTGAGCTACTTCCTGCCCGGCGGGGGCGCGGAGATGAGCGCCTCGGACGCCGAGCGCGTCTACGTGGTGCTATCGGGCTCCGTCACGGTGATATCGGAGGACGGCCAGGAATACTCGCTCAACGCGATGGACTCCCTGTACGTGGCGCCGGGGACCAAGCGCTCCATAGTGAACCGCTCCAAGGAGCCGGCGGCAATGCTCGTGATAGCGACTTACGGGCAGGGGAAGCGCCGAGTCGTTGCAGCTCGACCGGGAGGTCCGGGTCGTCGAGCAGTATCCGCCTCCCATCATAGTGCATGGACAGGGCGCGTATCTCCACGCCGGCTGAGGCGGCGCGGGCCAGCAGCTCGGGCATCACGGGATCGCCCAACGCGTTCGGGCGAAACGCAGCGGCGCCCGGGAGCGCCGCGATGAACGCCACGATCATCCTGGCCGAGCGCGAGTGCCGGATCATCTCCAGCAGCTGGCGCCTCCCCCTCTCGGTGGGGCAGTCCGGATACATCGCCGCGCCGCCCGGCCCCCTGAGCACCGCGCTCTTGACCTCAACGTAAGCGAGGCCGGGCGGGTGGGCGCACTCGAGGAGGTAGTCCAGGACGGAGCCGCCGAGCCTGGGCGACCTCCTCGCGATGGAGCAGGCGGGTGCCCATGGTATGAGATCTTCGGCGAGCGCGGCCTCGAACGCGCGCATCTGGAGGGACGTGTCGACGAGCGCGGCGGCTTCGCCATCGGCGAACGCGATGAGCCGGTAGCCCGTCCTGCCGGGCGCAGTCCTGGGGGAGCAGTAGGCGGACGCGCCGGGCCTCAGGTAGTCGAGGAGCCTGCCGGTGTTGTTCAGGTGCGCCAGCGACGCGCCGCCCTGGAGCTCGACGCGCACGACGAACCTGTTCAGGCGCTCTATGACCCTGCACGGCACCGAGGACACCTCGAGCAGGGGCACCGGGCGTTGGCGGCTCATGCGGGCGCCGGCCGTGCGGCCGCAGGCCACTTATATGCGCACGCCAAATATTGAATAGCATTCTCCAGATGGTGGCGCGGACACAACGGTTAAGATATAGTTAATTCGGCCGCTGTGCGTGAGATTCGACGCCGTGGTTGTGGGCGCCGGGCCGGCCGGCGCCGCCGCGGCCTACGCCGCGGCAAGTGGAGGGCTCAAGGTCCTGCTCGTGGAGAGGGGGAGGGGGGCCGGATCGAAGCAGGTCTACGGCGGGAAGGTCTACTCGCACTACCTGGAGGAGGCCCTGGGCGACCTCAAGGGCGCGCCCATCGAGAGGTGGGTCGGGAAGGAGAGGCTCTCGATCGTCGACGACGCCGGCAGGACGGCCACGCTGGAGTACGAGGGCGGGTCGACTCGCGCCTTCACCGCGCACCTGACGAAGCTGGCGGCGTGGCTCGTGGATCGCGCCGTGTCGGCAGGCGCGGTCTTCGTGGACGAGGTCAGGGTCGACTCGCTGAGGAGGGACCCATCCGGCAGGTTCTCCGGCGTGGAGGCGGGGGGCGAGCTCGTGGAGGCCGATGTGATCATAGACGCGGAGGGCGTCAACAGGCTCCTCCTGGAGCGCGCGGGGCTCGTGGAGAGGGCCAGCACCAGGGACCTCGCCCTGGGGGTTAAGGAGGTCGTGCGGATCGGCGAGAAGGAGGTTGAGGAGAGGTTCGGATTGGACAAGGGCGAGGGCCTCTCCTGGATACTGGTGGGCGGCGTCACCGGGGGCCTGCCCGGGGGCGCGTTCGTGTACACTAACAAGGACACCGTGAGCCTGGGCCTCGTCCTGTACGTGGACGCGGCGGCGCGCGCGATAGAGGAACCGGTGCACTCGATGATCGAGAAGCTGCGCACGCACCCGGCGCTCCATCGCTACTGGGCAGACGGCGACGTCGTCGAGTACGCGGCCAAGCTGACGCCCGAGTCCGGCTACAGGTACATGCCCAGGAGGCTCGTGGCCGACGGGCTCATGGTGGCAGGCGACGCAGCGGGCATGCTCCTCAACCTGGGGTACACGTTCCGGGGCGTGGACTACGCCGTCTACAGCGGCTACATGGCCGGCAGGGCGGCGATCGCGGCCAGGGACAGGGGAGGCCCGACGGAGGAGAACCTGAGGGAACTCTACGAGGAGCCGCTCAGGAGGAGCAGGCCGTTCCGCGACCTGTGGAGGCTGAGGGGGGTGGAGCGCGCCATGGAGGGGGGAGACAGGTACTTCAGGAGGTACCCGGCGCTGATGGGGGCCGCGCTCAGGAGCATGTTCGAGCTCGGGGAATCCACGCCCTCGATCTACGAGGCGCTGATGGGGGCCGCTGAGGAGTCCGGGATATCCATAATTGGCGCGCTGGTCGACGCGCTGATGATGGCGAGGTCGATATGATATGAGTGAGACGGCCGGCCTGCAGCGGATCAAGGTCGAGGACCTGCTGCAGAGGGACTCCTGGGACGTCGACCCGAGGCCCCACATAAGGCTGAACGCCGAGAAGTGCGCCGGGTGCCCGACCAAGCCCTGCACCCGGATGTGCCCGGCCGGATGCTACGTGGAGGCGGGGGGATCCATAGTCTTCAGCTACGAGGGATGCCTCGAGTGCGGCACATGCAGGGTCGTGTGCCCGATGGAAGCGATAGAGTGGGACTACCCGGTGAGCGGCAGGGGCATCCAGTACAGGACCGCGTAGGGGGGGCGATCATGGGGCTCACAATCGCGGTCGGGATAAAGTGGGTCCCCAACCAGCAGGCGGTCAGGTTCGACGAGAGGACCGGTACCCTCATCAGGGAGGGGGTGACGAGCATAGTGAACCCGCATGACCTGGACGCCGTGGAGCTCGCGCTGAGAATAAGGGACAGGTACGGCGGGAAGGTTGTGGCACTCAGCATGAGCCCACCATCGGCGGTGAAGGGCCTGGAGCACGTGATAGGAATGGGCGTGGACGAGGGCGTGCTGATAAGCGATAGGGTGTTCGCGGGGGCCGACACCCTGGCCACCAGCTACGTGATATCGAGCGCCCTGAGGAGGCTCGGGGGCTTCGACCTGGCGCTCTTCGGCCAGGAGACCATAGACAGCTCGACCGCGCACATACCGGCGCAGGTGGCCGGGTGGCTGGGGCTGCCCTACCTGTACTATGCGACGGAGGTGGAGCTGGACGGCTCAGGCCGCAAGGTGATCGTCAAGAGGATGCTCGAGGACAGGGCCGAGTGGTATGAGCTGGATATGCCGGCAGTGCTCGGCGTGGCCATGAAGAGCCAGCTGCCCCGCCCCGTCAAGCTCAGCAATAAGCTGAGGCTGAGGGAGGAGAACCCGATAAGGACCTGGTCCAACGCCGAGCTGAAGCTGGACCAGCGCTGCGTCGGGCTCAGGGGGAGCCCGACCATCGTCGCCAAGTCGACGTGGACCCCGGAGGTGCCCCGGAGGAGGCAGATCCTGGAGGGGACGCCCGAGGAGGCGGCCAGGAAGCTTGTCGACGCGCTGTTCAGGGAGGGGGTGTTAAGGTAGTTGAGCCTCGCGCAGAAGAGGAAGTCCAAGCGCGTGGACTGCGCCACGGTGTGCCCCGAATGGGGCTGCAGGCAGCCCGGCGAGCACGAGGGCATATGGGTCGTCGGCGAGGTGGAGGGCGGCGCCATATCGGAGCCGAGCCTCCAGATGCTGACCCCCGCGAGGATGGTCGCGAACAAGCTGGGCACGTTCGTCGAGGGCGTGCTGCTCGGGGGGGACGAGGGGGCCCTGAGGGCCGCCGCCTCGGAGATGATAAAGCGCGGCGCGGACAGGGCGACCGTGATAGCGGGGAGGGAGCTCTCGGAGTACGCCCCGCCGGCGTTCGCCGGCGCGATAGCCGCGCTGGCGGCGGAGCGCAGGCCGGACGTAATACTGCTTTCGGCGACCATGAGGGGGAGGGAGATAGCGCCCTACGTGGCGTCGCTGCTGAGGGCCGGGATAACCGCGGACTGCACGCAGTTCGACGTCGACGAGGACAGCGGGGACCTGTTCATGATAAGGCCGCCGTTCGCCGCCATAATGCTCGCGTACATAAAGACCCCGACCAGGAGGCCGCAGATAGCGACCGCGCGCCCCAACGTGTTCCCGGTGCCGCCCAGGGATGAGGCGCGGGATGGGCCGGTGGAGGTCAGGCCCGCGTCGAGCTACGTGAGGGCGCCGCCGGGGATGAGGCTACTGAGGAGCGAGGCCCTGAGGAGGGACGAGGTACCCTTGGAGAAGGCGGAGTACGTGGTGGCGGGGGGCAGGGGCGTCGGCACCAAGGAGGGGTTCGCCGCGCTGGAGGAGCTGGCCAGGATCCTGGGCGGGGTCGTGGCAGGCAGCCGCAGGGCTGTGGACCTCGGGCTGGTGCCGCACGAGAGGCAGGTGGGGCAGACCGGGAAGAGCGTCCGGCCGAAGCTCTACATAGCGGTCGGCATAAGCGGCGCCGCGCAGCACGTCATGGGGATAAGGGAGGCCGGGACCGTCGTGGCCATAAACATCGACAGGGACGCGCCGATCTTCAGGAGCGCGGACTACGGGATAGTGGCGGACTGGCGCGACGTGATCCCCGCGCTCATAAGGGAGATATCCGCTAGGAGGACCTCCCCCGGAAAAGGTACCTGAGGAGCTCCCTCTCGAGTATCGTGCCGACCAGTCGGCCGTCCGCGTCGACGACCGCGACCACCTGGGCGTCGGAGGACCTGAATACCTCGAGGGCCCTCGAGGCGCTCTCCGCGCGGCCCACCGTGGGCACCGGATGGACATGCGATCCCGAGGCTGACATGGCCTCCGATACCGACGAGTCCATCAGCCGGAGGCCGCAGCGCGGAAAAGGTCGTGCACGTTGACGAATCCCCTGACCCCCATCGAATCGTCCACCAACACCATGACCCTCGCGTCCAGCTCCTGCGCCGACGACAGGGCGTCGCGGACGCTGTCGCCCTCGCGCGTAAACCGTGGGGAGGGTCCTGGACAGCTCCTCAGCCGTCACGTCCTCCAGCTCGTACCTGACGAATTCGAGCGACGGCGTCGGCCGGTCGCGCCCCCGGCGCGGACCTCCTGCAGCGTCCTGGAGAGGGGGCCGAGCAGCAGGCCCACGACTATCGCCCCGGCGAACGGCACCATCCTCAGCCTCGAGAGCGCCTCCTCCCCAAGCTTGCCCAGGAGGAGCATCGCGCTCAGCGTGAATACCGCCAGCAGCGCCAGGGGTATCGTCATGGGGATTTCCCAGTCGATCAGCCGCGGGGGGTCTCCAGGAGATCCCTCAGCCCCGCGAACAGCGCGGGGTCCCCCATCACGACGAGCAGCGTCCCCGCCTGCAGCACGTAATCCCTGGTGAAGTACGGTGTGGGCGGTTCGTTCCCCCTCCCGACCAGGAGCGGGATCAGCCCCTTGGGCAGCTCGGAGATCGGCCTCCCCTCAAGCCTGGAGCCGGCGGCGACCCTGAAGAACCCGATCGATAGCTCGCCGAACCCCTTCGTCTCCAGCATGAATCCGCCTATGTTCCCGGACACTGCGACCGACGCCAGGACCCTGCCGGCCAGCCTGTGCGGGGACACGACCAGCTCGGCGCCGGCGGCCTCGAAGACGTCCCTCATCCCGTCATCGTTTATCTCGACTAGGACCCTGGCGCCGGGATTCATGCGCCTTATCCTCAGGAGGACGGCGAGCGCGTCGTCGTCCTCCGACATCATGACAATTATCACGCGCGCCGCGTCGGCCCCCGCGGCCCTCAGCTCCCTTTCGTTCAGCGGATCCCCTATTATGACCCTGCTGGCCGGCACCTGGCCCATCATTTCGCCCTTGCTCGTGAGCACCATGTACTCGTCGCGCATCGACTCCAGCTTCGATGCCGCGTGAATCATGTCCGGCTTATCGCCAACTATGAGCACGTGGCCCTTCACGTGGGATCCCCTCCACCTCGCCCTGGCGTCGCGCCATGTCTGCCTGTTCGATACCGTGTTTATTATCGTTACAGCGGCGCTCGCGTACGCGGAGACGGACGCCACCATCACTACCGCCAGCACGAGCTTCTCCACGGAGCTCATCTCGCCCAGGGACGGCGCGTACGCGCCTATCGTGGTGACGAGGCTGACGCCGGCGTACAGCGCCGATATCGGATCGAGGTGCTGATACGACATGTATATGTATGATGATATGTATATCAGTATGCCGAGCGCGACCGCCTGGGGCAGTACGCGGTAGAACACGGAATACGGCGCCGCCAGCACCTCGAGGATCGACATCAGGTGGCGGTTTCTCAGCCTCAGGAGCGGCATCCGTTAACCTTCGCCGATCTCCACTATATATTTGCTGAACGCCTTCCTGAACGCGTCGGCGTCCATCAGCGGCGCCCCGCCGGAGTCCACAGGCTCGGCCGCTGGCGGCACCTTCAGGTAGCCGGGGAGCCTCCCCGCGATCCTGTCCTCGAAGCTGGGCACGTGCGCGTTCCTGTAGAACACGCCTATCGGTATCCTGTCGCCCCACTCGAACGCCTTGGCGTACGCCTCCGCTGCCTTCCTCGCGGCGTCCGACTCGTCCCTCACGTCGGGGTCCCAGCCGGACTCCTCCAGCGCGTAGACCCTCTTGTCGTAGTAATCATACGTGAACACGTCGTTGTACGTGACGCACGGCTGCAGCACGTCTATGAACGCGGCGCCCCTGTGCTCGACCGCGGCCTTTATGAGGTCCTTCAGGTGCTTGACCCTCGATGAGTACCCCCTCGCCACGAACGTGTAGCCGGACGCTATGGCGAGGGCGACCGGGTTCACGGGGTCCTGCAAGTTGGGCATCGGCAGCGCCTTTGTCCGGATGCCCCTGGGGAGAGTCGGCGAGGCCTGCCCCTTCGTCAGCCCGTAGACCTGGTTGTCGTGCATTATGACGGTGATGTCGATGTTCCTCCTCCCGAGCGCGACGAAGTGGCCGGCGCCTATCCCCAGCAGGTCGCCGTCGCCGCCGTTCACTATGACGTTGAGGCCGGGGTTGGCCAGCTTTATCCCGGTCGCGAACGGTATCGCCCTACCGTGGAGGGTGTGGACGCCGCTCACGCTCAGGAAGTGCGGGATCTTCCCCGAGCACCCTATGCCCGACACCACGACAGTCGCCTTGGGATCGGCGTTCAGCTCGGCGAGCGCCTGGTACATCGCAGCCACTATGCCGAAGTTCCCGCACCCGGGGCACCAGTCGTTCCAGACGTCGCTCCTGTAGTCGCTCGGGGAAGGCCTACGCGCCATAGCTCAGCACCTCCCTCTCGGATCCCGAGAGCACGGACTTCACGGCGCGCGCCAGCTCATCGGCGTACATCGGCCTCCCAGTGAACTTGAGCACGCTCCTGCGGATCCTGAAGCCGGTGTTCATCGCGAGGAGGCTGGCCGCCTGCGCCGTGTAGTTGTGCTCGACGTCGATCACCCTGTCCGGCTCGAAGCCCGCGAGTATCCTGCTCACGAGCCTGGATGGGTACGGGGAGAACATGCGCACGTGGAGGTAGGCCCCCCTCAGCCCCTCGGCGGACAGGTCCTCGAGCGCTGCCAGGGCGGCGCCCTTCACGAAGCCCCAGCCGACCAGCAGGAAGTCCGCGCGCTCGGGCCCGTAGTAGGAGGCCCTCGCCTCCTCCGGTATCTCGGAGTCGGCTATCTCGAGCTTCCTCATGCGCTTCTCCATGATCTTGACGCGGCTCTCCGGGTCCTCCGTTATGTGGCCCCACTCATCGTGCTCGTCCCCGGTGTACCACATCACCGCCTGACCCAGGAAGGCCCTGGGCGATATGGGCGAGGAGAAGTCGAACCTCTTGTAGCCCCCCGCGCCGGCGGCCTCCCCCACCAGCTTCCCCCGATCTATCCTGATGCCGGACAGGTCGGGCATGGGAATGGACGCTATCGTGTTGGCCAGGAACTTGTCCACCAGGTGGATCACGGGCATCTGGTAGCGCTCCGCGTAGTTCAGGGCCTCTATCGCGTCCCGGAACACCTCCTCGTGGTCGCCGGACGCGATGACTATCCTGGGGTACTCGCCGTGCGACGCGAACACCGAGGACAGCAGGTCGCTCTGCGCGCCCCTGGTGGGCTGGCCGGTGCTCGGCCCGCCCCTCTGATAGTATGTGACGACCACCGGGACCTCGTTCATGCCGGCCCATCCCAGGCCCTCCACCATCAGGTCGAAGCCGGGACCGCTCGTGGCCGTGGCGCTCCTGGCGCCGGCGAGCGCCGCCCCTATTGCGGCGTTTATTGCCGCTAGCTCGTCCTCGGTCTGGAGGACGACCACCTCCGAGTCGAAGCCGTCCAGGTGCAGGCTCTCGTACTCCTCCAGCGTGAAGCTCTCGTCGGCTGCGGGCGTTATCGGATAGTAGGACTGGAAGCGGAGGCCGCCGACTATCTTCGCCATCGCTGCGACGTCGTTCCCGCTGGCCACGAGCAGCTCCCGCTGCCCAATGGAGGAGGCCTCCAGGGCGAGCGGGGCCCCGAACTTGGACTTGACGTACGACGCGACGGCGCCCGCGACGTACCTATTGGGCTCGTACAGCTCCTTCTTCGGGAACCTCCTGGACAGCCCGTACGACACTGGGCCGTCGCCCAGGCCCGTCAGGCCGGCGACGGCGCCCACGAGTATCGCGCTCACGTACCTCGAGGCCTGTGACGCGGCTATGCCGACCTCCTTCTGGGCCTCCGATAGCACTGACGCGTAATGGAGCCCGACGGGCACCACGCGGCGGGAGGCGGAGAGGTACTTGACCAGGGATCCGAGCGTCCCATCGAGGCCGGCCTCGCGGAACGCCGCACGGAGCCTCGCCTTGAGCTCCGGCTCTATGCTCGGTATGGATTCGTAGACCTTGCCCTCCTCGCCGGTGTCGTACACCAGGTAGGACCCGGGCGCCAGGTCGCCGAAGTGGGTGAAGACCGTCTCGGCGTCCATGGCGCCCAGCAGATGTATGGGATACCTGAGCGCCCTGGGCAGCCCGGCCGCCGAGACCTCGGCGTGCACGTAGCTGTGGCGGCCCCTTATGTTGGAGAAGTACTCGCGATCGGAGATCACGCCGTATCCGGCCCTGGCGAAGGCCCAGGTCAGGATCTGGGAGGAGGTCTCCAGGCCCCCGCCCTGCGGGCCGCCGAGTATGAAGTCCAGCGCGCGGAGCGTCAATCCGCGACCAACGCCTCCTCGGCGGCCACCGCGTCCTGCATGAACTCCGCGGTGAGCAGCTCGCCCCTCCTCAAGTGCGCAAGCACCTCCTCAGCGTCGAACAGCGCGCGGCGGCAGTCGACGCAGTACACCCATCCGCGGGCCCTCAGGACGTCGATCAGGCGATCCGCGCTCATCGGGGTGAACCCTTCGCAGTACTGGTGCCCGAAGACAATGCCGCGCTCATCGCAGTACCCCATGTACCCGTACTGGGGATGGGGTACGTAGTGGGCGCACATGTGACACGCCCCTTGTTTAGGCGATGACTCAACCATTGTTCTCATCTTGAAGCTGAGCGCTTTTAAACCTTGGGCTACAACATCCGCGCCGGATGCCGCCCAGGCGAAGCGCCGCCGGCGCGGTGGCCGGGCGCAAGCTTATTTCCCGATCGGACCATCGCGGCGCCCGTGGGATCGGTCGGCGATGCGGGCAGGCACCTGATGAGGCTGCCGGAGCGCGTGGTCGTCGGGGAGGAGCTGCTGGGGAGGATGGGGGAGGAGATCAGGGAGCTCGGCGACATCAGCAGGGCGCTGGTGGTTACGGGCCCGAACGTCTGGCGCATATTCGGGGGGAGCGTCGAGAGGAGCCTCGAGGGCTCCGGTATAAAGCCGACCGTGACGTTCGCGAACGCCGCTACGAAGGAGGAGGCACTGAGGATAGCGGGCGCCCGCGGAGGATTCGACCTGATCATAGGCCTGGGCGGGGGCAGGCCCATCGACGTGGCTAAGTACGCGGCGCACGTGAGCGGCGCTTGGTTCATAAGCGCCCCGACGAGCGCTGCGCACGACGGAATAGCGAGCCCCATGGCATCCCTCAAGGGATCGGACGCCCCCTACAGCGAGATGACGTCCCCCCCGAGGGCGGTGATAGCCGACATATCCGCCATAGCATCATCGCCGCCCAACCTGTCGAGGAGCGGATTCGGCGACCTGCTGGCCAAGATCACCGCGACGAGGGACTGGAAGCTCGCTAATTTGGAGAGGGGGGAGTACTATGGCGAGTATGCAGCCCACTTGGCGCTGCTGAGCGCAAGGGTCGTGATCAATAACAGGAAAAGGATAGGCAGGATGAGCGAGGACGGCGTAAGGGTGCTAGTGGAGGCGCTGATAAGCGCGGGGGTCGCTGCCGGCATAGCCGGGAGCAGCAGGCCCTGCAGCGGATCAGAGCACCTGATAAGCCACGCGCTGGATCTGATATCGCCGGGCAAGGGGCTCCATGGTGAGAAGGTCGGGATAGCGACCATAGTGGCTGCTAAGCTCCACGGATTGAATTGGATGCGCATCAGGAAGGCGCTCGAGGACGTGGGCGCCCCGACCACTTTCCACGAATTGGGGATCTCGAGGGATCAGGCCTGCCGGGCCATAGTGATGGCGCCCAGCGTGAGGCCGGATAGGTACACTATAATTCACAAGCTGAGGCCGGATTACGATCAGGCCTGCTCTCTTGTGGACGAATTAGAGGTAGCCTGAGATTTCGGCGCGGAGCGCCTGCGCCTCCTCCCGCGCTCGCTTTCCTCTGCTGGCTTAGCGCTTTCCTCTGCTGGCTTAGCGCTTTCCTCTGCTGGCTTAGCGCTTTCCTCTGCTGGCTTAGCGCTTTCCTCTGCTGGCTTCTCATAGATCTCCTGGAAAACGAGCCTCTTAATGCCTGGCACGTACTTGAAAACGTAGCTCGCGGCTATTCTCCTCATGTAATAAGCCCCCTCATCATATTTATCGACCGGCAGCGTCACCGTGGCGGACTCCGCATCGGTTGATACTACTATGTCACCCTCGCGTATCTTGAGCGTGTACGACACCAGCGCCCTGACCTTCTCGCCGACATCCTTCAGCGCCTTCACGACCTCGACGTCATATATCAGCGTCTTGCCGGCCAGCCTGTGATTGAAGTCGATCGCGACGCGGCCGGACCCTATGTAGCTCACGACGCCCACCTGGCCGCCGACGTCCACCTGGTCGCCCACGCGCATCTTGGAGGCATCGGCGCCGAACTTCCTGAGGGGTATCAGCTTTATCCTCGCGGGGTCCCTCTGGCCATATGCCTTCTCCGGCGGAACTTCGAGCGTCCTCTTCTCGCCCTCTGACATCTGCAGCAGCGCCTCATCCAGCCCAGGTACCACCCATCCGTCGCCCACCGCTACCAATGAGGGTTCGTACCTGACCTCGGGATTGTATATGCCAGCCTGCTTGGCGACATCCTCAAGCGTGGTATCGACCACTTTACCCTCGTCTTTTATCCTTAAAGTATAATTAATGTAAACCAGCGAGCCCTTCTCCAAGGCTGTCGGCCATGAACTATCGGATCGTTTTATAAAGGTTGCTTGCCACGCCATCCCCTGAAGCCGAGGAGATTGAGCGCCGCTGATGCGGCATGCGCGTATCTGGATGGGCGTCGCGCGACTGCGGCGCTCGCGCGGCAAACGCGAGGAGCGTCACTCGCGGCCTCGATCCGTTCGCGCGAAACGCAGAGGGAGGCAGGGGCCATCGATGCCGATCAGCTCATCAGCGGCTTCAGGTAATCCCTCGCCGCCGCGAGCATCGCCGACGCGTCCACCCTCACGCCCAGATCCGAAAGCGCGCCCGCTATCCCCAGCAGCGTCTGGGTTATATTTATCGGGCTGATGTCGCCCATGTTGCCTATCCTGAAGATCTTGCCCCTCAGGCTCCCGAAGCCGCCGGCGACAACGACCCCGAACTTCCTGTCCAGCAGATCCCTGAAGACCGCATCGTCGACCCCGGGCGGATACTGGACGGCTATCACCACGTTGGACCTGACGCGCGGCTCGACGAACGGCTTGAGGCCAGCCGCCTCCAGGGCGCTGTAATACGCGCCGGCCGCCAAGCGGTGCCTCTCTATCCTCTTGTCCAGGCCCTCCTCCAGGACCATGTTCAGGGATTCGTCGAGCGCGTAGAATATTGGGATCGCCGGCGTGAACGGGATCTCCAGCTTCTTGTTGAACTCGAAGTACTTGCTGAGGTCGAAGTATATTGTGGTCGACGGCGGATTGCGCGATATGTAGTCCTTGAGCTCCCTGCTCACGGAGATGAGGGTTATGCCTGGGGGCAGGCTGAGGCATTTCTGGGCGCCCGCCACGACCATATCGATACCCCAATCGTCCTGGGGCAGCTCGTCACCGCCGAAGACCGAGATCGCGTCGACCACTACGAACGCGCCCACGTCCTTGGCCGCCCTGGAAACGTCCCTCAGCCACCTATACGTGACGCCCGGCGACGTGTCGTTGTACACCACGAACAGCGCCTTGGCGCCGGACGACTTCAGGGCACTCTCCACCTCGGACGGCTCGGGGGCGGTCCCGTAGGGGGCCCTGACCTCCACGACCGAGCCCCCGGCGCGCTTCACGTGCTCCACCATCCTCTCGCCGAACTCCCCGAAAACGGGCACTACGACCTTGTCGCCGGGCCTCACGACGTTCAGCGCCGCGGCCTCCACGCCGCCCGTGCCCGACGCGGATATGACGACGACCTCGCCCTCCTTCGTCCTGAATAGCTCCTTGGATTTCCTGAGTATGCCCTCGTACAGCTGGTGGAACTCGGGACCCCTGTGGTTTATCATGGGCCTGGCCATGGCCAGGAGTATCCTCTCAGGGACGTTCGTGGGGCCGGGGAGCATCACGAGCTTGCGCCTGGGGTAGAACGAGTTATCCGTGGCCGTCACCATCCCGGCCGCCGCGGCCCAGCTCACATAAAAACGTTCACGGAGCGCGCTAATCTCTCATGAGCCTCCGCACCCTCTCAACGGCGCCTATGCTCCGCAGGTACTCCGCCACGGGGGCGGGCACGAGGTCCTCCCACCTGCCTCCGTTAGCCATCCTCTGCCTCACCTCGGTCGCCATGTAGAGGGGGCGATTGACGAGCGGCACCTCCACGGCCTCGTAGCCCTCGGCCCGGAACAGCTCGAGCGTCAGCTGATCGTTGGAGAAGACTATTGAGAACTCCGGCACGGAAGTCACGACGAGCCTGACCCATGTTGCGTGGTTCTCGACGTCCTGCACCGGCACCATGAGCACCCTGTCCAGCAGCCCCTCGGCCCTGAGGGTCCTCCAGATCATCTCGATCCTCTCGCCCAACGTGAACGGGTTGCGCGGTTCATAGTTCCTCTGGGCGCTCCCTATCACGATCACCAGGCGATCCACCACGCCGAGGGCGTACTTGACGGCCTCCAGATGTCCCCTGTGGAACGGCTGGAACCTGCCCACGAACAGGCCGGTGCGCACGTGCTGCACCGTCAGCCGGCGTTTAATAAGATACCGCGCCCATCCATCCGTCCCTAGATATGCGATCTTCCTGGGCACCCGGGGACCTCCACCTCGCCCACTCCTCAAGGGCTATCGGAGTGGGCCCATGGGCGGCCGTCGGGCCCAACGGCAAGGGGCCCCATCCACGGGAACAGCCTCAGGCGGCGCGGGGCACTCAGGAGGAGGTCGGTACCCCGAGTCTGCCCTCCAGTGGTCGTCAGCCACGTGCTGACGCCCCTGACCTCAGGGTAGGCTAATGCCCCGCCCCTCCCCCTAGGCCCGAGGAGGGAGTGGGCACTCCCGGCGGCGCCCTGGCGGGCGGCGTAAGCGTGGTGGGAGGTCGGCCTCGAGCCCGGCGGACTTGGTTACGCGGCTGCCCACGGCGTATGGGGCGATCCGCTCGTCCGGGCCTATCAGATCAAAGCCACTCGATCGTGGTTCCACGGGATATTTCCGATGATCAGGACTGCCCTAGGACCAGCCCTTGGACCTGAGGACCCGGGCCAGGGCCTCCGCCTGCGCATGCGCGGCGGCCAGGACAGCCGCCGCGTTCTCATCGGTCACGTATCCTGCGCTGCTGGCCAGAGCGTTCGCCTCTGCGCTTGCCCTGATCAGGAGCGCGGGCAGCACCTCCGGCGTCGGGTAGCCTATGCCCACCGCCAGCGCCAGGGCCTCCGCGTGCGCGGCCCTCAGCTCGTCGGCGTAGGCCTCCGGATTTATCCTCAGCTGCTCGCCCGGGATAATTCTACCCTTCCAGTATATCACCTCGAGCGATATGCCGCGCCTTATCGGCTTGATTCCCAGCTTCGAGAGGAGCGCGGCTAGGTCAGCTGATATCGTCTCGCCGGCCTTGGCCACCACCGTGTCCTGGGTCACGAATATGCTGCCGCTCTCTATCCTAGTGGGTATCTTGAACTGCTTGAAGGAGCTCAGCACGGGCCCCGGCTGCAGCCCGGTGTTGCCGCTGGGCACCACGATGTCGGAGGTCGCCACGTCGCCCGCCTTAGCGGGCATCTCGACCTTTGACTTCTCGAGGAGGAGGCTCAGCTCGAAGGGGTTCATGTTGGTGAAGATCAGCATCGTCTGGCCCCTAAGGTAGGGCTCCAGCTGGTCCACGCCCTCCAGCCCCGCCTCCCTCAGCGCCTTGAGCGCCAGCCTATTCTTGATCCCCAGCATCACGACCTTGCCCCGGAGCTTCCTGCGTACCTCGTTGATCAGCGAAGCCTTCACCTTGTAGAGCTTGGATACCCCTATGACGGAGTACTCCCTCGGCAGCCTCTGCAGCTTGGCGTAGAGCTCGCCCTTCTTCCCGCCATATCTGCGTTGCGCGGCCACCACGCTCAAGCGCTGGTCACCACCGCCTCCACGGGCTTGCCCATCGTGGCCTTCACCACAACCTTCCTGATGGCCCTCTCGCCCTGCGGCAGCTTGTTCCTCAGCGCCTCGAGGACGGCCATCGCGTTGTCGGCTATCTCCTCGTCGCTCATGCCCTCATCGCCCACCTTGACCGCGAGCGAGAACTGGCCCCTGGCGCGCACCCTGACGCTCGACCTCGCGCGCGCGATCGCGGCAGCCATCTGGGAGCTGGAGGGCACCGGGATCGGCATCTTGCCCCTGGGCCCGAGGTACCTGCCGAGCGTCCTCCCCACCCTCGGCATTAGGGCCGCCTCCGCGAGGAAGAAGTCGTACGACTTGACCAGCCTCCTCACCTCGCTCCTGTTCGTGGAGATGCGGTCCACCTCCTCCGGGGGTATGACGGCGTCGGCTCCGGCGTCCTTCGCCCTCAGTGCAGCGTCGCCCCCTGCTATCACCGCCACCCTGGGCGCGCGGGAGAACCCGTGAGGTAGCGGCACCACCTCGTTCAGCTGTATCTCCTCCTTCTTGATCCTGTTGGCGTCGAGCACGACGTAGAGGTCGAACGACTGCTTGAATCCGCGCCTGCCCGCCTTGGCGCGCGCCTCCCTGATGAGCCTGAGGATCTCATCCCTATCCATGGCGCATCGCCTCAGCCCGCGGACCCCCTCAGGAGGGAGTCCCAGGCGCCGCTCTCCAGCTCCCTCATCGCCTCCTTGGGAGGTCTGCCCTCCACCTTCAGTCCGAGGCTGACGCAGGCGCCTATGACCTCCTTCACGGCGGACTTGAGGTCCGCCGAGTTCATCTCGGGCATCTTCAGCTTGGCGATCTTCACCACCTGCTCCATGGTCACGTTGCCGACGAACTCCTTCCCGGGCTGCGATGACCCCTTCTCCACGCCCGCCTCCTTGATCAGCAGCGCGGTGGTGGTCGGCACCCCCACCTCCACCTCGAACTCCTTCGTCTCCTGGTCCACGTGGACCTTCACCGGCACCTTCATTCCGCGGAAGTCGGCCGTCAGCTCGTTTATCCTCTTGACGACCTGCATCACGTTGAGCCCGAGGGGGCCCAGGGCGGGCCCTATGGGCGGCCCGCCCGTGGCCTGACCCCCATCGACTATGAAGGACAGCGTCTTCTTCTCAGCCATGATGAACCCGGCTCACCGGCGGACCCTTATAAGGGTTCTGAGCCGGGGGGCGCGCGTCGCTCCTCGATCTTCCTCAGGTAGTTCGCGTTCACGGTCACCTGGAGCTGATAGGGCACGTCCATGAGGTTCACCGTCGCCTCCTTCTTGCTCTCCTCGAACCTGACCACGCGCGCCCTCATCCCCTTGAAGGGCCCGGACGTCACCTCGACGAGCTCGCCGGGCTCCAGCTTGATCTCCTCCTTCTTCCTGCTCAGCATCGGCTCCAGGTCGCTCACCTTGAACATCCCGGGCATCACGGACTTCACGTTCTTCACGCCGGCCACCGCCTCGTTCACGCTCTCTATGCCGTCGGCCTCGAGCACGATGTATCCCCTGATCCTCGGGAGCACGAGGATCGAGTAGACCTTCAGCCCCCTGAGTTGCACCCTGGTGGCGATCAGTTTAGCCACGTTGGCCTCCTGCCCGCTCGCCACCTTGACCGCGAACAGCTGAGCCCCGGCGCCCCCCGGGCGCCCCGCCCCTGCGGAGTCGCTCATCGTATAGCGCCCGAGATAACGGTCGCTATTAAGTGTATTATGAACGCGATGCCGCCGACCACCAGCAGCGCCAGCCCGACGACCCTCAGGAACAGAGCGTACTCGTCGCCTCCCGGCTTCCTGCTGTACCTGAACACCCTGATCACGGACTCCCAGCGCTCGCGGAGCCCGCTGCCCTCCCTCCGGGGCCGCTCCCTCCTGCCCCGATCCTTGGAGCCGGCGCCCTTCACGCCCCCTGCGCGGATCAAGATTTAATTAAGCATTGCACCGCCGGATGTGATGCGTGAGGAAGGACCTCCTGTCCGCCTCCGACCTCGAGCCCTCGGACGTCGAGGCGATATACTCCCTCGCCGATCACCTGCGGGCAGTCCCCCTATCGAGGGCGCTGGAGGGGCGCGCCGTGGCGCTCCTGTTCGAGAAGCCCTCGACCAGGACCAGGGTGAGCTTCGAGGTCGGGGTGAGCCAGCTGGGCGGCCACCCCGTGTACTTGGACTACACGACCACCCAGCTGTCCAGGGGGGAGAGCGTCGAGGACACCGCGCGCACGCTTGAGCGCTACGTCAGCGCGATAGTGGCGAGGGTCAGCCGCCACGACACGCTGGAGAGGATGGCGGCGGCCGCGAGGATCCCGGTCATAAACGCGCTCTCGGACCTGGAGCACCCCTGCCAGGCGCTGTCCGACTACTACACCGTGAGGGAGAAGCTGGGCAGGCTGAGGGGGGTGGTCCTGGCCTTCATAGGCGACTCCACCAACGTCTTCAACTCGCTGGCTCTTCTCGGCGCCATCCTCGGGGTCGAGGTGCGCATAGCGTCCCCCAGGGGCTACGGTCCCTCACGCGCCCTCATGAGCAGGGTGCGGGACCTGGGCGGAGACGTCCTGGTCTACGAGGACCCGGAGGAGGCTGTGCGCGGCGCGGACGTCGTCTACACCGACGTGTTCATCAGCATGGGGCAGGAGTCCGAGCGCGAGGCCAGGCTCAGGGCTTTCCTCCCGCGCTATCGCGTCACGGAGGAGCTCATGTCGAGGACCGGCAAGCGCTCCATATTCATGCACTGCCTCCCGGCCCACAGGGGAGAGGAGGTGGAGGACGCGGTCATGGACTCCGAGAGCTCCGTGGTATTCGACCAGGCCGGGAACAGGCTCCACGTGCAGAAGGCGATCCTCGTCAGGCTCGCGGAGGAGGGCCACCTGCGGCGACGTCCCATCGGACTCGGCCGCCCAGCAGCTCCCCCACGAGGGCCTCGGCGCTGAAGGGCCTCAGGTCCTCGTATCCCTGGCCGACCCCGAGGTACCTGATCGGCCTCCGGAGCTCGTAGGCCAGGGTCAGCACGACGCCGCCCCTGACGTCCGCGTCCACCTTCGTGACGATTACGCTGTCGACGCCCACGGCCGCGTCGAACTCCTTCGCCTGCGAGACCGCGTCGTTGCCGGTCAGCGCGTCCACTATCATTATCCTCTCGTGAGCGCCGGAGACCTCCACTATCTTCCTGAGCTCGTCCATCAGGTGGGACTTCGTGTACATGCGCCCCGCGGTGTCCACGAGGACCGCGTCGTAGCGCCTCGAGGACGCGCGCTCCACCGCGTCCCTCGCCACCGCGGCCGGGTCGGCGCCGTACCCCTGGGACACCACCTCGACCCCTATCCTCTGCGCGTGGAGGCTCAGCTGCTCTATGGCGCCGGCCCTGAAGGTGTCGGCCGCCGCTATTATCGGCCTGAGCCCGCTCCTCTTCAGGGCGTACGCCACCTTCGCGATCGTGGTCGTCTTGCCGCCGCCGTTGATCCCGAGGAAGACCGCGACGTAGGGCCTGGCGCGCCTCACCCCCTCCTCGAGCGGGGGCGCCTCGAGGGGCCTCAGCCACGACAGGAGGACCCCCCTCACCAGGGAGGACACGCCCTCCTCCTGGTGCCCGCGCCTGACCTTCGCGCCCAGGAGGGCCCCCCTGAGGTCGCGCGCGAGCCCCTCGGCCGCGTCCAGCGCGACCTCGCCCTCTATTAGTCGCCACTTGAGGTCCTCGAGGGCCGCCGAAACCTCCTCCTCGCTCAGCTCCTTCGTGGAGAGGGCCCTCCTGAGGTCCGAGAGGGCCTCCCTCAGCTTGCCGAACATCGCGCGCTCCCCGCCCCCGCGGCCCCGTAGATCGCGTTGATGCGGTCCTCGAGCTTCGCCAGCTCCTCCTCGACCCTCCTCCGCTGCTCGGCGACCTCGCGCAGGGCGGACTCGAGCTCCTTGAGCTTCCTGTCCAGGAAGGCCACGGTCTCGTCCCTGCCCTTCTTCATGAAGACGCCGGCGCCGATCGCGACCAGGTACATGGAGGACCCCCTGACGGTGGCCGGGACGCTCACGCCGCCCCCCAGGGGCATCATGCACGGGACCTCCGCGTCGCCGCTGGGGAGGCTCTCTATGGCCTCCAGGGCCGCCTTGTGGTCCGCTATGAGCCTGGACACGAGCGTCTCGCGCGACACCAGATCGCTCAGGTAGTCCCTGAGTATCCTGACGCTGTAGGCGAGCGTCTGGAGCTCCTGCTCCTGGCTCCTGTCCTGACCGCTCACGAGGGCGCTGGCGCCTAGCCGCCCTTAAAGACTTTGCTCACGATGAAGAGCTCGGGCCCCGTGGTCTTGGAGCCGACCAGCACGGCCCGATCGTTGGCTATGATGCCGGAGGAGACGAAGGGCACGCCCTCGTTGACGGTGCCGCGGTCCACGTCCCTGACCCTCAGGACCTCGGCTATCCTGGAGAGCTCGTCATCGCTGGCCAGCGGGTGGACGAGCGCGCCCAAGTTGTTGGCCGCGATGACGGCGCCGACCTGGCTGAACCCGGCCACCCTCATGGGCTCGACCTCGACGTCCAGGACGTCCCTGATCTGGGACAGCTCCTGCGCCCCGAGCGAGCTGGACGCGATGGCGCCCCGGTCGTTGGCGGCCAGCAGGTTGCCGACGGCCGTCGCCCTCGAGCGGAAGCGCTCGATCGCCCTGCCCGGCATGGCCCTCCTCAGGGCGGACAGCTCCTCCTCGTCCGCCATCCAGCTGAGGAGGACGCCGCTCCTGTTCATCACGCTCAGCGGCCCCAGCAGCCTCGTGCCGGCCACCGAGATCTCGATCAGCGAGCTCCCCAGGAGGTCCGCGAGGCGCCTCCCCTTCTCGAGGGGGAAGCCGCTGGGCAGCAGGAGGAACTCGTCATCGGCCCTCGAGTATATTCCTATGTTGGGGTTGTTGTAGAGCGCCACCCTGTGGATCTCCATGTTGTCATCCAAAGCCGGAGACGCGCCCTAGGAGGGGGACACCCTGTAGGTCTCCTCCTCCTTGGTGACCTTGACCCTTATCCTCCGCAGTCCCCCCGCGCCCATACCCCTGGACCACAGGATCTCGTTCAGCGCCGGGTCCAGCCTCACGGAGCCGGGCTCCACGCGCAGGTGACGCGCCACGAATTCCCTGATGATCCTCACGGCCCGCTCCGCGCGCTTGTACCTGGGCGCGAGGACCACCCTGCCGAGCGGTATCGTGTAAGTGCGCTCCTCGGCGCCCAAGCCCACCACCTCAGATGTCTAGCTTGTGCGTCCTCCAGTTCCGCTGCGCGGGGCTGCGCATCACCCTGCGCTTGGTCCTCACGATTACCCAGGCGGGCGGCGGCCTGTTTGACTTCAGGTACACCATGTAGCGGATCTTCTCCCCCGACGTCTTCCTGCTGCTCATGGGCGGGCTTCGCCCCCTAAATGAACTTAAATCTTATCTCGCGCTGCTTGGGGGTGAACCTCTCCAGTATCTCGCGCAGCTCGTCGTCGTCTATGGGCCTCCTTATCTTGCCCGCTAGGCCCAGCTGCAGAACGTAGCTCTCGACCTGCTCCGCGACCTCGGGCCTGACCATCCTCACGTTGGCCAGCCTCTCCCTGGCCTCGGAGGTCAGGAATATGCGCAGATATTGTTCCCTGAGCGCGCGCTCCTTGGCGCGCTCCTCCTCCCTCGCGCCCTCCGGCTGGCCGCGCTGATCCCAGCTCAACTCCCCGCCAACACCCGCTTAATCGGCGAGCTCGGGTCCGCCTTAACCATTTCCTTGAAAATCTCCGTGCTTATGGCGTCCAGGATGCTCCTGCCCTTGGATGTGATGACCCTCCCCTTCGGAGTCTTCTCGATGAGCCCCACGGCCTCCAGCTGGTGCAGGACGTGCCTCACTATCGAGCTGCCGGACCTGACGTGATGCGCGGGGGCGACGCGCTTCCTGGCCCTCCCCCCGTACTCGGAGCGCAGGTCCTTGACGCTGAGCGGCCCGTGTATGTAGACCTTCCTCAGCACCGAGGCGCAGCGCACGTACCACCAGTCCCTGTCAGCCGGCGGCCTCTCGCGGTCGCTCGACGTCTTGACGTAGAGCGACCAGTCGGGGGGCCTGATCTCCGGGAACTGCTGCTTGAGGTACTCCGCCAGCTTGGCGATGAGCGCGTCCGGTGGGACATCGTATACTGTCGGCATTCCCAGTCCCACGTGAGCCCCGGGGGGCATAATAGGCTTTGTGCGCCGTCCATAGGCCCCGTTAACTTAAGCTGACCCATTGGTGGGCCTAAATTCGAGGGGAGCGGGCTGCTCGGGGGCCTTCGGGCGCGCCCAACCGGCTGTCGTCGTCCATGTTAATGCACGACTTCGCTTTCGAGGGCGGGACCCAGTGATGCCCCTCCGGCTGGACGGGCCGCGCCCGATCTCCCGCTCGGGTGGGAGGTGGACTCAAGGTGACGGAGCCATCCGCTTGGGGGACAGCGCTACATCGGGGAGGAGGGGCCCTTGGCGCAGAGGAAGCCGCGGGATAGAGGGTGCGAGGGGTCGCCGCGTGCCCGGAGGGCGCCGCCGTCCCTGGTGATGACCATGCCGCAGTAATTGAGGCACCACCTGCACGTCGTCCTCGCACTGTCGCCCCGGAATGCGGGGATGGGTGTGGTGAGAATGGATTCACGTCCATTATATAGAAAACAAACTTAATAATATTTCTGAGCTTTCTGCGCGGCGTGAGGTTCGGGGTCTTCCTCTTCGCGTCGGTGGAGGACTCGGCCGCCCGGGCGGCGCGCGCCGAGAGGGAGGGCTTCGACTCCGTCTGGTTCCCCGAGTTCCTGACGAGGAGGCCGGACGGGAGGGAGCACGCGGAGCCGCTGGTCGCCATGTCCTACGCGGCGGCGCGCACCCGGAGGATAGGCTTCGGGACGGCGGTGCTCGGGGTCCTGAGGCGCCACCCCGCGGTCCTCGCGCAGGAGGCGGCCACCCTCGCCAGGCTCTCGGGCAGGAGGGTGGTCCTGGGCCTGGGGGTCGGCGCGAGGAGGCAGGACGTAGCGCTCGGCATATGGAGGCACGTGGACGCGGATTACCTCTCGGAGTACGTTGGGCTCCTCAGGGCCTTCTGGGCGGGGGGCCCGGTCACGTTCAGCGGGAGGCACTTCTCGGTCGCGGGAGCGACGCCCGCCGTGGCGCTCCCCTCGGGGATGCAGGTGCTCATCGGGGGCTACTCGGAGGATTCCAGGCGCGCGGCGGCCGCCGCGGGGGATGGCTGGCTGGCGAACTGGCTCTACAGCCCCGGGACATTCGGCAGGCTCCTCTCGGAGGTCAGGGACTTCGCCAGGCGCGCGGGCCGCGACCCATCGGGGATCATGGGCGGCTACCTGACCGGGGTGGCCATTGCCGGGGACGCGGAGCGCCAGCTGGAGTTCGCGCGCGAGCTCGCGTTCGGCGTTATGCCGGCGATCCAGCTCCAGGACTACGGCGCGAAGCTCCTGGAGGCCGAGGGGTTCAGGGGCGGCCTCGACTCGCCGTCGCGGATCCCGGAGGAGTTCGTGAGGAGGACGTTCCTCCTGGGAGGGCCGGATGAGGCCATCGGGAGGCTCGAGGAGTACGCGAGGGCCGGCGTGGACGAGATGCTGCTGCACTTCATGGACGAGCGCAGCGAGCGCGAGTTCGCGCGGCGGGTGATCCCGTACTTCAGGGACGGGGAGCTCGCCCGGTGACCGGCACCACGCGTTGGCGGTAACACCCCGAGGGGGATTCTGAATCCCTTGGAAATTAATATCAGCATGTAAAATTCCACGCGTGATTTGTCGGGAATTATCTCCGAATTAATTCTGGTACCGCGCATAGGCTTTGTGCGCCCGCCCGCGCCGGCGGGCCGCAGCGCCCCCGTACCACACGCGGCTGATCGAGCCGCAGACCTTACAGTGGAGGACCACGTAGCCCCTCCTGAGGCGCACGCTGCGAGTGACGCCGACCGGGGAGTACCTCTTGCACTTCCTGCAATACACCAACCTGTACTCGTAGGGTTTCCTCTCGCCCGCCTTCTCGAGGAGCTCCCTGGCATACCTGGCTAGGAGCTCCCCTGGCTCGCCCCCGTACCTAGCTGACAGGTAGAGCGCGTCCAGCGCCACCGAGCGGACGAGCCTGCCCCTTCGCATGCCGAAACGACGCGTGCCCCTGTTTTTTAATTTCGCCGGGGGGTCTGCGCCGACGTGAAAAGGCTCCTCCTAGTGATAGTGGAGGCAGCTGTGGAGCTGGTGCCGCGCGAGCTGCTGGGGCACCCCGCCGTGAGGAAGCACGCCGCGAGGACGGGAAAGGACCCCTCTCGGATGCTCCTGGACAGGAGCTATCACCACGCAGCGATGAGGAGGCTCGAGGACTCCGCCAAGAGGGGGAGGCCCGACATCCCGTACCATATATTGTTGGACGCGGTTGATTCGCCGCTCTACGCGTCGGGGGACCTCGGATTGTACGTCAGCACCCGCGATGGCATGGTCTTGGAGGTGGGCGAGCGGGTCCGCCTGCCCAGGTCCTACCACAGGTTCGTGGGGCTGCTCGAGGACCTCTACGTGAAGGGCATCGTGCGCGATAGCGCGGGCAACGTCCTGCTCAGGATGAGGCGCGCATCCCTCGGCGAACTGCTTTCGGAGCTCTCGCCGGATCGCGCCGTCCTCCTGAGGGAATCCGGCACGCCCATGGCACTCGAGGAGCTCGCGCGCGAGCTCTCAGCCTCCGACAGGCCGCTCGTGGGCATAGGGGGCTTCCCGGCCGGCGACTTCTCGGGCGAGGTCCTGGGGCTCTTCGGGGAGCAGGTGTCCCTCGGTGGAACCTCGTACAGCGCGAGCCTGCTGGCGTGCCGCCTGATATATGAGGTCGAGAAGGCGCTCCGGGGCTCCGTTACCTTAAGCTGACCATCGATGGACCTAAATCCGAGGGGAGCCCTCCGCCCGACCCGCAATGAGCACTAACCCGATCCAGATCAGGAGGAGGACTCCCCTTCCGGTCATGGCCTACGCGGTTTATCTGTATTTCTCGGGCCTCTCGCTGAGGAGGGCCGCCAGGGCCCTGAGGCTCATCATGAGCAGGAGCCACGTGTCGATATGGAGGTGGGTGCAGAGGTTGGGCCCAATCCTCGGATCAATCGGCGCGGATCCGAGGGAAGTGCGTCGCATATTCATAGATGAGACCATGGTGAACGTGGGAGGGACCCCCGCGTGGATATGGGTCGCGTTCGAGCCCGACCTCCGTGCGATGCTGGACTTCCACGTGAGCTGGCGCGGGAACTCGATCGATGCCTATCTGTTCATCAGGAGGCTCGTGCGCAGGTACGGCAGGGTCCCCATCTACACGGACGGCGCGGGATGGTACGCGGACGCGTGCAGGTGGGCCGGCGTCGAGCACGTGGTCTACGATCGCCCCCTGAGGAACCTCATGGAGCGCATGATCCAATACGTGAAGGACAGGACTGAGGCGTTCGACGACCTCTTCCCCGTCGGCGGGCGCAGGCCGAGCTCGAGGAGAACGTTCGAGCGCATGCATAACTGGCTATCAGCGTTCATGTTCATGCACAACTTCGTGTTCGAGAACGGGGATCTGGGGAGGCCCCCGCTCGGGTGGAGGGAGGAGGGGATGCCCCTGCGGCTGGACGGGCCGCGCCCGATCATCTCGCTCGGGTAGGAGGTGAGCTTAAGGTAACGGAGCCCGGCAACATCAAGAAACCCTTAAAAATAGGATAAACTAATCATCCATTATGGAATCGCGCATTCGTCCACGTGGGCATTGTGGAGAGCATGGGCATCCGCGCGGGCATCGCGGAGGCCGCTGGGGCGGCGCCCTAGATCCGCTGCCGATCCTAGAGCGCGCCGGGCTGAGGCCCGGGATGTCGCTGCTCGATCTGGGCTCCGGCGCCGGCAGGTTCTCCATACCCGCCGCCGGCGTGGCGTCGAGGGTCCACGCCATCGACATATCGGAGGACGCCGTTAGATCGCTCCTGGAGGAGGCCTCGAGGCTGGGCCTGGGGAACCTGACCGCCTCCGTCGGCGACGCCGCGGGCGACCTGGGGTTCGATGGCGAGTTCGACATGGTGCTGCTCGCCAACGTCCTCCACGACTTCGTGGTCGCCGGCACCGCGGATCGCGTGCTGGAGAACGCGAGGAGGGCCCTCCGGCCGGGCGGCCGCGTCCTCGTGCTGGAATTCAAGAAGGACTCGCCATCTCCCCCCGGGCCCCCGTCCTACATGAGGATCCGGGAGGAGGACCTCATCGAGATCGCGTCCCGCCACGGCCTCGAGCCCATCGATCGCTTCGAAGCGGGCCCCCATCACTACGCGGTTGTGTTTCAGCGGAAATCGTGAGCTATCCCCTCGGAGCAGGATCCGTCGCGTCGGCTCCGCGAAATGCGCGCCGCCCCCTCGCGCCCCAGCTCGTCCCACGTTCCATCGGAGTAATGGCTGACGGCTCCCCCGTCCCCGACGTACGTCCCGCAGAACCTGCAGAATCCCCCCTCCATGCATGAGCCGCACGTGGGGCACGTCCTGCGCGGATCGGAGCACCTCCCCGGCCTCTCGATGCACATCCCCTCCATCACCCTGTACAGGTGGACGTGAGCCCTCGACGGGAATTTTATCCCGGTCGTCCTGTGGAGTTCGACCGCGTCGCGGAGCTCCACCCCCGATGACCAGCGCGCGATCAGCCCCATGGCGCCGGATCCCTCAGTAATGGGGACCTTCTCCCTCCACGCTATATTCCCCAGGCCCCGCCTATCCAAGTACCTCCTCATCAGCAGCTTCCCGTATCTGCGCCCGTTGACGTCGCCGATCTTGCACTCGAGGGGGGTCTCCAGCGCTATCCTCCTGGCGTCGTCGGTGTAGAGCGGGAGCTCCACGCCTATTCCCAGCGCGAACCCCAGGTCCCTGGACGCGAACCTGGATCCCGTGAGGACCCTGGAGTACCACCTGTCCACGCCGCGCTGGTCGTAGCCCAGGAGGAAAGGGTAGCCCAGGAAGAGCTCGTCTCCCCCGTCCCCCGTCGCGGCGCATCCGCATCCCCCATCGCGCGCGGCCCTCAGCCCCAGGCACGCGGCGGTATCGGCGGCTATTTCCACCGGATCGATGGACCTCGTGACCGAGATCGCTTTCCTCTCGCATTCCTCCACCAGATCCGGGTCGACCGGTGCCCTGAGCAGCTCCAACCCCAGCGCTTCGGCCGCGCTCGCCGCGAACCTCGCATCGACCCCGCCCGGCAGCTCCACGGTGACCAGCCTGGGCCTGATGCCCGCCTCGACGGCCGCGGCGGCCACGAACGCGGTATCTATCCCCCCGGAGAAGAGCACGCAGTCGCATCCCCTGTCGCGAAGTAGCGACGCGATGGACGCGGCGAGCTCGTCCCCGAAGGCATCACAGTTCACGCGGAGGGAACGGGCCGGAATGTATTTATACCATATGGATGGATAGTCCATCCAATGAGAAGGAAGGCATCGTCATCGGTCGCGATCTCGCTGATAGTAGTCGCCGTGGTCGTGGCAATATCCGCGGCGTACATAGGGCATCAGTTGAGCGCCTACTCCGCCCAGGTCTCGGAGCTCTACTCAGCGGTCAGCTCGCTCAACAGGACGGTGGCGTCCCAGGCCTCCGCCATGAGCTCGATCGCGTCGCAGCAGCAGTCCATCCAGTCGCAGCTGAGCTCGCTGGAGAGCTCCATGAGGTTCCCCGCCTCCGCGGTCGACGCCACGGGCCAGCAGATAGTGGTATACTCGGAGCCCACTAGGATAGTGTCGCTGATGCCGAGCGACACAGCCATCCTCTTCGCGGTCGGCGCCGGCCCGCAGGTCGTGGGGGTCGACGAGTACTCGAGCTGGCCCCCCTGTCTGTCGGCGCTCGAGGCGAACGGGACCGTGAAGGACATCGGGAGCGGCTGGTACCCGGACCCGGAGGTGATACTCTCCGCGAGGCCCGACATGGTCTTCGGCGTGTCCAGCGTCCCGAGCAACTACGCGCTCAAGCAGCAGTTCGCCGCCTACGGCATCCCCGTGGTCCTCCTCCCCGATAACACGATAGAGGACGTCCTGCAGAGCATCTACACCGCCGGGAGGCTCACGGGCCACACCGGGACGGCGCAGCTGCTGGCCGAGAACGTGACCGCCGAGCTCTCGTACGCGGAGGACAGCACGGTTGGGCTCAACAGGACGTCCGCCGCGCTCATAGTGTGGCCCTCGCCGATCTGGGTGGCCGGCAACGGCACCTGGGAGGACCAGATGATCACGGCCGCCGGCGGGTCCAACGTCTTCTCGAACGTCAACGGATGGGAGCCGGTCGATCCCGAGGCGCTGCTGGCTGCCAGGCCCCAGGTGATAATATACACCGCGGGGCACGGCCAGCTCAACTACAGCGAGTTCATCTCCACGCTGTACCAGGAGCTGGGGCCGGCCGCCGACAGCGTCCCGGCCATAGCGAGCGGCCGCGTCTACGCGGTCACCGGGGAGTACAACGACTGGCTCACGGAGCCGGGGCCCTTCGTCGGGGACGGCACGATACTGCTCTCGGTCCTCCTCCACCCCGAGGCCTACGGCATGAACTACACGTCCATACCCCACGTGGTCTCCCCCGACACGCTCAGGCTGCCGGTCCCCGCGTCGGTACCCGTAATAAGCACCCCGCAGTGCGCGTCGGCCGTGAGCTCCCCATGAGGGGCGGCCTCCTCCATCTCCTCCTCCCGGTCTTCTTCGCGCTATCCCTGTTCCTCGGGCCCTACGGGTTCATCAACCCGTTCTCCCACGGCCTGGGGGCGTTCGTCCTCGAGCTCAGGCTCCTCAGGGCCCTCGCAGCCTCGCTCGTCGGGCTCGCCCTCGCCGCCTCCGGCTCCGGGCTGCAGGCGCTCCTCAAGAACCCCCTCGCTGACCCCTACATACTCGGCGTCTCGTCGGGCGCGGCCCTCGGGGTGCTGGCGGCGATCGCCGCCGGCTTCGTCTGGCCGCTCGCGGTGTCTCTCTCGGCCCTCCTGGGGGGGCTCGCGGCCCTCGCTCTCGTCATGGCCGTCTCGTCCGCGCTCGGCCTGACGAGGACCTCCATGGTGCTCGCCGGCGTCGCCCTCTCCTACGCCCTGAGCTCCATCGACATGATCATCATGATGGACCTGGGGCCCGCGGTCCAGGGATCCCTCGCGTGGATGTTCGGGACGGTCGCCTACGCGCTCTGGGGCGAGCTGGCCTACGCGGCGCCGCTGATGGCCGCGGGCGCGGCCTGGATATTCCTGAGGGCGGGCCACCTGGAGTCGCTTATGCTGGGGGACGACGTGGCGGAGTCCATGGGCGTGAGGGCGCGCAGGCTGAGGGCCGAGGTGGCGGTGGCCTCGGCCCTCTCGACGTCCGCGGCGGTCGCGGTGGCCGGCCCCGTGGGCTTCGTCGGGCTCGTGGCCCCGTGGATCGCCAGGCTGGGATCCGGGGGGGCATTCCGCAGGATCTACCCGCTCTCCCTGTCGCTCGGCGCCTCGCTCACGGTGGCCGCGGACCTAGCCTCGAGGTTCGTGGAGCCCGGGGGCATGGCGCCCCTGACCTCGATAACGGCCCTCATGGGGGCCCCAGTGCTCGTCTACCTGCTGGCGAGGTGGCGGGGTTGAACCCTGTGCTGGAGGCCGACTCGCTATCCCTCGCCTACGGCGGCCGCGTCGTGCTGGAGGGGCTGAGCTTCGAGGCGTACCCGGGCGAGGTCCTCGCGGTGGTGGGGCCCAACGGGGCCGGGAAGACTACGCTGCTCAGGGCCCTCTCGGGCTCACTGGAGGTGGCCGGCGGCGCCCTGAGCTGCTGCGGATTCTCCGCGGCGGCCGGCGAGCGCCTGGGCGCTGGCGACCGCATCTCCTACGCGCCCGCGTACCCGGACGTCGATCCCTGGATCTCCGCGCTCGACCTGGTGCTCTCCTACAGGATGGGGCCCCGCAGGCCCTGGGCGAGGCCGTCCCGCGAGGACGTGGGCGCGGCCCTGGAGTCGCTCCGGCGCCTGGGCGCGGCGGCGCTCGGCCCCCGGAGGACGTCCGAGATGAGCACCGGCGAGCTCAAGATGGTGATGCTGGCCGCGGCGCTCTCCAGGCGCTCCGACGTGCTGCTGCTGGACGAGCCGCTCGCCTACCTGGACCTGAGGAACCAGTCGATCGCCATGTCCGCGCTGAGGGCCGAGGCCCGCAGGGGCGCGCTCGTGCTCGTGGCCTCGCACGAGCTGCACCTGCTGAGGCTCTACGCCGACAGGGTCCTGGTGCTCTCGGGCGGGAGGGCGGTCGCGATGGGGCGCGTGGACTCCGTGCTCAGCGAGGGCCTGCTGGAGAGGGCCTACGGCGTGCCCCTCAGGGAGGAGCGCGCCCTGGTCCCGTCGATCCATCGAGCGGGCGGCGCGCGGGAGCGGCGTAGTTACTGTAATTATTTCCGTTGCGGGGCCCCCGGGCGATATTAATATAAGGTGGGCAAGAAGCCATGCGAGGATGGATCACGAGCCTGAGACCGGCTTCGGCTGGGAGCTCGAGGACGGCACCCACGTCTACACGAACAGCACGCTGGAGGGCCCCGTCCTGGTGTACGTCAAGGGCGGGAAGATCGTCAGGATCGAGCCACTGAAGCTCTCGCCCGAGGATCCCGAGTCCTGGACGATCGAGGCCCGCGGGCGCAGGTTCTCTCCCCCCAGGAAGGCGCTCGTCCCCTCCTACATACTGGCCGAGAGGGCGAAGGTGTACTCCCCCAAGCGCGTCCTCTACCCGATGAAGCGCGTGGACTTCGATCCGAACAAGAAGGACAGGAAGGCCGAGAACAGGGGCAAGTCGGGCTACGAGAGGATAAGCTGGGAGGAGGCGCTCGACATACTCGAGCAGGAGATAACCAGGGTGCACAAGACGTACGGCCCCGGCGCCATCGGCACGACCTCCTCCTCCCATCACTCCTGGGGCATCATAGGGTACAGGCTGAGCGCCTACCTGAGGTTCATAGATATACTGGGCGTGACCTACGCTGATCACAACCCGGACAGCTGGGAGGGCGCGCTCTGGGGCGCCGTCCACATGTACGGCTTCAACTGGGGCGTCGGAGTGCCGGAGCAGAACGACCTCCTGACGGACGCCCTCCAGAACACCGAGATGATAGTGCTCTGGTCGGCAGACCCGGAGACCACCCTGGGCACGTACGCGGGCTACGAGAGCAACCCGTGGCGCCAGTGGCTCAAGGAGCTGGGCGTCAAGTTCGTGATAATAGATCCCTTCTACAACTATACGGCGGTCAACTTCGCTGACAAGTGGATAGCCCCGAGGCCGGGCACCGACACGGCGCTCGCCGCGGCCATAGCCTACGTCTGGATAAGCGAGGGGACGTACGATAAGGAATACGTGGAGAAGAGGACGATCGGTTTCGAGAAGTTCAGGGACTACATAATGGGCAGGGAGGACGGGGTCCCGAAGACCCCGGAGTGGGCCGAGAGGATAACGGGCGTGCCGGCCCGCGAGATAAGGGCGCTCGCCAGGG
>Ga0081474_121025_pt1 | contig 42030 bp, 39 predicted proteins | sample OneHunmetagenome_2_FD_70978 | JGI IMG/M metagenome (GOLD analysis project Ga0081474, IMG submission 70978) | Ferrous microbial mat communities from One Hundred Spring Plain, Yellowstone National Park, USA v2 (version 2) | ecosystem: Environmental > Aquatic > Non-marine Saline and Alkaline >... | reverse complement strand
TGGGGAAATTCACGAAAACGGAAGGATTGAAAGAGGCTTGTTCAAGTGTCCTCACACAAGGAAGGTAATAAACGCTGATCTGAACGGGGCAATTAACATTCTACATATCCCCGAGTCCGTTAAGGATAAGGGTAAGTGGCTGAAGGCACAGCCCGTGTCCATTGCTGGACGAACGGAGCGGGGTGGGTAACCACTAGCTATGAAGCGATGAAGATGAAGGCGATAAACCACAAACCCATGATCCGCCTTGAAGGAACAATCGCCTTTTAAGGCGGGGAGGATGTCAGATAAGATAATTCATCTTTTTACTAGAGACCCCTCCGAATGGCTTAGTTCACAAACGAGCATAAAGCTTCTATTAATGTTTATCCATTTTAGCGTTAAAAATTTGTTTGCCGTCCTATAAATTCCCGTAAAGATAAAAGCTCGAAAAATAAGTTTTGCTGATAAAGATTAAAAGTTAAAACAGCAATATCTAAACTATAAAGTGTTGAATAAGCTGAGGATTTTATTTATAGTTTTGGTATCGGCTTCTGTTGGCCTAGGTATGATAATATTGATACTTGCTGCCACTACAGAAAAGGCTCCTGATCTAGGGGAATTATTTTTGCAGCTCCTTACCGGGAGGGCTTCTCCTAATATACCTTTTTTTGTACCTTTATCTTTCCTTCTATTTTTCTTGGCTACTTTAGCAAGTAGCGTAGGCGTAGTTTATTTTTTGATAATGCCCGAGATTCAAAATAAAGGTATCATCGCAAATGAATCCGAAGATATTCTATCTTTTCTTTTACCTGACGAGAAAAAAATAGTTGATATTTTGATAAAACATGATGGCGAATATTTGCAAAAGCTTATTTCGAAAGAAGCCGGTTTTACCAGAGTCAAAACACATAGGGTCGTGGTAAGGCTTGCTCAGAGAGGCATAGTTTCTTTGGAAAAACGTGGTAACACGAATATTATTAGGTTAAATATAAAAAATACAAAAGCAAAAAAATAAACTAAAGTTTTATTTAAGATCCATTATAGGAAAGCGCGAAAGCCCCGCCTATTATTCCAAGAATAGCCCCTATTACGAAACCTCCCATTCCAAAAAAACTGAAGATTGAAAAGACTATTATTAATATACCCCATGTCGTGCTTTCTGCCGGTTTTGATTTAAGCATAAATGCTGAGATTAGTACTATTATGCCTGATACTAGGCCTAAAAATAGCATCATACCAAAAGCTAAAGTGGGCCAAGCAAAGAAAATCATTCTGTGATATGTTGCAGCTATTAAAAATAATGGGAACATAAATGATACAAAAATACTGCTCAGTATCATGAGTATTCCGGCTATTAAAGATAGCGTATATGCTGTTCTCGGATAATTCTGTTGGTTAGTTGACATTTCTATCACCAGACACAAGTTGAATACTTTATATTTATAGATGTTCCCTGTAACGTTTTAAAGATTTAATTTTTTGTTATTGCAACAAAAAGGTTTTTTTATTTAGCATATAATATGAAATACATTGAAACAATGTGAAACGATTTTTGTCGTTCATTTTATTTTTTTATAATATCATTGTTATATGTAACAACAATTTTTTATGCGCGGTAAAAAAGCTATGAATAAACATTATTTATTTTTAGGAAGGTCTTGAAAATATTATGTGCATCATGGGTTTAGATCGCATTAGCCATTGTCTTATCAAAGTTGAAAATTTGATTTTATAATTATGTATAATCCCCTACAGAAACACTTATAAAAACTCTGAGCTAAACATTTTATTAGCCGGTGTATAAACTACCCAGCCCTCACGGACTGGGTCTCTAGTAAAAAGATGAATAAAAGTTAAGATGAAGAAACCAGACTTGTCTGATGTAATGATGACAAAAAAATTCTGATTTTATGCTCAAAAAACTTTATCTATTGCTTGCTATTTAATTTAATCATGCTCGACGAAGAAATTGCGCATTTTGCCATTCAGTATTCATCTAAGCTCGGTTTTAAATACTGTGAAGCTAGAGTGCAGCGAGATACTTACACATCTCAGAGTTTAAACAACGGAGTTCCAGATGTACCATTAAAGGGCGATTTTTACGGCATTGGAATCAGAGGGATTTATAAAGGCGTAATGGGCTTTGCATCTACAAATGTTTTTACAAAAGAATCTGTTACTGAGGCAATAGAAAACCTAAAAAGAACACTAGAAAGCGTTGCCGCAACCAGAAAGAACGAAAAGATAAAAATGTCTGAAGAAGATGTTTTAACAGCCAATTGGGCCGTAGATGAAAGAACAAGGTTCGAAGACTTAAGTTTAGATTGGTTCTTAAAGAAAACTAAAGAGTTAGACGAAGTTGCAAAAAGTGAAACAAAAATAAAACAGCGGCTCATCAAGTTAAGCGGAAGTCTGCAGCTTAAGTACTTCGTTAACTCTGAAGGCACGATAGTTAGAGCCAGGATCCCGAGGTACCTTCTTACAGCATTTATTACTGCTCATGAATCTTCAGACATAGCTCAGAGGTTTATTGAAATAGGTGGAAGCGGTGGGCCAGAAGTTCTCGACAGGCTTAATGCGTCTGAAAAGTTTGAAAATGAAGTAAAAACTATAGCAAAAATCGTTGGAAAAAGAAACTCTATAAAAGAAGGTACATATGACGTGATTGTGGGACCGGAAGTCGCAGGTATAATGGCGCACGAATCTATAGGACATCCTTTTGAGGCTGACCGCGTGAGAGGAAGAGAAGGTGCACAGGGAGGAGAATCCTATCTAAGGGATATAAAATCTAACAAAATAGGTAGTTCTGAAGCTAACATTTCAGATGATCCCACAATACCTTTTTCATATGGATATTTTCTTTTTGATGAAGAAGGCGTTAAAGCGAGAAAAAAAGAGCTGGTTAAAGAAGGATCAGTTAAAGAGTTGTTAAATAACAGAGAAACAGCTGGTGATTTGGGCATAAAAAGTAATGCATCAGCAAGGGCAGCAAATTATACTGTGGAACCAATAATAAGGATGTCAAATACATATGTTGAACCCGGTGAATGGACTTTTGAAGAAATGATAAAAAATGTAAAAGATGGTCTGTTTATAAATTCTTTTATGGAATGGAATATAGACGACAGACGGCTTAATCAAAGATATGTTGGATTTGAAGCATATAAAATATCCAATTCAGAAATATCTGAACCAGTAAAAGGAGTAATTATAGAAACAACAACTTTAAACCTGTGGAGCAAACTTTATGCAAGGAGTAAAGAACTAGAGTTTTCTGCTGCTACATGCGGAAAAGGCGACCCTGAGCAGGGAGTTCCTGTTTGGACAGGAGGACCATATTTATTGTTTAAAGGATTGACTCTGAAGGTGAGATAAAAATGATCGCAGATAAAGTTAAGAATTTGGTTAAAAACTCTGTTGAACAGTTCTCGATAATAGAAAATGATGTTGACGAGTACATTGTAAGATTTTATAACGGAAAAGTATCAATAGCGGCTAAAAACAAGGTTCTATATTTACAGATACTAGCAACTAAAGGCAAAAAGAAAGTTTTCAAAGTTATTACTGATATGAGCTCGTTGGAAAACGGCGTTGAAGATGCGTTAAAGACGCTTGAACTAACAGAAGAAGGAGAAGTTCCAGAAATATATCCTAAAACATCATATTCTAGCAAAAAAATTTCAGATAAAGAGATAGAATTTGAAGAAGCTCTGGACAAAGTCATAAGTTCGATAGAACAGGCGTACACATTAGGAATAGACAGAGCAGCGGGAATAGCAAAACTTTACAAGACAAAATATTATCTTTTAACATCAACTGGAAATGAAAAAGAAGAGACCAGAACAGATTATATTTATTATGTAAGAGCCTTTAAAGGTAATGGCAGTGGTTTTGGTAACTCCGTTTCGACATCGATCAAGCGTTTTGACCCCAGCATTGCAGCGACAGAAGCCGCCGAATATGCGGCGAAGTCAGAAGCTCCGAAGCATATCTCAGAAGGAAAATACACTGTCATACTTTCTCCCCCAATAGCTTCAACGATATTTGAGCTCGTAGCAGGAATGTGCTCTGCTTATTCTATAGACGTTGGTTTTTCATTTCTGAAAGATAAAATAGGGGAATTTATAGCACCAGAGGAACTAAACGTGACCGATTATGGACAGATAGAGGATGGAGTTAACAGCAGATCTTTTGATGATGAAGGAACTCCTACCAGCACTACAAAGCTAATAGAATCAGGAAAGTTTGTTTCTGCGATACATAATTCTATTACAGCAAAAAAATGGGGAACCAAAACAACAGGCAATGCGGGAATAATAGACCCATCGCCTTGGAACGTAGTAGTTGAAGGTGGAAGTACAGATATAAACGAAATGATAAAAGAAATAAAAGAAGGGGTCTTTATAACAAACAACTGGTATACTAGATTTAACAACTATAGAACTGGCGAGTTTTCCACAATAATACGTGACGCCGCTTTCTATATTAAGAATGGAGAAATTAGCCACCCTGTTGCAAACATAAGGCTTTCAGATTCTTTGCCAAGGTTATTAAGCTCGATAAAGATGATATCTAAAAATACTAGCTGGATCAAATGGTGGGGGGAAGTAGTAACTCCTGTAAAATCGCCATATATTTTGGTAGATGGCACAACTTTAACGGTGCCTTAAATGGTGTCAATCATAAAGATAGAAAGGGAAAGCTTAAGCCCTTTAAAGGGAGAAGTGCTGGATCTTGATGGATATTATTATAAGTTGTATAAAAACGGTAAGCTTTTAGCCTCTTTTGATTTAATAGAAATTATTAATTCATTGGTTGATTCGCTTTTAGAATCGAAAGAACTGTACATAATTTCATACGATACTTTAAGCTTCATATTCATGAAAAAGTACGGAAGGAGAAGATATAAACTCTTTCTAAGCAATTTTTTGCGTGCGATAAGGGTTATGGAGTGTTCAACACAGGTAAAAGCTACATTTATAAGGTATTCAGAACCCGTAAAGAACGATCCAGGAAATTTAGAAGATTACTCAAAAGATTGTTATTAAACGGCTTTTACCTGCCTTACCATAGGTGGCCTGTCTTTTTTAAGCACTCTGTAACCGCATATGCACTTAATCTCCGGTAAAGATTCAAGTTCGCTCAAAGGCGTCTTTCTTCCACACCTCATACAAACGAACAGTATACCAGTTTTTTCCTCTTCTGACATGCCAGAAAAACTTTCTATATACTCTAATTTAAGCTTTCTTTTAAAATCGATGTTACTTTCTGTACTATGTCTTCGTTAACAATCGGATTAGCAGGTAGCGATAAGGTTGTTTTTGAAACCATTTCTGTCTTTGGTAAGGGCCCTCCATAGTTATAAGATGGGGTCTTATGCACAGGCGGATCATAGTAAACTCTGGCATCTATTCCTTCGCGTTTTAGATTTTCCAGAGCCTTCTGTCTTTTTGGATGAAGAATCGTAAAAAGGTACCAGTTGTACTTTGCTCCATCTCTTATTGGGGGCAATGTTATTTTATCTGAAAATTCCATAAGATACTTAAGATAGAGAAATGCGTTCTTTTCGCGTGCTACGAGGAACTGAGGTAAACGTTTAAGCTGAACGCTGCCTATTGCAGCGTTTATTTGGGGCATTCTAAAATTAAGTCCAAAAGTGGTTATTGAGCCCGTCTTATCAAATCCATGGTTTCTTATTTTTCTTAGCGAATCAGCAAGCTCATCGTCATTCGTAGCTATAGCACCTCCCTCCCCAGTTGTCATAACTTTACCCGGATAAAAGCTAAAACATCCCATTTTTGACAAAGTACCGCTCATTTTTCCCTTATAAGAACTTCCGAGCGACTGAGCAGCATCTTCAATAACAGTTATACCAAATTCTTCTGCTATCTCAAGAATTTCATCCATGTTCGCTATATGTCCGTATAAATGAACAGGAACTATCGCCTTCACACGTTTATTGACTTTTTTTCTTATTTCTTTTGTATCAATTGTATAATAATTATCTATATCCGCAAAAACAGGTCTGGCTCCTACAGCTTTAACAGCGTTTGCTGTTGCTACAAATGTAAGCGAAGGAAGTATAATTTCATCACCAGGTTCTACTTTTGCAGCATAAAGCGAAGCTATAAGAGCCGCTGTACCCGAGCTAACAGCTATAACATGTTTTACGTTTAAGTATGATTCAAGCGCCGTTTCAAATTCTCTAACGTATTTACCACCTTCGTAAGATTGATCTGTAAAATAGCGTTCGCTGATTACTTTTTGGGCCGCTTCTTCTTCTTCTTTGTCCATTATGGGTGTGTTTATGGGTACTTTGGACATTACTTATACTCTATAGTTAAGACTTCTCTTAAACATTTCTGATCTAAGGTTTATGTACGTTTTTTAAAAACGCCCTTGCTATTATTTTTGATACCCTTAGAGGTTCAGGCGTCCTACCGCTTATAACAAAGCTCTTTATTATGTGCTTAACTTCAAATTCATCAGCTCCCGAAAATCTGACCCAGTAATCGTATCCCAGAACAGAAATTTTACGTTGGGGCCCAAGCTTTCTATAAAGCTCTAGTTTATTTAGCTGGTTGTTTTTTATGAATGTTTCTTGGAGGTCTTTCCCCTTTTTGGATGTCACACATATAACTGGCATGTTTAAAGCGCTGCTTATGTAGATGTAATCTACTATGTTGTACATGCTTAAAATGCAGCCGTCTATCATTATGCAAGAAACATCATTCCTTTTAAGGCTATAAAAGCCATCTATTATCTTTTCTGTGGCGTCATCGCCTCCAATTTTTGGGTTTTCGACAAACAACGCATCTAAAACAAGATCTTTTCTCATTATGGTACCAACTAAATAGCTTACGTCTTGTTTCAGATCAAATGATTCGGAGATGCCGAGCACTCTTGCTTTTTCCTTAAACAAGTTTGGCAATTCTAATAATTATCAATAAATTTGTAAATTATTAAAAAGCTAACCCCGTCAATTACCCTTACGGCCTCTTTAGTTCCAAAGCCCATTTTTAAGGCAAAATCGACAGATCTGTTTCCTACTAAATTTATTATGGAATTATTTAAGAGCAAATCTTTTAGCTGCATTTCATAAACTTTTTCTCCTGAAAAATATCTCGGATCAAGATATAATGAAAAGCCTCCCTCAGTAAGCTTCTTACCAATCAGTTCTTCATCTATAATATTAAGGACCTTATAATCGCCAGAAGCTTTTACATTAATTATAAATCCTGCTTCTTCAACCAACTGGCGATCTAGCACCACAGGCTTCACAAACTAAGAAAGTTATCTTTCTTTCTTTAACGAGTTTTGTATCTAGACTGCCACAAACCGGGCACGTTACGTAAAGTTTAATGTAGTAATTAAGGGCGTTTTTTATCGACGCCACATCTTTTTTACCAAAAATTATTACTTTACCCTCTTCATCAATAATCATTGCGGTTCCAAGCTCTTTTGCTATTATCATTATCATGTGTTTCGGATCTCTTCTAAGCGTATCTGCTATAGTTTTAAAGTTCCTCCAGAAAGTCCTGTTCCCTATGATGATAACGTCAGGAGCAGGTATATTTAACCTCTGAGTGACTACTGACGAATCCTTCCTTAAATAGTCCTTTATTCTATTGATAAGATCAAAATATGTTTGCAACTGTATTTTTGATTTTATTTTTTGCTTATAAAAACATTGCCATAAATTAATGTTGATCAGCTATTTTTGCAGATAGCAAAACAAAAAGTTTTGTAAGATCAGCATTCAAATTAAGAGATACTGGGTTCTATTTTGCGATATGTATAAATATAAGAAAAGCATAGCTGTGAAGGAAGAAGAATGGCTAGGCTACATTCAAGAAGGAAGGGAAAATCCCAGAGTCATAAACCGCCAGTTAGCAGACAGGCTACCTGGGTTGGTATGCAGCCAGAAGAAGTTGAAGCTTTGATAGTTAAATTAAAGAGAGAAGGTATGCCTAACAGCCAGATAGGAGAAACGCTTAGAGATGAATATGGTATACCTGGCGTAAAATATATTCTTAACAAGAGCCTTAAACAGGTTTTAGAAGATAATAAGCTTGTCGATCCTTTGCCAGAAGACCTTCTTAATCTTCTTACTAAAGCTCAAAGGCTTATAAGGCATCTTCAGGTTCATAAAACTGACAGAAAAAACAAACACGCGCTAGAACTCATTGAAGCCAAAATACATAGATTGGCAAAGTATTACAAAAGGAAAGGCTTATTACCTTTAGACTGGAAATATAAGACCGTAGTGGCACAGCTTGAATGACGTATAAATTAGGTTCGCAAGATAGTGTATTTGACGAGATAGCTCAGGTAATTTTAAAGATAGTAAAAAATAAACGTTTTTACATCGAAGCAGTAAAAACTTTAGATGGAATAACGGCTTCCGCGATACTTTATAAGACGCTGATAGAGCAAGGGGCCAAAGTAATTGTTAGGTTTTCTCAGGCATCAACTAAACTATCTCAAATTCCTTCTAGCGACTATAAGGTGGGAATCGGGGTAAAGCTTGAAGGCGCGGACCTGCTCATGGGTATAGATGAAGGTATAACACCGGATAAATTTGGCTATGAAGGACTTTTTGGTGGATCACTTTCAGTTATGGCTCAGCTTTTGAGAGAAAAGATATCAACAAACCCAGCAAGCACATATCATTTAGCTTTGTTAGGTGCTTTCTCATCATTTCAAGATGAAGATGAGGATAGATCTTTAAAAGGTCTAAACGAAATAGTCTTAGAAAAAGCGCTCCTTAGTAAGCTTATAGTTGAAGAAGAAAAATTTGAGCTTCCGTTTGGTGATCTCTTGCCTTTGCAAGATTCAATAGCATTAAGCTATGATCCTTATTTCAAAGGAATTACAGGCAATCAAAGCGTTGCTGTATCTGTAATCAAGTCTGCTGGCATAGACAACATTAAAGAAGGCAGGTTTATAACTTTACGAGATCTTAAATCTGAAGAACTTGAAATTATTGAAAAGGCACTTGAAAGGTATTCAACGACCAAGACTTTAAAGAGAAAATCTTATAGCAGATCACATACAGATGAGTCCTCCTTTGATTATAGTATAAGAGATATGCTTTTTATGCTTGAGCCATTGCTCGTAAAAAATGAGTTTACTAGGGCTTTTAATGCGTGCATAGATTCAAAAAAAGAATTTAACACAGAACTTTTTTATGAAAGTGTAGAAGAAACGAGCCGTTTGATTTCTATATTTAACACAATAATAAACATGAGAGAAAGGCTAGTTGATGAAGGATTTATCAGGAGAGTTGTAGGAACAGGCATGATAAATTTATCTCAGCTGATGTTTATTTATAAATGGGTTTATAGGTGGGACGACTCAAAAAACAAGGTTATACTTGCTGAAACAAATGAAGGACCAGAAGAAGTATTTATAACGTTGGAAAAAGACCCAATTAACGCTAATAACCTTCAACCACTAATAGAAAAATATAATGGAAGGATAGTAAGACAAATTCCTTTCATAATAATTTATGTAAATGTTATTAAGGCAGGTTTATTGTATGAAGACATGAGGAAAATGATAGCCGGGGTCCCCTAACCTGGTATGGGGCAGGCCTGGAGAGCCTGTGGCCTTAACAGGCCTTGTGGGTTCAAATCCCACCCCCGGCGCGTTAAGTTTTTTTGGTTTTAAGTTCATTTTTTATTTCATTAACAATTTGAGGAAGAACAGTTTCAGCTCTCCCCGTGATTATTATGTCAGCTAAGTTATCTTCTTCAGTCTGACCCTCGTTTATGATTATTAGCTTTGCACCTTTAAGCTTGGCATACAATGGAAGCTGGTTAGCAGGATATACAGAAAGTGAAGTACCTATAGCAAGAAAAACATCAGCTGCTTTGGCTAGCTCTATGGCCTTAAAAATAACTTCTTGTTTTAGCGGTTCGCCAAAAAATACAATATCAGGCTTTAAAAGACCGTTACAATTAGGACATAAAGGACTTTTACCAACAAAATTTTTTATAATTTTGTTTAAAGGATAAGTGTTGCTACATTTTAGACAGACAGCTTTTCTCAAGTTTCCGTGCAGTTCTATCACGTTTACAGAACCAGCTTTTTGATGAAGCCCATCAATGTTTTGTGTTATCACTCCGCATAATACATTTATTTTTTCAAGTTCAGCAAGAGCAAAATGTGCAGCGTTGGGATTAACTTCTTGTTCTAAAGCGAAAGTTTTTATAAAAAGATTCCAGACTTCATCTGAATGATTTATAAAATAATTTATTTCAAATTTTTCAGGGTCAATGGTTTTCCAGATACCTTGTGGTCCCCTAAAATCCCTTATTCCGCTAGCGGTGCTTATGCCGGCTCCAGTTAAAGCAACGGTGCATTTGCTGTTTAAAATGATTTTAGAAACCTCTTTTATCTCCATGACTGCCAATAAATAGTTAAAACCACGATTATAACTTTTAAAAACAGATTTATATAATCTATTCAATAAACAGTACTCCCGCAAGTATAATGCTTCACTCTTCTGAGGAAATTTATTAGGGGCCTCATCGGTTTTAACGGTTTAGGGAATAACAAATGAGGCCCAACAGGAAATTGGTAAGGAAATTATATAAACTCTGCTATAAAGCTCTGAAAGATAACCTTGGGATAAATGCTGCAAGCAATTCAAAGCATAAGGATATGATAAAGCCTTTGATTTATATCTCAATAAATAATGCATCTGCAGAATCTTTGAAATACACTAAGGGATTCCCTTCACCAGATACACTGCTACGAAGACTTGAAAGCTTGAATTTAAGCCATGTAGTTGATGCCTTAAATTCAGCTAACAGGGTCGTATTAACTGGTCACGCCAGAGATGGGATGAAGATGGCAATTGACTTCACTGAAGAGCCATATTATGGAAAGTTAGACATGTACGTGACGAGGAGCAAATATAAGAGCGGAACTTACACATTTCATACTTTTGCTACTATAAGCGTTGTAGGAAAAGATGAGAAGGAAAGGCTAACTTTGTACTCCTTGCCCGTTACTATGCTAGATACTAAAGAAGATATAGTAAAGAAATTGCTAGAAAACTCGCCAAGGCCATCAGTGTTATTGATGGACAGAGGTTTTTTCAAAACAGAAATGATAAAATTGCTTGAAAGCATGGGCATAAACTTCATAATGCCAGCAGTTAGGAACGAAAGGATAAAGAGGATGCTTGACGAATACGCAAAAGGTAACATCCCTTCTGTCATAGAATATGAAATGGGATCAAAGGTTTATTTGATAATAGCAAGAAAGAAAGGATCAAGGGAAGAAGATAAGCCCGTTGATAAGTTCATAGCTTTTATAACAAACATAAAGTTTGATGATCCTCAAAGGATTGTCGATATAATACCCGAAGAGTACAGGTACAGGTGGGGGATTGAAACGTCTTACAGGGTTGAAGATGGATTTGAGGCTAAGACGACAAGCAGTAGCTTTACGCTAAGGGTGATATACTTCATGCTCTCCATAACTCTCTACAACTTATGGATACTAACTAGGGTTGAAGTTCAAGGAACAGCCCTAACAGTGTACTTTTTCAAGCTTATGGTTGAAATGGAAATAACTTTAAGCAGATTAGGGCCTCCTAAGTGATAATTTGAACAGGCTGAATAGGAGGCCATTAGTTTGAACTATAAACTGATGGCTAAAATTTGACCCAAAACAAAGCTATATGGCATTAAACCAAAGTTAATTAAAACCAAAAATCATCAATTATATCTCTAATTGTTATGAAATACCATTACCTGCGGGAGTACTGGATAAAGATAAATTAATAAAGCTCATCATGGTTAATTTAAGGAAAAAACAACAGAGTATATTAAGAACAAATATAAAAGGGGTTGAGCAGTACTTGACAACATGTATGCACATTAAAGCGTCAAATAAAGCGTTTTACGGTAGGATATCGACTATAAATTTTCTAATTGAAATTCTTGCACTGTTATTTATATCAATTATAACTGTTTTTCAATGGTTTAAAGATCCCAACATTTATATGATATACTTCGTAGACGAATTCTTTCCTTTTAACCCGCGCTTCAGTGTATCCCATTGGATTTATGCCTGGCAAAATTACGGCACCGGATGGCGTCCAAGCTTGCCATTTTTACCCTATATTTATGCTATTTATATGTTTCACAATATTTTCCACTTTTCTTTGCAACTATCGCAGTACGTGCTCTATGTCGTTATGTTTTTTGCAACAGGAACCGGCATGCTACTTTTCACAAGGGCCGTTTATAGGGGGTGGTTCGGTGAGTTAGCCCCATTTATCTCCGCCCTGATATACATGTTCAACTCTTACATGTTAATGAACATAGTATATCAATTCATGGGCGTGTGGTGGATCTATGTCTCCCTGCCGTTTTCGTTCCTGTTCATTTACCGCTTAGCCACATCGAATAGCTCTAGGGATAAGTTAAAGTGGTCTGGGTTACTGGGAATAGCCTTGTACTTCACGCTATCTGCAGTGTGGGCGCAGATCGAACCCCTCTTGCTTCTCCTGTTTTCATACGCGGTGATGGTATTCCTTTTGCAGAAGCGCGGGTTCAGGGAGCTACTGTGCGCGATCGCCTTTATATTTATGTGCGCAGTTCTCTACACGTTTCCCTCGCTGTACAGCCTTATCCCGCTGGTACTTGAGCACCAATTAACTGCCAGTGGTCCTGGATCCCTGTACAGTTATTTTGCGGGGGAGCTCTGGTATAATAGTCTGATAACGAACTCATTGGGATCGTTCGTGGCCGAGTGGCTGCTTTGGCCTAAAAATATGATAGTATTTTCTCTGATTCTTCCAATAATTTCGGCTTTCTCTCTGCTTTATAATGAAGATAAGCGTATCAGGGCTCTAATCATCTACTTCGTCGTGATCCTACTGCTTTTTGTCGCCCTGGACGCCGGGACCTACGGATTATTTGGCAATCTATTCTGGTATTTATGGCAGAAGACAGTTTTCTTCAGATCTTTTGAGCTTTTAATCTTCGACTTTGGCTTCGGAATTTATTTCATTTATTCGATTCTCTTCCCGATTGGCCTCTTCGTAATGTTCAAGAAAATGAAGTACAGCGGAATGAAAAGCACATTATCTGTGGTGGTCACCTTGGTCATAATTGTGGGGAGCGTCACGCCTATGTTCACCGGTAGCTGGGGGGACTGGAATCAGTACTGGCCCACGAACCCCATGTATCATCACCCAAGGATCCAGATACCGGATTACGAGCTCACGGTCTATAATTACTTGAGTAAATCGCTAAATGATTCCTCCATCGTTCTTGCTTTGCCAGTTACTGGGGGACTCACGCAAACCACTCAGTATTATGCCGATCCAATCCTAGGATCTATGGGAATACCTATAATAAGCGATGGATATATGGCGGGCCCGGATTCATTTATTAGATTTTACATAAATAATCAGATAGTAAACAATAAAACTGATAATGTCATTAAGGAATTGGATGCTTTGAGAGTTAGCTACATAATGATCAGGCTTGACACGCCCAATAGCTACGCGGACTTCTGGCAGCAATATCATGGGCTTGACCACCTGCTATATACGCTGAATACGACCCCTGGCATGACTTACGATCGCGAGATCGGGGAGAGGATATTCTATAGGGTAGTCGGGGTCTATCCTTTAATCTATGCCGCCAATTTATCCGAAGAATTCACCAACAGCACGTTTTTAACCGAGGAAGTAAATGCGGGGTGGGAATCGCCGCCTCCGCCGCCGGTTGACACGCCCATGATGTACAGATTTCCCAATGAGGTACCGGTCCCCTCGTCTTCTCCCGTGATCAGGTACGTCGAAGTGTCGCCAGTGGATTACAGGGTATATGTTTACAATGCCAAATACCCTTACCTCCTAGTGTTCTCACAAACTTACGATCAATCGTGGGGTCTAACCGGTATAAGCGATGGCCAGTATCAGCACGTGATGGTTTACGGCTACGCCAACGGATGGGTTATAAACAGAACAGGCCAAGAATACGTTATCAACATTTATTATAGATATCAAAACACGTATATATTATTGAACTTAGTCATCTTAATCGGCCTATTGGCTTCCGCGTCATTGATCGTTCTCTCCGTTCTCAAAAAGCGTCCAAGCGCCGGCAACGATTTGCGACCAGTGGGCCTGTGAATTTATAAGTCTTGGTGTTGGGGTCTTAGAGGCTTTTAATGGGATTTCATCAAAGTTGGTGAGCTCGGTTATGGCGGTAGAGTGCCCGTAAGGGGAACCAAGCCCTGCACGTGAATACGTAAATAGTTGACCTAGGGCTTAAGCCATTTCCGCGTAGATACGTGTATATAGTAGGAAGTAGTCACGTTGCGCAATTACTCAGCGAGCAGCTCCTCCTCCTGGGATCTCTCGCAGCAGGCCTTAGATCGATGCAAAGAATATTTTCATATATGAATTCATTCATGGTTATCTCCCTTTGATCGTCATTTCGCGAACTTCCTAGCCGCTACGTGTTCCCGGATATCCTCTTCATCGCCTGAAAGGCCCCTCGACCTTCCGCCCCCTACCTGAGCCTGTAGATCCTAGACCACGTCATCGGTTTGGGCTTCTGTTGCTCGATGAAGGTCTGTTCCGTTCATATGTCGACGACGAATCGTATCTCCAGGTACCCCTTTCCCATCCTCCGAATCCAATCCCTCCTTCGTGGACCTGATATCCGACAAATCTACGGGTAAGCTGATTGGTCAGTTCGATCAGCGAATCGCTGAGGTCCATCTTGGTCCCCTTTCACCCTCTGTTCTTCGTGATGCTCTGCTTAACTTCTCCTTGCGGGCGCCTCTTCGTATCTGCCCCGGTCTTCATCCTCGAAGACGAATTAGGAGCACGGATCAGGCGTAAGTGCGCTCTGATCGAGATAGCTGGAAAAAAGGCGCGGATAGCATAATACAGATTTATTTCATATAAAGATTTAAGCCGTTAATCTTACAGGTCTAGACCCAAGTGTTAAAATAATTCACGCTCTGTTTTCCGAACTTTCTATGTTTTGAAAGCGCCTCTCCTTAACCCTAGATCTTATCTCATTCGCTAGTTTGTGTACCACGCGGCTCCAGTCGTAGTTATCGCGCATGTACTCGTATTGCTTCATTTTAAGTTCTTGATTATGGTATTTATCGAGATTGTGCGTAGCGCTCATGATGCGCTCCGCTAGAATTACTGGGTCCCTCGGTACATATTCTAGGAACCCGAGCTTTTCCTCCCTATCCCATATCCCTCTCAGATAGTCAGACACTATAGCATGACAACCTGATGCGAGAGCTTCAGTCACGGTTAAAGAGAAAGTGTCATAGGAAGTCGGATAAACCAAAAAATCCATTTCGCGAACCATACTCGCTAGGTTCAATTCGGAAAAATTTCCGTGGTAAACAACGCGAGGGAGCTTTTCTTTATATAATAAGATAGAATCTGGGCCTGTGCCGAAAATGTGAAGTTCTGCGTTTGAGAGACCTTTTTCTAGTGCGATCCTCCACGCATCGAGCAGCAACCGTAATCCCTTGAGAGGTATTAGCCTAGCCGCAAAATAGAATTTTACGGTGCTATCGTCTTTCCGTTTGCCTATATATGGGTAAAATACGTCGCTCCGAAAACCGCTGGGTACAAGAAATGTTCTGACCCCTGCATAAGTCTCCCCTATATTCCTATTGGAAAGTCTGTGAATGTAATCGAACCTCGCAAGGTCATGCAAAAGCGCTAGGTACTGTAACCAGCCGACCACTCCCCGTGGCTTAGGAAAATCGCGAGTGATTTCAGACCCTATCCAGACTGCGTCATCGGCATCACGGGGGAAGTAAAAGGACATTGAAAACGACACAAAGTAAATTATGTCGAAATGATAAGGGCGGAGGGCCTCGAGGATCTCGTCGCGATGCCTGAGCGCGTAGTAGTGCAAAAAGGCGTAATCGAACGCGTCGCCCACATAGGGGATCCCGGTTAGGCGAGCTGCGACCCCACGTGGCCTGTATGCCTTAACGCGTATTACCCGGTCCCCAAGCTCGTCGATTAAAGAGTCGGGAAACCGCTTCTCGCCCAGTAAATTAGTCATGAGCAAGTATGGCTCAAAGCCTTCATGAGGAAGCATCTTCATGTAATAATATATGATCTTCTCCGCGCCACCGCCAACCCTTATGTCAGCTCCATGTACAAATAATATCCTGAGCTTCGACCCTTCCTCCATGGGCTACCAGATGTTTGGGTTATGGATATATAAAGCTTCTCTTTAGTGTGGTTTTGACCATAAATTGTCACATACAAGAGCTATAACATAACAACATTGGCCTTGACTTCTCTCTCTTAACGCTTATATTTGTCTCAATAAAATAAATCTCTGCTGAAACAGAGTCATGCTATCCGTTCTCTCTTCTCAATGGTAGCTGACCCTGTGTAAGTGGAGGCTGATGGTGTTAAGCAAAAACCATGGAAAGAGGTCAATGCCAAGGGACTTGAAGAAGTACGATGAATTCAGAAGGTTAGATGAAATGATTGTCCTTAACATAATATTAAAGGCAGTGAATGCCCTTGATCCTGCATACAAGGTCAGGGAGAAGGGTAGCGGCGGAAGGCCCGACGCTGATTCAAGAGTGAAGCTTTTGATCTTCAGAGCCTTCTTGAGCACCTCATACCGCTCCATCTTCTCCAAGCTCCACGACAACGTGGAGTACAGCTCGGTGTTGAACACCTACCTGCACCCAGTACTATGCAGGCCCACAATAAAGACATTTCTGAGGCCTACTTTCAGAGGGTCATTGGGCTCATTGCGCTGATGATAATGAACCTGCAGGGCACCGTTAACGCTGCAGCTGACAGCCTTTCAACTACTAACATGTACAACAGGTGGTACACTGTTAAGTACGGTGAAGGTGACAGGAGGCAATACATCAAGCTGCACGCAATCGTTACGGCTGACACTGACATGCCTTTCTTTATTTATGCAAAAGTAACTGATGAGGGTACAGACGCAGCAGAGCTGATGGATATGATCTCTAACGTTGATGTCAATGTTGGTGAAATGTACCTTGATAAAGGATACCTATCAAGGGCAAATGCTCAGCTTATAGCAGATATTGGGGCCGTTCCTTAGATAGCAATAAAAAGTAATGTGAAGTCAAAATCTTATGGCTATCCTGCATGGAACAGGATGGTTAATAATATGTACAGAGAAAGAAAACCCTGATGATTATGCTAAGCATTACCACTACAGGAGAAGCATAATAGAGGGAGTATTTTCAGCAATGAAGAGAAGGATGCAATCTTCAGTAAGGTCAAGGATAATCAGGTGGTGGAGGCATTATGCAGGGCAGCAGTTTGGAATGCAATATCCTTAGCTACCACATGGTATGAATGAAAAACAAAGAAGATGGCTGCTAGCTAATGCCATGGCTCATAAAAAGGCAAATAAAAGGTGCAGCATTGCAGCAGATTAATTGGTACAAGCAAACAAGCATCACGGAAAGCCGTTGCGTTAGCTTATATAATGATTAAATTTGGGAATTTATGGTCAAAACCCTTTAGTGTTGCTGTGTTGAATAATTGTTTAGCAGTTTGGCATATTAATTTTGATAGCCTAGATCGTTGACAACAATGAATTCCTCCCATAGCTTACCATATCATCATAAATAAATCCACATTTTCTGCATAGCTTCCGCTATCAGTCCAATAGAGCTTCTTGCCCTAAGGTCATCCCCCAACTTCCTCTTCACTGATGAAAATATCCCTTCGATAGCCCATCTCAGCCCATACTTGGTGTCTTTTGCCCATGTCTTGTACCCAAGCTTCATGTACTTCCTAACTTCCTGCCTTCTTCTCCGGCTTCCCCTACAACGACAAGTTGTAGCGTTCTTCCTTATCTTCACTGCTGATTCTGCATCAACAATTGCATTGAATATTTCATTTGTGTCATATGCATCATCACCGTAGAACTTCTTCAGTTTAATCCCTTTTACAGCTCTATGTGCTTTGCAGCTGCCTTTGGCTCAGAACTTCCCTCGATTTTTACATCAACCGCCAGCAGCCTCTTTGACTTCACATCTGCAGTTATAGTTACCTTTACGTGCTTTCTCCTTATTTTTCCATACACAAAAGTCCTATATTCCCCAGCATTGCCAGTCTTGAATCCAGTGCCATCTGAGCCAGCCTCGACTTCATCGTAAGTTGGTAGCTTTATTTCAGGCTTCATGCCGTGTACTCTGTGCCATATTGTTGTGTAATCATCATGGTAAGGTATCAAGCATAACCTTTCCAGTGAGCTTGCTATACCCTCAAGTCCCCTATAATCAACCCACTGCAGGTGCCATACAGCCTGGGTTTTAATGAAGGATTCAGGGAATTCATACGGCCTACCCTTCTTGCCATCATTCATCTTATCCAATTCTTCATACCAGTTGCCAAACATATCTATTGGCAGCGAAAACTCACCCCTTAATACAAGCTCCTCATTGTAACTTTTCGAGTTCCTTTTGTCGACAAATTTATTACCCCATCTTTTGCTATTATTATTGCGGCTGTCTTTTTCTTTTGTGGACATACTTAAGGAATTGACAGACGCGCTATAAATAATTATTCAACACAGCACCATAACCAGCATTATGTATGATTATATTCTGAAGATTGTTCAATTTAACATTTTTTTCTTCATAGGAAAATGCATATGGATATGGTTCTAATCCTATTACTCTTCTGACGCCATTTAATGCAAAATAAATAGTACTATCTCCTATACTCATGCCAACATCAATTACATCACGATCTTTAACATTGAGAAAATTGTATTCCTTTTTAAAAAACACTGCTTCCGGATCTGAAAATCTGGCTGGATTTAGAATCACTGGAAAGCCCTTATAACGAAATGATATTCCTTCCTTAACTCTAAAGAAAGATTTGAAATATTCTCGTTTTGATATGTATGAAAATTAGCGAATTTAATAACCCATCCGTATGGCGCATTTATCTCTTTTCCATCTTTCAAGATCACTTTTATCTTCACATTATCGTTTTGAAGGCTCTCTTTTCTTTTAAAATACAGTTTAAAAAAACGCTAAAATAATTCTTATACACTCCTCTATAATTCCTAATTGTTTGAACCTTATCTTTTATCAATCAATCTCCACCATGGTCTCATTATAAACCTTAAGGGTCTTTCCTTCTTTAATCTTTTTCTTTTTATACCAGTACTCCCGCAAGTATAATGCTTCACTCTTCTGAGGAAATTTATTAGGGGCCTCATCAGTTTTAACGGTTTAGTGTATAACAAATGAGGCCCAACAGGAAATTGGTAAGGAAATTATATAAACTCTGCTATAAAGCTCTGAAAGATGACCTTGGGATAAATGCTGCAAGCAATTCAAAGCATAAGGATATGATAAAGCCTTTGATTTATATCTCAATAAATAATGCATCTGCAGAATCTTTGAAATACACTAAGGGATTCCCTTCACCAGATACACTGCTACGAAGACTTGAAAGCTTGAATTTAAGCCATGTAGTTGATGCCTTAAATTCAGCTAACAGGGTCGTATTAACTGGTCACGCCAGAGATGGGATGAAGATGGCAATTGACTTCACTGAAGAGCCATATTATGGAAAGTTAGACATGTACGTGACGAGGAGCAAATATAAGAGCGGAACTTACACATTTCATACTTTTGCTACTATAAGCGTTGTAGGAAAAGATGAGAAGGAAAGGCTAACTTTGTACTCCTTGCCCGTTACTATGCTAGATACTAAAGAAGATATAGTAAAGAAATTGCTAGAAAACTCGCCAAGGCCATCAGTGTTATTGATGGACAGAGGTTTTTTCAAAACAGAAATGATAAAATTGCTTGAAAGCATGGGCATAAACTTCATAATGCCAGCAGTTAGGAACGAAAGGATAAAGAGGATGCTTGACGAATACGCAAAAGGTAACATCCCTTCTGTCATAGAATATGAAATGGGATCAAAGGTTTATTTGATAATAGCAAGAAAGAAAGGATCAAGGGAAGAAGATAAGCCCGTTGATAAGTTCATAGCTTTTATAACAAACATAAAGTTTGATGATCCTCAAAGGATTGTCGATATAATACCCGAAGAGTACAGGTACAGGTGGGGGATTGAAACGTCTTACAGGGTTGAAGATGGATTTGAGGCTAAGACGACAAGCAGTAGCTTTACGCTAAGGGTGATATACTTCATGCTCTCCATAACTCTCTACAACTTATGGATACTAACTAGGGTTGAAGTTCAAGGAACAGCCCTAACAGTGTACTTTTTCAAGCTTATGGTTGAAATGGAAATAACTTTAAGCAGATTAGGGCCTCCTAAGTGATAATTTGAACAGGCTGAATAGGAGGCCATTAGTTTGAACTATAAACTGATGGCTAAAATTTGACCCAAAACAAAGCTATATGGCATTAAACCAAAGTTAATTAAAACCAAAAATCATCAATTATATCTCTAATTGTTATGAAATACCATTACCTGCGGGAGTACTGGATAAAGATAAATTAATAAAGCTCATCATGGTTAATTTAAGGAAAAAACAACAGAGTATATTAAGAACAAATATAAAAGGGGTTGAGCAGTACTTGACAACATGTATGCACATTAAAGCGTCAAATAAAGCGTTTTACGGTAGGATATCGACTATAAATTTTCTAATTGAAATTCTTGCACTGTTATTTATATCAATTATAACTGTTTTTCAATGGTTTAAAGATCCCAACATTTATATGATATACTTCGTAGACGAATTCTTTCCTTTTAACCCGCGCTTCAGTGTATCCCATTGGATTTATGCCTGGCAAAATTACGGCACCGGATGGCGTCCAAGCTTGCCATTTTTACCCTATATTTATGCTATTTATATGTTTCACAATATTTTCCACTTTTCTTTGCAACTATCGCAGTACGTGCTCTATGTCGTTATGTTTTTTGCAACAGGAACCGGCATGCTACTTTTCACAAGGGCCGTTTATAGGGGGTGGTTCGGTGAGTTAGCCCCATTTATCTCCGCCCTGATATACATGTTCAACTCTTACATGTTAATGAACATAGTATATCAATTCATGGGCGTGTGGTGGATCTATGTCTCCCTGCCGTTTTCGTTCCTGTTCATTTACCGCTTAGCCACATCGAATAGCTCTAGGGATAAGTTAAAGTGGTCTGGGTTACTGGGAATAGCCTTGTACTTCACGCTATCTGCAGTGTGGGCGCAGATCGAACCCCTCTTGCTTCTCCTGTTTTCATACGCGGTGATGGTATTCCTTTTGCAGAAGCGCGGGTTCAGGGAGCTACTGTGCGCGATCGCCTTTATATTTATGTGCGCAGTTCTCTACACGTTTCCCTCGCTGTACAGCCTTATCCCGCTGGTACTTGAGCACCAATTAACTGCCAGTGGTCCTGGATCCCTGTACAGTTATTTTGCGGGGGAGCTCTGGTATAATAGTCTGATAACGAACTCATTGGGATCGTTCGTGGCCGAGTGGCTGCTTTGGCCTAAAAATATGATAGTATTTTCTCTGATTCTTCCAATAATTTCGGCTTTCTCTCTGCTTTATAATGAAGATAAGCGTATCAGGGCTCTAATCATCTACTTCGTCGTGATCCTACTGCTTTTTGTCGCCCTGGACGCCGGGACCTACGGATTATTTGGCAATCTATTCTGGTATTTATGGCAGAAGACAGTTTTCTTCAGATCTTTTGAGCTTTTAATCTTCGACTTTGGCTTCGGAATTTATTTCATTTATTCGATTCTCTTCCCGATTGGCCTCTTCGTAATGTTCAAGAAAATGAAGTACAGCGGAATGAAAAGCACATTATCTGTGGTGGTCACCTTGGTCATAATTGTGGGGAGCGTCACGCCTATGTTCACCGGTAGCTGGGGGGACTGGAATCAGTACTGGCCCACGAACCCCATGTATCATCACCCAAGGATCCAGATACCGGATTACGAGCTCACGGTCTATAATTACTTGAGTAAATCGCTAAATGATTCCTCCATCGTTCTTGCTTTGCCAGTTACTGGGGGACTCACGCAAACCACTCAGTATTATGCCGATCCAATCCTAGGATCTATGGGAATACCTATAATAAGCGATGGATATATGGCGGGCCCGGATTCATTTATTAGATTTTACATAAATAATCAGATAGTAAACAATAAAACTGATAATGTCATTAAGGAATTGGATGCTTTGAGAGTTAGCTACATAATGATCAGGCTTGACACGCCCAATAGCTACGCGGACTTCTGGCAGCAATATCATGGGCTTGACCACCTGCTATATACGCTGAATACGACCCCTGGCATGACTTACGATCGCGAGATCGGGGAGAGGATATTCTATAGGGTAGTCGGGGTCTATCCTTTAATCTATGCCGCCAATTTATCCGAAGAATTCACCAACAGCACGTTTTTAACCGAGGAAGTAAATGCGGGGTGGGAATCGCCGCCTCCGCCGCCGGTTGACACGCCCATGATGTACAGATTTCCCAATGAGGTACCGGTCCCCTCGTCTTCTCCCGTGATCAGGTACGTCGAAGTGTCGCCAGTGGATTACAGGGTATATGTTTACAATGCCAAATACCCTTACCTCCTAGTGTTCTCACAAACTTACGATCAATCGTGGGGTCTAACCGGTATAAGCGATGGCCAGTATCAGCACGTGATGGTTTACGGCTACGCCAACGGATGGGTTATAAACAGAACAGGCCAAGAATACGTTATCAACATTTATTATAGATATCAAAACACGTATATATTATTGAACTTAGTCATCTTAATCGGCCTATTGGCTTCCGCGTCATTGATCGTTCTCTCCGTTCTCAAAAAGCGTCCAAGCGCCGGCAACGATTTGCGACCAGTGGGCCTGTGAATTTATAAGTCTTGGTGTTGGGGTCTTAGAGGCTTTTAATGGGATTTCATCAAAGTTGGTGAGCTCGGTTATGGCGGTAGAGTGCCCGTAAGGGGAACCAAGCCCTGCACGTGAATACGTAAATAGTTGACCTAGGGCTTAAGCCATTTCCGCGTAGATACGTGTATATAGTAGGAAGTAGTCACGTTGCGCAATTACTCAGCGAGCAGCTCCTCCTCCTGGGATCTCTCGCAGCAGGCCTTAGATCGATGCAAAGAATATTTTCATATATGAATTCATTCATGGTTATCTCCCTTTGATCGTCATTTCGCGAACTTCCTAGCCGCTACGTGTTCCCGGATATCCTCTTCATCGCCTGAAAGGCCCCTCGACCTTCCGCCCCCTACCTGAGCCTGTAGATCCTAGACCACGTCATCGGTTTGGGCTTCTGTTGCTCGATGAAGGTCTGTTCCGTTCATATGTCGACGACGAATCGTATCTCCAGGTACCCCTTTCCCATCCTCCGAATCCAATCCCTCCTTCGTGGACCTGATATCCGACAAATCTACGGGTAAGCTGATTGGTCAGTTCGATCAGCGAATCGCTGAGGTCCATCTTGGTCCCCTTTCACCCTCTGTTCTTCGTGATGCTCTGCTTAACTTCTCCTTGCGGGCGCCTCTTCGTATCTGCCCCGGTCTTCATCCTCGAAGACGAATTAGGAGCACGGATCAGGCGTAAGTGCGCTCTGATCGAGATAGCTGGAAAAAAGGCGCGGATAGCATAATACAGATTTATTTCATATAAAGATTTAAGCCGTTAATCTTACAGGTCTAGACCCAAGTGTTAAAATAATTCACGCTCTGTTTTCCGAACTTTCTATGTTTTGAAAGCGCCTCTCCTTAACCCTAGATCTTATCTCATTCGCTAGTTTGTGTACCACGCGGCTCCAGTCGTAGTTATCGCGCATGTACTCGTATTGCTTCATTTTAAGTTCTTGATTATGGTATTTATCGAGATTGTGCGTAGCGCTCATGATGCGCTCCGCTAGAATTACTGGGTCCCTCGGTACATATTCTAGGAACCCGAGCTTTTCCTCCCTATCCCATATCCCTCTCAGATAGTCAGACACTATAGCATGACAACCTGATGCGAGAGCTTCAGTCACGGTTAAAGAGAAAGTGTCATAGGAAGTCGGATAAACCAAAAAATCCATTTCGCGAACCATACTCGCTAGGTTCAATTCGGAAAAATTTCCGTGGTAAACAACGCGAGGGAGCTTTTCTTTATATAATAAGATAGAATCTGGGCCTGTGCCGAAAATGTGAAGTTCTGCGTTTGAGAGACCTTTTTCTAGTGCGATCCTCCACGCATCGAGCAGCAACCGTAATCCCTTGAGAGGTATTAGCCTAGCCGCAAAATAGAATTTTACGGTGCTATCGTCTTTCCGTTTGCCTATATATGGGTAAAATACGTCGCTCCGAAAACCGCTGGGTACAAGAAATGTTCTGACCCCTGCATAAGTCTCCCCTATATTCCTATTGGAAAGTCTGTGAATGTAATCGAACCTCGCAAGGTCATGCAAAAGCGCTAGGTACTGTAACCAGCCGACCACTCCCCGTGGCTTAGGAAAATCGCGAGTGATTTCAGACCCTATCCAGACTGCGTCATCGGCATCACGGGGGAAGTAAAAGGACATTGAAAACGACACAAAGTAAATTATGTCGAAATGATAAGGGCGGAGGGCCTCGAGGATCTCGTCGCGATGCCTGAGCGCGTAGTAGTGCAAAAAGGCGTAATCGAACGCGTCGCCCACATAGGGGATCCCGGTTAGGCGAGCTGCGACCCCACGTGGCCTGTATGCCTTAACGCGTATTACCCGGTCCCCAAGCTCGTCGATTAAAGAGTCGGGAAACCGCTTCTCGTCCAGTAAATTAGTCATGAGCAAGTATGGCTCAAAGCCTTCATGAGGAAGCATCTTCATGTAATAATATATGATCTTCTCCGCGCCACCGCCAACCCTTATGTCAGCTCCATGTACAAATAATATCCTGAGCTTCGACCCTTCCTCCATGAGCTACCAGATGTTTGGGTTATGGATATATAAAGCTTCTCTTTAGTGTTGCTGTGTTGAATAATTTCTTGCCATCTTGACTCATAAGCTTTGATTGATCATACTATTAGCATTGCGTTCTTAGCCTAGCTGACCATTGCATCATTTCATCAAACCCATTTGAGAAGATTGAACTGCTATTCATGACGCTGGTCAAGGGAATCGCTTCGTCTTAGGATACTCCTCCTATGCAGTGCTCGTTAGAACGCCATTCAAAAGGGGCATAAGCTAATGAGCTCGAAATCCTTGTTAATATGGCCATAAGCTTATCAGCATTCTTCAGCAAACAGAGTCCCTTAAGATGACCAACCAAAACCGATTCTGCACCATTTTTTTATTTTCGCAGGATTTTATTCCTCGGCCTCTTGCTAACGCGGTAGAATGTGCTATTCGAAGAGTATTAGCATTAAATTCATAGATGTTATATTGTCTTTATGCTTGAACGGATGTAAAAATGAGCTTCAGGCCATCCTAGTTTGGAAGCATCTTCTTGTGATGCACTATTTTAAAAATGGTTATAAAGACTGTTTGATTATCAACAAGTATTTATGAAGGTATTGATAATCAACGTTGGCACTTCTAGAAGCGGCGTCGGCAATTACGTGAAGCTCATACTAAAATACGGGAAGCTAGACTACGATATACTTAACGTTTCCTTATTCGGTCGTAATTCCTCAGCCGACTATCCCAGTTCCACTGGGCGTACCGATTACGTTTCGATCTCTTCTAACGTGGTTGAAGGGCTTCTCAAATACTACTTCGGGTTTATGCCCAAGGAAATAGTATCAAGCACAAAGGAAATGGGCCAAGACACAGATCTGATATTCCTCTCGCATGAGAGCCTCATCGGGGCAGTGGCACTAATTCGGAAGAGGCTAGGAAGGCCTGTTGTTGCCACGATACACGACATTGGGATATTCCGCTGGAAATATTTCAATCCATTACGCTTTTTCATCGATTCAAGCCTCCGCAGGGTGAACCACCTGTCCACGGTCTTCTTCGTCAGCGAGAAGACGGAGCAGGACGTGATGAGGAAGGTGGACCTGAGCATACCTCACAGGGTGATCGAGCCCACCGTGGACCCTCAGCTTTTCAGGTCCATCCCTAGGTCGGAGGCTAGGGAAAGGCTCAACCTCCCTAACGAGGACACGCTCTTGCTTAGTATTGGGAAGGACAAATATAACAAGAACATATCTACGGTTCTGAGGTCGCTATCCTACCTGGATGGGGTGAAGCTCATCCGCGTGGGCAAACTTGAGAACTCTCTGCACGTTTACCGTTCGCGCCCCCAAGATATCAAGGAGAGAATATTGATCAGGGAGGACGTCCCGGACGAACTTCTTCCCTACTACTACTCGGCGGCCGATGCCTTCCTCTTTCCATCCCTCGCGGAGGGGTTCGGCCTCGAGCTGCTTGAGGCGGCCTTCTGTGGCACCCCAGTGGTGACCACGGACGCTCCGCCCATGAACGACATAATGCCCGCCGGTCACTTCGTAAAGGACCCAATGGATCCCGAGGAGCTCGCGGAAGCCGTGAAGCTCACACTGAGGGACAGGAATGAGATAATTAAATCCTATAGCATACTTAAACAGAGGTTTGACGTGAGGCGCTTCATACATGACTTCGAAGGCGCGCTCGTAGATGTTGCAAGCCAAAAAGGCATGTGAGGTGTAAAATCTATATGCCAAAGGGTTCCCTCCATTCGCGCGTGATGCATACCAAGCATTTTCACACTTTACTCTATTCGGTTATTATCGTGCTTTTCTCCGCCATTATAGCTTACATTTGGTTCGGTGGACCGCAGAACAACATGATATACTATATAGATGAAGTTTTTCCATTTAATCCTCATTACTGGATTGGGATTGACCTATCAGCCTGGAGCTGGGGAGGGAACGGCGCTGGGGGACCAGGCTACGGCCAGCTAGTCAACATATTTTATTACGCTTTTATCATGCTCTTCCACAACGTCCTGGGATTTGGCTACGGTTGGTCGCAGTACTTCCTCTATATTTTCCTAATGTCATTCGGCGGCATAGGCATGATGTTTTTCGTCAGGGAACTCGAGGGGAACAGCTATCAATATTCGCTCGCCTCCCTAGCCTCTTCCATCCTGTACATTACTAGCACTTACACTTTCTGGCAGTACATAGAGTTTCTACAGGTATTCTGGCTTTACGTCTCCTTCCCCTGGTTGATGCTGCTCCTGATTAGGGCCGTTAGGACCGCGAAGAACCGGTTGCCCCTATTTGAGCTCGGCTTGATCGGCATGCTAATCTACTTTAGCCTTGCCAGCTTACAGTGGGTTTGGTTGCTGACTGAACCTATATTCATTTTTCTTTATCTCCTTTTTCTCGCTTATATTTACAGGCCAAAGGTTAGCTTTTTTATCATTGTAGTGGCTTTCCTGCTACTTGAGCTCATCCTGTTGGACTCACCCATTTTGATACCGGCTTTAACTAATTTTGGGTCTGTAACGTCGGGCCTAGGCCTAGCTAATGCCAATCCAAATGGTGCCCCTTGGGTCTGGGTCGTGGGGAACAGCCAAGCAGAGCCGTACTTCGCCAGCATAGGCGGGACGATCTTAGGCTATCCGCCGGTCAGCATTTTGCTCGCTGACGTGCTGGCCGCGCTCTCATTCGTTCTCGCATTCGTTACGAAGGATCGCTTGCTCAGAGCCCAAGCGCTCTTCTTTTCCGTTATCGCCCTGATCTTCGTAGCCCTTATTAGCGGTACACAGCAGCCGTTTGGATGGCTCTTCACATACATTTGGTGGCACTTCGTCCCGTTCAGGGCCTTTCAATCGTTACTCATGGACTTCGGCAATTACTTGGCGTTCATATACTCCGCGATGGCTCCCCTCGGCCTTCTGGCATTGTTTAAGAAATTTAAGTGGAAAAAAGCCGGCGCTATAGTTCTCCTCGTTCTTCTCGTTGCATGGCTGATCTTGGGAAACCCGGGTCTGACCTTTGGCACTGAAGCTGCAGTAACCGGCAATCCTCATCCTGCCAGGGTGTCGGTCTCCGTCGTGGATCGCCAAGTCTGGTTAGCCAATTTTCTCATGAAAAACACCAACAACACGCCAGGGCGCGCACTTATATTACCGGCACAAGGGCCAATCCTTGGAACCACAAGCTACTATGCGAACGACATCATGGGAGAGTACGGACTCCCGGTGATAGCCGGCACTTATATGCCTTCCTCCAATGAAGTTAACCTTTACATGACATTGGCATCACAGATCTATTCAAACCACACCTCGGGCATAGCAGAGGAGCTCGCCGCGCTGGGAGTCAAGTACGTCATACTGCAACTCAACGCGAAGCCCTCGTGGTGGCCATTTACGCAGAACGCCAATAATTACTTTAAGATATTGAACTCGACACAGGCCTGTCGTACATGTTCACCGTTGGGCACGAGGTGGTTTATCGCGTCAGCGATTCATACCCGCTGATCTACGCCTCACCTCTACCGGCTAACTTTAGCGCGGGTTCGGCCTATGATTTTCCTTCGGTTCCCCCGATAGAAAGCGGTTTGGTAAATTATACACAGCTCAGCCCAACAGAGTTCCAGGTCAGGGTTAACAATGCAACTGGCCCATTCCTCCTAGTGCTTTCTACCACCTACGGCGATTGGCAGGTGAGCGGTGTCAGCGCAACTCACCTTATGGTTTATAACTACTCCAATGGGTGGATAATCAACAGGACTGGCACTTACGTAATGCACGTTTACTACGCCCCGCAAGCTCAAGCGAACGAAATCATAGGTATGCAACTCTTAGCGATCGCGATCTCAGTGGCATTTGTGGGCTACGGTTTTGCAATGCGTAAGCGTTTAACCAAGAGCTGACCTAGCGTTCAGGTCAAAGAGAAATTTGGCGACAACGCGCTTAGCGGCTTTGGGTAGAGCGGGAATTAGTAACCTTATCGCAAAGTAGCGCAAATTATGCCGAAGGTAAGGTAAGAAAGATAGCCAGCCGATCAGATCACCTGCGCCAAGGGTATTCAACCCGAGATCATCCAATTGCGGCCGCTCAGGTAGGGCCAAACAGGCCAGCTTTTGGTTGAGGAACACGAACTTGATCGCACGCTCATAGGGCGTTCCCCTAGAGAGGCTTGCAAGATAAGCGACGTCAGAAAACTGCCTTGAGTAGCTTTTGAGCATTTTTGCCTGATTCACTTCGAAAGACCTCAAATCCACAGCGACGTGCTGAGAGTGAACGCGGAAAAGCGTCAAAAGACTAGTATCATCGATCATGACATTGGCTGAAAGCAGGGCCGCCGTAAACACGAAGACGTCAATGGTCAGTTCGCATTTTTTAAGATCTATTTTTTCCAAAATGTGTTTCCTGACTGATATTGAACTACTATTGAAATGGGAAGAATGCATGATCATTTGCAGAGCGTATCTTGCCTTCTCCTCATCTCCCTTAACTGACATACTGAACCCCTCTCTCCTCAGTACCTTCCCCGCTTCGTTCACCACCCGGCCGTTGTGGTAATAGTCGACGCCGTCCCTGAAGACCGCGTAAACCCGCTCGAGCTTTTCGGGCAGGAACTCGTCATCATCTTTCAGGAGGGATATGACGTCACCCCTTGCCACCCCGAGCGCGTCACGAACTTTCCCCAACTGGAAGATATGGTCGAGAACCCGACTGAAGCGGAGTCTTCGGAGGAGGACGTGACAAACCCCTACCGTCGGACTGAACGTTGTGACGGAGTTCACGGATATAGGTGTGACGTTGTGGTAGGGGTGCTGGGAGTGGACGTGTCCAAGGAGTACCTGGTCGTGACTAGGGGTGGGCTAGGAAGTTCAGGAACTGCGAGGAGGGATACGAACGGGTCTTGGAGATGAGACCTGAAGCGATAGTCGTGGAGCCGACGGGGGCTTACTCGACTAGGCTCTGCCAGTACTTCAAGGAGAGGGGAGTGAGGGTGCTCTTGGTCGGCCCGAACGTGCTGTAGAGGGAGAGGGAAGTGAGGGGAAAGAAAACCGATTTTTACGACGCCGAGAAACTTGAGCGCATGGCTCACAGGGCGAGGGAGTACGAGCCCAACCCGTTGAAGGAGCTGGCCACACTCTACGCGTTCCTGAAGGACGTGGAGGTCAGGTACAGGAACAGGTTAGGGAGGGCCACGGGATCCCCGTGTGACCATCCAAAGAAGATGATCGATTTGCCATTCAGCATGAGCTCCAAAAGCTCATCCGAGACTCTTATTATGTGGGGGTCATGATAAAATATTTCCGACATGACAGAAGCCGCGCCTGGAGAGCTTTCCAGCTGCAGCCCGTTCCTCAGCTTCAGCTCTATCCGGGGCCTATTTCTGTAGACAGCCCACATGACGGAAATCAGTTTTCGTAAGCTTTCCTGTACCTCTTTGTGCTTTCCAGTAAGCCTATAAGATGCTGGCGGTAAGGGATTTAAGGTTTCATGACTTTCCGGGTTTCGATTTGAGCGCTGTTCAGTCTCTCTTTGGCCGCCTCGCCCCTTCGACCCCGAAAAGCTCCTCCTCAGCCAGTTTGGCCACCAAGTGACCTACGGTCATGGTCACCTCCTGAACGATCGACGTCTCGTCGCTGTCCACCCTGAAGAGCACACCTTCGGGTATCAAGCTCTACTTCGAGACCATCTTCCCCCTTCTTCTCCCGGTCACGCCTATCATGTAGCAACCCTTCCGTCTTGCGAACGCTATCCCCCGTTATCACCTTCTCGGAGTTCCCGCTCGTGCTCAGCGCGAAGACTACGTCGCCTTTTTGTACGAAGGCCTCGAGCTGCCTTTTGAATACCTCGGGGTGGCCCTCGTCGTTCCCTATGGCCTTGATGCTTGAGGAGTTACAGTCGAGACTCAAGGCAGGGAAGGCCACCTAGCAAGCCTCGCACGCGAGGCGCGCCTGATAAGACCGCTTGACTTGAACCGCGCAATTCTTATATAAGTAGCACAACACATCGTTGACATGTCTAAGATCTCTGTGGAGATGCCCGTCACGTGGGAAACTTATCTCAGCGAGGTCCTAGAGGCTATACGCGTTCAAACTTTCCAAGACTTCGAGGTATGCGCCTCGTCCTCGCTAGGAGACGATCAGCACAGGGATCTGCTCAATTCTTTCTGCGCTAAGTTCACCTCATCTGGCCCAAACATACTGGAGAAGAGATTCAGGACCCATCAGCTGAGCGGCGGTGAGTAAAGCTTGTTGCTGGACGAAACCCGCGTCAACTCCTCCACACTCGTGAAGGTGACGATCGCCATCCCCACCTACAATCGCAGGGAGAAGCTCAGGAGGTTGCTCAACTCCATCAGGGCATCCACGTTCAGGAACTACGAGGTGGTGGTCGTGGACGACGCGTCGAGCGATGGAACGCGCGAGATGATCATGGAGGAGTTCCAGGATGTCGTCTACATCAGGCACGAGAGCCCGACGCTGGTGGCGAAGTCTAGGAACGACGCAATAGAGGCTAGCAGGGGCGATTACATCTTCTTTGTGGACGATGACAACGTCGTGGAGCTGACCACGGTGGAGAGGCTGGTCGACTTCATGGAGAAAAACGAGGACGTGGGGACCGCCGCCCCCGTGACGTGCTGGTACTCGAACCCGAGGAAGGTCATGTACGCCGGGGCGGTGTTCTCACCGTTCATGAGGAGGACGGTTTTTCTTTACGCGGGCACCGACTGCAGGGAACTGGAGGGGAAGGTGATAGAGGTGGACACCTTCGCGAACAGCTACATGTTCAGGAGGGAGGCCGTGGAGAGGGCGGGGCCCATACCCTGGAGGAGGGTGCCGTGGAACGGGGAGGATGGCTACCTGCAGTACAAGATAAAGAGGCTGGGATACAGGAACGTCACGCTGGGGTCAGCAAGGGTCTACCATGATGCCGACCCGGAAGAAGGGGCCAGAAGGTACAACGACATGAGGCTTTACTACGCCATGAGATCAAAGATCTTCTTCCATCGGGACCTCGACCCGCCGCTGCGCAGGGTTGGATTCTACATTTCAGTGCCGGTTTACGCTGGCTACTACATGTGGGTGGCCAGAAGGGGCGGCCGCGGCGTCGCCCCGGTGCTGCGCGGGCTGATAGACGGCGTCTTGGGGAGGGAGGGGCTGCGGTATGTATAGCGAGGGCTGCGGGGCTGAGAGATCTAAAATCAGGGGTTCCTGCGCTGGTTGAATATCTTCAGGGCAGCGTGCGGCGACTGGCAGGAACTCGCTGGGGCGCAACCCCCCTTATGGTTTGTAACTACACCAACGAGTGGATTGCCAACATGACTAGCGCTTACATTGCGTGCCTTTACGGTGCTCAGGAGGCTCAAATAAATAAGATCGTCGAAGTACAACTCGTCGGGACAGGTATCTCGTAATATTCTCGGAAGCTATTTTGCAACCCGCAGGCGTTCACTCCAGAACTCTGCGGGCGCTCAGTTTAAATTCGAATTCGACGAGGACGCGCTTAAAGGCTTTGGGGAGGACGGGAGCTAATAATTCTATCGCAATGAAGCGCAAATGATGCCGATGGTAGGGTAAGGATGCTACCCATTCAAGAACATCGCTAGGACGTAGGGAGTCCAGCTCGGGATCGCCGAGTTGCGGGCGCTCCGGCAAGGCCAGCCACGATAGCTTTTGAGAAAGGAAAGTATAGTATTTGATCACCCGTTCGTAGGGACTTCCCCTAACAATGGACATCAGATAAGTAGCGTCAGAAAGGATCCTAGGGTAAATTTTGAGCGCGTTCGCCTGGGTCACCTCAAATGAGCTCCGATCAAAGCCTAGGTGCTGCGAGTGGACGCGAAAAACAGTCAAATGACGAGGGTCATCAATTATAATACGTGCCGAAAGCAGGCCTGCCGTAAGCATGAAAGCATCAAGGGATAACTCACAATTTTTTAGCTCTATTTTTTCCAAAGTGAACTTCCTGACAGATATCGCACTACTGTTGCCTAGAGCACCATGTATTAACCCCTGCATCGCATATCTAACCTTTTCCTCATCCCTCTTAGCTACTTAGCTCAACCCCCTTTTGGCCAGCACCTCTCCCCGCTCATTAATGAACACGAAGCCGTTGTGATAGTAGTCGGCGCCGCTCTTAAAGGCAGCATAAACTCCTGCCAGCTTTTCGGGCAGGAACTCGTCATCGTCCTCCAAGACGGATATGACTTCCCCCCTTGCTACTTCTAGCGCTTCGCGGATTTTCCCTCCTTGCGAGGTGTCATCCGAGTATATGTTCGCGACCCCCCACTCTTCCAGCCTGCGGTCGATGGTTTCGTCGCGGAAGTTCTTGACGACTATTACCTCGTAAAGATCCTTGGGGAGCGTCTGCTGCAGCGCGGATCTCACGGCTTGGAGTAAGTACTTTCTGCGGTTGTAAGCTATCACTATTACCGAAATATATTTATTGGCCACAGTTGGTCTTTTCGCGTTATACTTTAAAAGTTTTGTTTTCTCACGGCTGTGTTGCGCGACTCCCCAGCGAGCGGTCCCTCCCCTGGACGCCTTACATTGGAGGCCTCAGATCTGCGCAATTAATATGTTGCATATGAATGCCTTCATGATCATCTCCTTTCGCCATATTGGCGAACTTCCCCGCAGCTACGTACTTCCCGAATGTCCCCTTTATCGCCGAGAAAGCCACTTGACCCTCCACCTGAATCCGAACCTGTGGATCCCAAACCACGGCCTAGGCCTCTGCTACTCGATGAGGGCACGCTTCCTCGCCTGAGATCCCTCACTTCTCTGTACAAAGCCACTCCTGACCCTGATGATAGTCTCTATCCCCTCCTCCGCGAGGAAGTTGAAGTTCGCCCTCGCGTCTTACGCGCCGTCGGCGAGGACCCTCCCTACGCTGATCTTCCTCCCGCACCCTTCACGAGCCTCCTGGGGCGCCTCCCGTCCCCGACATGGCATCGTTCGAGACAGCCTGTCCCGTCTTTATGTCCACCGCGAAGTGTATCTTCAGGTACCCCTTCCTCACCTTTCAGACCAGCCGGATCCAGCCCCCTCCGTCGCGGACTTTGATACCGGATGCATCGACGGCTATGCTGACCGACCCATTTGACTTGACTAGCGAGTCTTCGACGTCCATCCTGAGCCAGTTCACCCTCCCCTTTATCGTGATAGTGCGGGGATCCAGTCCATCCACGAACTTGAAGAGGAAGCGTACTGAGCCCCTGGTCTGCCTGTGGAGCATACTGAAGAGGAGCCTGCTGAAGGACTGCGGGTAGTGGTGGAAGTACAGCTCCCCGACCTTACCCCTGTTGGCCCTCTTCAGCTCCCTCCCCAGTCCTCCAGCACTGAGGGGTCAATGTCCAGCTCCTCCCGCTTCACGAGCGCCTCGTTATTTTTGTGTCGCTCCGTATCGCCGGGCATGGCCTGCGCAAGGCGGGCCCAGGATAAGTGCGTCTGGATCGAAATCGATGGGCAATGAACTCAGATCATGCACTGCAGCAGTGAGAAAATAAACTTATATAGTCCGCACACAAATAGTCCAACAAACATGAAGTCAGAGATAGTGTTCTTCAATATCCCTCATCTGAGCGTGGGAAGAGGAGGAGAAGTATGGGAATCGCAGGTTATAGAATACTTGAACAATACTGGGGCGTTTAAAGCAAAACTGATAACAACAGATTGCTGCTATAAAAAACATGTAGCTCCCAGTTTCGATTATAAAGTCATACCACTGATAAAAAAACTCGGCTTGAATATGTTCGACTTCAATAGTATAAGGAAGGACATCGAATCCGCCGACATAGTTTACTACTTTTATTCTTTCATCGGAAGTCAGATACCAATATTAACTAACATTGGCAGCATAAGAAAAATAATTTTTGGGCATCATGCAAAAAATGATTGGAACATGATTCAAAACATCTATTATAATATTCTCGACCGCAAAATAAAAAATATCGGCTATCACCACGTACTCACGGAGCACCATTATAAAATTCTCACTGGAAAGGGATTTAAGAACGTCTTTTTAATCCCTAATTTCGTAGACGTGCGCGAATTTAAGCCATTAGAAAAGGACCCGAACCTAATTGTTGCTCCAGGTGCAACATCCAAAGAAAAAGGGTATAGATACGATCGCGAGGATCGCGAACTCAATAAATAAACCAATATACGTAACTGGGAATGGGCGCCCCGCGAAATTGTCTGGCAACGTAAAATATTTAGGCGTGCTAAGTAGAGAAGATTATGCGAAGCTTCTGGCAAAGGCTTCTATATGTGTTTTGCCTACTTATGGAGAGACGTTTTCGATAACGCTATTAGAGTGCTTGGCATCGGGCAATCTGGTGCTCGCTAGAGACTTACCTGTTTTAAGAGAGGTAGCCGGGAATATACCAAGCGTTAACTTTGCCCAAAGTGATTCCGAGTTCCTAGCTAAGCTTGAAAACTTTCTCGATATAGCGATAAAATCTGATGAGTTTTATGAATTATCCATGAGGTCTATAGAAAGGTCTAAAGTGTTTAGTAAAGATGTAATATTGGAAAGGTTAAAAACCCAATTATTATTTATTGCGCACGAAAAACGTTGAATGCGCATCGAGTTTTCTTGTGGTAGATTCCTTGGCCCAAGGTAAGATAGGAGGGTAGTTTTACAATAGAGCCTTATGGTCTGCTTGGCGATTTAGCGTGTTTATATTTCTTCGGTCCCTAAAGGACTAAGGAAATCAACCCGGGAACCGTTTGACCCCATGCCGAAGTCCACCGCACATGGAATAAGGCTGAACAAGGCACAGATGGAGCAGTAGAGGATGAAAGCCGTGAAGGGTGTGAGGAGGGGCGAGGACATTAGGGAGGTCTCGGGGAAGTACGACGTGACCATCTACACAGTGTACAGGTCGTTGAGGAAGGCGGAGGAGGGAGACCTGAAGGCTAGGCCGAGGAAGGAGGCAGGGAAGTTGAGCTATGAGCAGAGGGGGAGACTATTGGAGATGCTGGAGAGAGGGTCCAGGGAGTACGGGCTGAACTACGATCTGTGGTCGCTGAAGTTCGCGGCATACGTCATGGAGAGGGAGTTCTAGGTGAAGTATTACTGGGGGTGCTTGGGGGCGTGCTCAGGAGGCTGGGCTTCACCTACGAGAAGGGAGGCGGACCAACGAGGGAGACGAGGGGAGGTGGCCGAAGAGGGGGACCGAGCACCCTCAAGGCGAAACCTAGGATGGCGTGAATGTTTAAATTTCTTACCGCCCCTAGCTTGCTTATGGGCTTACTGGAACAAACAAAGAGATACAGGAAAACTTACAAAAACTGGATTTCCGTCATGTGGGCCACTTATAGAAATATGCCGCGGATAAAGCTGAAGCTGAGGAACGGACTCGAGCTGGAAGGGAATCCCACAGTGGCCAAGTCAATATCGGGCGTCATCAGATTTGGCGGCGAAGTAAGGCGGGCTTCAGTCGAGCTGATCGAGTTTACTCTCAACGGCAAATTCGCGATCCTGTATGGGTACTCGTGCGGGGATTTGTATGTCCTCCGTGACTACGACCGGCTCAACGTGAAGGGGAGGCGCGTCCTCGACGTGGGTGCGTCCATAGGCGATACTGCGGTCTACTTCGCTCTGAAGGGCGCGAAAGAGGTGGTCGCATTCGAGCCATACCCCTTCCCCTACGGATTCGCGTTGAAGAACGTCGAAGCCAACGGGCTAAAGAACGTGAAGGTGATAAACGCAGGCATATCTGGCCGCGATGACACTGTAAGGGTAACTAGAGGTGAGACCACCATCGGTGATAACCTCAAGCCGTCGGACGAGCCGAATGTGGTCGAGATTCCAATATACTCCCTGGATCGCGTGCTGGAGGAGTACGGGCCGTTCGACGTCATGAAGATGGACTGCGAGGGCTGCGAGTACGACGCCATCGCAAACAGCAAAAGGATTAGCGAGATCAAGCAAATCCAGATAGAGTACCACTACGGTGCCGAGAGGCTGGTTGACATCCTTAAGAGCGCTAGCTTTGATGTGAGGGCCACGAAACCCAGGAAATCCAATAATTCGCGTGCAGCAGACGCTGACAAATGTGTAGAGTATCTTTACGCTTGGAAGGGTCTGGTTCCCCCAGCCCCTCCTCGATCGTGATACCGCGTAGGGGTGCAAACGACAACAGTACGCCCTGCGCGTCATGTCATCTTCCTAGTGCAAGGTTCCGCGTCACGGTCTCCTTCCAATTTTACGTTGCGAAATCGTTTTTGAGCGTGCCGCCTTGAATTCCCATGGATGACCCACTGGTCGGGCGCATGAGAAGCCCCGCCATCTTCTTAGATAGGGACGGCACCGTCAATGTCGACTGCCCTTACTGCCGCTCCCCGGATCAGAGAACCCTCTACGACGACCTATTCGGGCCGCTGAAGGAGCTCTCTGAGGATTATTGGATAATCGTGGTCTCCAACCAATCTGGGGTTGCCAGGGGTTATTACACCGAGGATGAAGTCAGGCGATGAACGAGAAGGTTAGAATGTAGGTGGAGAGGGAGACGTTTTTAAAATGAGCAAGGAATACTCCGTACACGTGTTCGACGAGCCCTACATATCCCTAGCGAACAGGGACGCGGATTAGGGCCAACCCAGGAGGGAGAGGGAGGCCCTCATAGGGGATAGCATTGAGCTCCGAGGGACATCCTTCTTCCGCAGGCTCCTCCGTAAGCCCTCGGTCTATCCGGGGATGTATCCCCTACCTGGAGAGAATAGCGGAGAGGAACGGGAAGCCCGTCGTGGTCATGGACAACGCTGCGATACACGGGAGTGATGTGAGGTGCTTCCTGGAGAGCAGGGGGAGTGGAGGTGATCTACCTGCCCAGATGCTCTTCGGACAAGAGCCCTGCCGATGGTCTCTGGGAGGTCCTCAAGTCCAGGTTGTACACGTCTCTAGGGTCTACAGGGACCTCGGGGAGCTCAGGTGGGACGTCGGGAGGTTCCTGAGCCCCATAGCCAGGCGCATTGATGTGCTGAGGTACTGCGTAATGAGGTGCGGCGAACCCTGAACATCTCTACTGGGGCGATCAACTTTGGCCTTCAAAAACTTGACAAAGTATAACGCGATATTGCCCCTTCAACGAAGAACCTGGGGCTGTGCGGCGCAGCGTAACCTTTTCTTCTGCTTTCGACCATCGATAATACGTATTTCAGGCATGAAGCGATACTCGAATTAGCTTATTGGGATCGAATCTAATTACAAGAGCTTATACGGCGACCCTCGCAGCGGCTGGCCACTTTGATGGTCTCGAGGATTACCTCCATGTCCGTGGAAGGCCCGGTCGTTACGGGCCAAATGAGTTAGAGGTGCATTGGGCACTACGGATGTAGTGCGCATATATATGGCTGACTTAACCATTTGGAATCGTTCGTTATGTGAACAATCTCTTCTTCAAGAAGAGCGCTGATGCCCCTAAAATTACTACGGAGATCGCGAAGGATATGGCGTAAAGCTTCTCGAGAGTCAGCTGCGGGGCATAATAGATGTATATTCTGAGGATGCCGGTCGAGTTCACCAGCCAGCCGTTGGCGTAGCCGTACACGACGATGTGATCCTGCCCCGGGACGGGAACGCCGTTCACCTCGGCCACCCATCCGGGATCGTATTCTTGGGAGAACACGAGGACGAACGGATGCGACGAGTTGACCAGTAGGCGAAATCCTGCTTCGGGGTTCCCGTCGAGGGTAAGGATATCAGCGCGCGCGGCGTTCGACTCAGCCCACTCCATGGCGCCGAGCTGCTGAGGCGTGCTGTTGCCGAATGCGCTCACCGGGGTCAGCAGGGCATCATCTGAGGGGTTGTACCAGCTCTGCTCGAGAACGTCGGGGATCTGGCTTGAGTTAGCCAGGTACACTCTGGTCGGTGAATAGAATAGCCCCGGCGACCCGCTCACCTCGTACAGGGATACGTTGCCGTATCTGTATATGATCTTCAGGTTGAGATCACTCACCCCTGCCAGTATCTCCGATAAGTTGTAGTTCGGCGTCCCATATAAGTATGGGACGGCGTCTCCCTCGACCACCAAGTACTTCGCGTTGAGTATCTGGAGCAGTTTAAGGGCGTAGGGCTCGTTTAAGATTGTGATCCGCTCGATGCGACTTACGCCCTGTGGCATGGTCAAATTCTGCACACGCGACGCATTGTTGAGCGATCCGAAAAGCGTCTGTGGCATTGTCCCCCCTGGGGGGAGGGATCTCACCCTGACCCAGTAGAACGGGCCGATCGGCAGCCCGCGGCTACCTCCCGGGGTGAACGCTATCGGCAGCGGATTTGTGAACACGTACGCCCCCGCGGGATTTCCTTGTGCAGATCCAGTGTTGGAGTAGTTGAACTGCCCGTATATCACCGTGGAGGTGGGCGATGGCACGATTATGCTCCAGACGCCCACGCCTCCGCGATCCATCCAGTGAGACCATGCGCTGGCGCCGGGCACCCCCGATGACAGATCCAGTATCGACCCATTGGCGGGATCGTCAGATATCTGGACGAAGTATCCGTTAGCGGCCAACCCGAATCCTCCCGTGCCCCACCAACTCGCACTTGGATTCCCCGGCGTTATGTTCCCGTAGGTTTCGAATACCCCCTGCGAGAACCGCGCGTAGCTCGTGACACTCCCACCTGGGTTGACGGTCAACCCGTTGTTTACCGTGTATCCAGTGGCCGCGGAGACGTTCCAGAGCTTCGCGTTCAGGCTGGTACCGGCGAAGTTGTCGTAGAAGTTGAAGACGCTAGCTCCTGAGTCGTACTCTCCATAGGTCGGCGAGAGCTGTGGAGCCTCCCCCACCAACCCATGGTACTCACCGTAATAATTCGTCCCTTCGCCGGCGACGCCCATGTACACGTCCATAGAGGAACCGGCGGCAACGCCTGGGAGCTTCACCCAGAAGAGCAGGTACGGCGGGGAATGCGAGGGGGCGTACGTCTCCAGCCATGATGGGATGACCGTCCCATTCCGGTAGAAGAAGACAACGTTCGACGCCACGTAACCCGGCGTGAAGTTTATGTATTTCCAAATGGGATTCGAGTTGCTTATATTTATTTCCTGCTGATAAGCAGTAACAGGCGCGTGTACGGTGGTCAGCCAGTTGTAAAAATCCCAGTAAAGGTTGCCGGCACCTGCGCTGCTGAGATAACCGCCGTCGATTATGTTCTTGTCGTTCAGCAGATGGAAGTAGATGTCTAAGCTGTAGTAACTCTCGGTCGAGACCTCGGGGGCGGCGGGAGGGAATACGACGACCGTCGACAGGTTGCCGTCCGAGTTTATAGTGCTTGCCACTCCCAGGTAGGGGGCCGCTGTCCCCATGCGCGGCTGCGGCGCCGGCACGCCGGACGAGACTAACCCGTTCCCGGTGAGCATGGGATAGCCGTAGGCTACGACTATCACGGCGATCATTATCACACCGAAGATCCTCCAGCCCCTCTTCTTGACCGAAACTAGCGCGCAGAAGATCCCGAAGCCGACGAGCGATGAGATCAGGAACGGCACCAGGAAGCTGAGGGCCGCCGCCGTGGTCCTGATTATCTGCAAGTACGGAAACTCGAAGAAGAGCGCCCTGAGCAGGCCAGCGAGCTGCGAATGAACGCCGTTCCACAGGGTGACAACGGCTAAGAATGCTATGAACAAACCGAAATAGCCCGCAGAGACCCTGCGTGCGGGGCGTGCTAGAAGCGGGATCAGTGCCAGCACGACGACTGCAGCCGCGATTATCAGGAACGCCTGGGACGTGTAGTATTCGAGGAAGAAATTGGGTGGCCAGCTCGATATATATGGCTGCAGGCGACCCAAGAGGATGTTGTATAGTGGGTTGCTGTTGCCTATGTAGTACATCCAACTTTGGCTGACAGAACTCGGCGCCGTTATGCCCATATGTTGAGACAATATCAGAATGCCATACATCAGAGGCAGCGCAGATACGCCGATGGAAAGCGATATTATTGCAATGAATGACAAAAACTTGGCGAAAAGCCTGAGGTTTCTTAGCTCAGACACTATTATTGCTACTATGTACGGAAGCAGCACCAGGAGCACTAACGAGAAGAACACGTTAGAGTTGTAGAACACTAGGAGCCCCACGATGTACGTGAGCGCCAAATAGCGGACGGGGATCGTCCCGCGTGACCGCAGAGCTTCCGCTGTCAAGTCCACCAATATGAACAAATAAGGGAGCAGGCCCGCTGATACTATCACCTTTTGAAAAGGGTTCCAGAGGCCGGAGTAGACCCAGTAGGGATTAGACAGGTATACTATGGAAGCGAGGAGGGGTGCGACCGTCGACGCAAACCCATGGCCGCGGAGCCTCCTAGACAGGTAGATGTAGGTGCCCGCGGATCCTAGGAACGTGAATACCCATATCGTGAGCATCTCGGCGAGCCAAGGAGCCGCCAAGAAGGACAGTGCGTACTGGAGGTCACCTAATATGTCCACTGGGGACATCAGGTTGAAGGTGCCCATGCCGTAGTGTGTATTCCATGCATAAAACTGCGATAAGAAATCGAAGCGGGCACCATACGGATTGAACCCCTGGTCCTGCCAGTATATCACCCTGAACCTGAACGTAAGCAATAACATAATGATGCTTATGGCTGCTATTAGTGTGATCGGCCAGTGCCGGAATAGTCTAGTATTCATATCCTCTTTTTAATTTAACTGCTGAGATTTATGAACATTTAGCTTAAAAATAACACGTGTCCGGATGACTTCATTCGTGTTACCTTCACCCGGTGTAACAGTGCACAAAAAGCTTTAGGAAATCTACGAGTAAAGGGTGTTTTCTTTGTCGTTGTAAAAGCTTCTTGTTCCTTCTTGAAGTACCCAAAAACTCGACAGAACTTCGTAACCCAAAGCTACGCGTGGTTTTTGAAACTCTTCTCACAGTTTTGCAGTACCATGTTCCACGGTGTGAGAATAACGTGGTCCCCCAAACACCTCTTTCTCAACTTTATAAGAAAACGCGTTTTGTGTAGTGCGCGTAAAACCCCAAACCAAACTGTCTTGTGCAAGTGTACACATCAACCCAAACGTAAAGCGGTCGACTACCACACTTCACAACATGTCCACGCTATTATTATTCACGAGACGGCGAATTTCAGCTTCGCCTCAACTGAGTCCACTTCT
>Ga0081474_115994_pt1 | contig 42468 bp, 43 predicted proteins | sample OneHunmetagenome_2_FD_70978 | JGI IMG/M metagenome (GOLD analysis project Ga0081474, IMG submission 70978) | Ferrous microbial mat communities from One Hundred Spring Plain, Yellowstone National Park, USA v2 (version 2) | ecosystem: Environmental > Aquatic > Non-marine Saline and Alkaline >... | reverse complement strand
AGGCTTTCAATTGTATAAGTTAAATTATTAAAATATTAAATCTGATACTTTTCAATTCTAAAAATTTTAACGAAAATACTAGCTTTTTTCCTCCAACCATTCATGATATTCTGTTATAGGAAGTTCAATATCTTGTTGCCAGAGAAGGGCATTCAATTCACCCCTGTGTTCTGACCTCCTTCCCACCCTAGAAAGGTGAGGGTCTCCTTTTAGAGTAGCTCATTGGTTTCCAGCATTGATTCGGAGCTACATCTCGCATTTGCTGGACATTAGAAGGATCAGAGCTTCCCCCATTTTATCTGGTTTAAATAAACCTTCATATAAAGGGTTGCCAGCCCTATATCTGGATTCTATAAAGAATCCTTCATATAAATTAAACAATTGCAATGCTGAATGCTCCTACCTAAGTCCCATAAAGCCCTCTATCGAGCTTAGGAGGAACGTCACTGAATTTCCTAAGAGAAATTTAAATTCTAATTATTTAAGCCTATTCATCCCGCCATAAATGGCGAGGTTTTCATTTATGTAACTACATTTTCCAAATCATCTTCGCTTAATTTATCAATCGTATAGCTAACCGGATTAATTTTTACTATATAGACAGAAGCGTTTCTAGTGATAATAAGCATATATTTTCACTATTTGTTCAATACACACCCTATAATTACAATTGGCAAGATAATAAGGAAGATTTTGAGAATGTAATATTTGACAAAATAAGAGAATTTGCTCCCAACTTTAAACCTATAAACTAGATTGAATATTTATGGATACAAAAGGTTCTTTAGAAGGCTTATTATCAAGCAAATCTCTAAAAGCTTTCTTTTTCTACATACTCAATACTTGGCAGTATTAATGCTAATGCAATATGTTGCGGTTGCAAACTTTTGCCTAAATCTAAATAATTTGGCAGTTCTTCAATTTTATTCCTGGGATTTTAAATGATACTCCTCTTGCTTTTATGTTTTAATTTTGTTTAATATCTCTGTCGGTTGTTCATCTTCATCAATAAGCTTAAGAAATGTTGTCTTCACATCTACATTAGATACTATATACTTCGCTTCATATACTTTACCATCCTTTGTCTCAATACCAATAGCTTTATTGCATTTAACCAATATCTTCTTTACTAGCTTGGAAGGAAATATGCTAACGCCTAAATCAATAGCGCATTTTTCTTAATGCTTCTGTAAGTCCTCCCATACCACCTTTTACATAACCCCAACTACCTTTTATTCCATTAACTTCTCCCATTAAATGATGAGCTAAAAGATAAGCACTGCCTGGCATAGAAGGAGTTATATAAGATCCAATAATTGCATCTTCGCTCAACGCTGCTTTCAATTCATCAGATTCAAAATATTCATCCAGTAAACTTTTTGCATCAGAGAGGATAACTCTTTGAAAATCTTCTATGCTAAAATCATTTAAATTAATCTTTTTACCTATTTCTTCAAGTAAAAGCAAAATTTCTTCTGCGTTAAATATAGAAATTGGTTGCCTTAAAGATAATACATTTACTATTTCAACAAAATTGGACCAAAATTTATTCCATATTTCGTATGCAATCGCGTCTTTAGATGAAAACTTTGATATCTCCTTCTTGCTCTTTTCAATATCAAAGGTTAAACGTTGCAGTATAACATTTATTAGCTGTAAAGCTAGTATTTTAATATGATAAATGTAGGAATTCATTATAAAATTAAAAAAGGTTATGAAAAAGATTTTGAAAATACATTTTCTAATATTCTTAATTTTCTTAAAGAAAATTATCGAGGTTTTATAGACGCAAAACTTTATAGAAGAGTCGATGAACCAAATGAATACATGATTTATTCAGAATGGGATTCTTTAGAATCATTCAAGAATTTTATAGAAAGTGACGCTTATAAAAAAACAATAGAGTATGGAAGAAGTATAGTTGAAGGAAGACCTAAGCACAGAATTTATAAAGAAATACAGAGTTAAACATTTCTTTCAATTTTTTTAAAGTAGAAGTAAAAATAATAAGCTAGAAATATACCTACCAATGTTCCACCTATGATAGTTGCTTGAAACATTGCAACTTGTATGGCCGAATTCGGGAAGTAATCTATCACGTTAATTTTTCCTCCAAATAAATATGGAAGGATGGCTTTTTCAGTTATACCCACTGTTAAACTCATAAGAATCAAGTAAAGAATTTTATTTCTAGCATATTTTCTAGTATAATAGAATTGATTCATCACAGGGATTATTAAAGTGAAAACAATAGGAAGGATAAGGTAATTGTAAAATTTGAAATTTGTGAAGTAAATAAAAGATAAAGAATTCATCAATACTCCAAACACTGTCAAAGATAAAGATAATTTGTAATTCTTCTCAACTCTGAAGAAAGAATGTGCTAGACCAAAATAAATTAAAGCACTTCCTAACACGAATCCAGCATCTGGCCAATATGATAAATATTGGAATAAATCAAAGCTATAATTGTTTAAATCAACTCCTACACCAGAGATTAAAGAGCCATAAGCAATTAATAGCAATGTTCCTAATATGAGCGTTACAAATCCATATAGTTTATAAAGCTGTTCTTCAGTTATTGCGAAAGTTTTTCCAATAAATTCAGCAAATATTATGAAACCATTTCTTGCTCCGTATACAAATATGAATAACAATATGTAAGGTATGTAGACATAAGCTAATATTGGTATAAGGCTGGGTACCAAGGCTTCTACATTTACTACGTAAAATACTAAGAACGTTCCAGTTATTTCCCATATCGGAACAATAAATTTCTTTATTTCTTCATTTGTTTCTTTGTAGTAAAAAATAAGCATAGATCCTGCCATAAGTTCAGTCGATGCTATAGTAAAAAATATTGCAAATATTGAAGCATTGAAAAATAATTCTAAATTTTCAAGAAGTGTCATACATTAGAAATTTCCTCTACTTTAACTTTCAAAATCTTAAGAATATACAAAATAGTAATTGGTATTGATACTAAATAAAAGACCATTATACTAAATCCTATTGGTATAATAACGCTTGATACATTAGCAGCTTCTTCTACAGTCATTACATTGTAAATTATCCATGGCTGTCTTCCAACTTCATTGGTAACCCATCCTGCATCGTAAACTGCCATTGCTAAGAATCCTGATATTATCGAGCCATTTATTATCGTTCTTTTGTTAAAAATATCTTTCTTAAAGATTATAGAGACGAATAATATTAAAGCAAAGATACCCAAAAGAATACCACCAAAAACCATTAGATCGAATGTTAAATGAATATACAAAGGTGGCCATAAGCTAGCAGGATATTCATAAAGTCCTGGCAAGTATCCATTTCCGCTGGGAAAATAAGCTAATAAAGACTGAAGGTTGGGTATTGAAATATAGAAATAAGTTGAATTGTTATAGTATAATCCTCCTATTAATTCTGGAGCATTGCTAGTAGCAGGATAAAAGTTCAATTCAATAGCTGCATATTTTAATGGTTGTTCAGTAAGTAACATTAGTTCAGTAAAATGACCACTAATTCCTGCTAAGAGAATCGAAATCCCTGCAAATATTGAAGATGTTTTCATTCCGTTTTTCATAATCTCAGCAATTCTATCCTTGGTTTTTTTGTAATAATATGAAAAGATAGCTAGCATCATAAATCCTGCAGCTGCATATGTTGTTGTAATTACATGATATTCTTCGCTCCATGTAGAAGGTCCGTTAAATACTGCCCAAGGGTTAACGTCTGTTATTTTACCTGTTGATATAAAATTAGCAATGTTAAAACCTGTTGGTGTGTTCATAAAAGCATTTATCATAGTTATTAATATTGCAGATGAAGCAGTTCCTATGATTACAAGAATTGAAAGGAACCAATGTGCATATAAATTTTTAAAATTTTCCCAAAAATAGAAATACATAATTAGTGCTATTGTTTCAAGGAAAAACGCAAAAACTTCTACATAAAAAGGTAATATAGCTACTTGACTAGCTACAGCCATAAATTTTGGGAATAAAGAAAATAGTTCGAATGCAATCAAAGTACCGCTAGCTGTTCCAAACGCGAAAGATAGAACAAGTGCTTTAGCAAGTTTTTTAGCTAATACTTTATATTCTATCTTTTTACTTTTAATATACCTAAGTTCATATATTGAGACAAGAATCGAAAGACCCATCGTAATAGTAACAAATATCATATGAAAAGCCATTGAAAGAGCAAAGAACAGCCTATCAAACGTAACAGGGTCTAACATTCTATGAAAATTTTAATCTACATAATTTATAAATATAGCGTAATCATAAAGTTATAGTAATAGACATCAATTCAGGATAATTTAGCTAAAATATTTATAAATATCATAATTCTAACATAAATATTATTCTGTATGACAATATTTTCATATAAATATAAATAATGCTTTTTCTATACAATATTAAAAATTTTTTCTAATTAATAATATTTCAATTATCAGTGCTAAGTAAGTTTAGATATAAGATTATTCTGAACTAGGACTGTTGATGATTTTACCTAATGCCTCCAATACCTAATTTCCAAAAATATTTATATAAAAAGGTTTCCAATTTTATCAATGAATAATAATAATTTAATAGTCGTTTAAATCAAATTTTTAATTGTTAACAAATTGCAATGCAAGCATCAAAAATTAAGCAAGAAATTAGGAAAAGAGTTTGGGATTTTATGGAAAAAAATAACATAGCTACTTTCCCAAGGCCTGTTTATAATAGGATACCTAATTTTGTAGGTTCAGATAAAGCATGCTTGAAAATTTCAGAATTAGATATATTCAAGAAAAGTAAAGTTATCAAAGTAAATCCCGATGCTCCTCAAAGGAAGATAAGAGAAATTATATTGAAGGAAGGAAAAACGCTGGTATTTGCTACACCTAGATTAAAAGAAGGCTTTTTAATAATAGACGGATCAAAAATTAATTCTTCAGAAATAAGAACAGCCTCTACGATAAAAGGCGCTTTTTATTATGGAAAAAAATTACATCCCAGTGAATTGCCAGTTGTCGATTTAATAATTTCTGGTTCTGTAGCTGTTACAAAGAACGGAGAAAGGATAGGTAAAGGGGAAGGATATTCTGAATTAGAATTCGCTATTCTGCTATATTATAAAAAGATTGATAAAAATATTACAATAATAACCTCAGTTCACGAATCACAAATAGTAGATTTTATTCCACTAGAACCATTCGATGTTACGGTTGATATAATAACAACCCCAACGAATGTAATAAAAGTTGAAAGAAAAGCGGAAAGGCCAAATGGAATTTTGTGGGAATTTTTATCTAGTGATAAGATTGAAGAAATTCCTTTGCTTAAAGAACTTAAATTTCAAAATTATAGCTAAATGATTGACTAATTTAACTAAAAGGGATTTAGAATGCAAATCCCTCTAAGGCTTTTCTTCTTCTAACCCTCTTTTTTGCCTCATTTACTATATATAGAAATTCCTCAGTTGTTAGTTCTGTGATTCCTTCATCGCAATATTTCCCAGTTATTTGTTCAATTAATTTGTCTATTTCTTCTCTTTCTTCATGTGTAGATTCTATTCCCAAAGCTTTCAATAATTCCTTAACTTTAATGCTCATTTATTATGAAAATATTGAATAACAAATTTATTTCTTTATACATTTGTTAAAAAATAGTTATATTCAATGAAGAAATATATTAGGCCAAAAAATTCAATCTTAAACTCAAAAGAGGATTGAAAGAAAGTTACTGTATCGATCAAAGAAATCTTTAATCAGCTTTTCTAAGTTTTGCATTTCCTTCTCAACTTCATCTGGACTCTTTATTTTTCCTCTTAGAGAATAATACTCGTTTAACTTACCATTTATCATGTAATATAGCCAGTATCTATAGGCATCGATTACGTGAACAAATATATCAACCAAGCTTGGAAAAGAAGCTCCTCTGTCTTTATATCTTTCTTCTTCAGGCAACTCCTTAAAAATCTTTTCAAAATATTTTCTCCTTACAAACGTATTATAATCAAAAAACTCTTTAATTAGATCCAACTGTTTATCCATGATTTTTATTCCGGCTTAACACTAATATTCTTTCAGGGATTGAAGATTACTCTTTTAAGCAATAAGTTAGAATTAAGAATTACTTATTCTATTCTTCTGATTAAGCTGATTTATCCATGCTCTTTTAAGATCTCTCTAATTAAGACAAAGATCAAATTTTACTACTTGTCAATATATTGACTAGATTCTTCAATAATCTTGTCAATATCAAGTCTAATTGAGGATAATCGGTACTGAAGACTTAATTTTCTAATCAATCTAGTTAAAAAAGCCAAGAAATAACTTCAGATTAATCTATGAAATATTTAAGAATTAATTTAACTGAGGAAATTAAAAAGAGATACTTAATTAAGCAAAATTAAAAAGCCTGATTCTGTTTTAAGAATTGAAACAATTTGGATGCCACGATTACTTTTCTTTTAAGAAAAAACCATTTACAAGAAACTTTGATACAATAAGCCTAATAAAAAATAAAGAAGGGTTGTTAATTAATTATAGTTGATTTAAACATGACTCTGATCAGTTCGCTCAAACCTTTATCTAAAGGTCAAGAAGAACTTTATGAGGCTTTAATCAGTGGAAAGTATAATATAGTGGGAATATTTGGTCCTACAGGAAGTGGCAAATCTCTTTTCTCAATAATTTATGCATTGAATGAAATAAGCGAAGGAAGATATAAGAAGTTCGTAATTCTAAAGCCAATCATCGATGTGGTTACCAAAAAGGAGATAACACCACAAGAACTAAACAGTTACGAAAACATAATTTTAAGCTACATAAAAGACGTAACGGGAGGATTTATAGACACTTCTCTTATAGATAATTTTTATAAACAAGGAAAAATCGAGATACTAGATACGAGGTTCCTAAAAGGAAGAACTTTTGATGACTGTGTTTTGTTTGTTGATGAGATACAGTTGATGAAAATTGAGAGCTTAATAGAAATCATTCTTAGAGTTGGAAAGAACAGTAGGCTTTTAATAGCTGGAGATCCTATTTTTCAAGCTCTCCAAGAAGCTACAGAAAACGATCCTTCATCAATTGTTAGAGAAATATTGTTAAATGAAGAAAATGCAAAGGTTATAGACTTAGGAATAAAAGATATTGCGAGATCTGGAGCAAAGAAGGGGATGAAACTTTTAATTGAATATAAATTAAGATCAAGAAAATTGAATGAAACTGAACAGAAAGCAGTTGATATTTCTAAAATTCACTCTCCTGATGCAGATATTGTAACCGTTGTTGATTTAATTGAAAGTAAAAAGCATTTTGGACTAGAAAAACTTCAAAATATTCCAGATCTTCTTATCATAGTTAAAGAAGGCCACTTTGGAAGGATGGTTGGTAAAGGAGGAGAGAGAATTAGTAAGATAGAAAAGGATTTGACAAAGAAAATAAGAACTGTAGAATTGAATTTAAATTTTAAAGACTACATAAGAGCTTTGCATCCATTGCCTTGGATTATTAAACATATAGAAGATGTTGATTTCAAAGGAAATCAACTAGTTGTATCGGTAAAAAAGGAATTTGGAGCGTTCTTAGGTCAAAAAGGAGCATATGTTTTGTTTTTGGATAATGCTTTTCAGAAATTACTAGGAGTGAGATTAAGAGCTATAAACCTATCTGAAGAAAAGCGTGATGAGCACTAAATTTTTTATTATATGTTATTTTTCAAACATGCTCATAAATTAAACCTTGAAAGCTTTGTTCATGAAAGTCTTAAACATGATTATTAAATAAGAAATATGTATTAAAAACAAAATATAATAATTAGTTAGAATTAATTCAAAATGAACCCAATCCCTAAATATAAAACAATTCGTATAAAAAATTTTAAGAGCTTAAAAGAAGTTGAACTAAAGTTAAGTAAATTTAATGTCGTTATAGGCTCAAACGCTACAGGAAAAACCAATCTGCTTGAGGGAATACATTTGGCAAATCAAGCTGTATACCCAATATCTTACCCTCCTACAACTTTTCAAAGATGGTGGGGATATAAAAATGCTGTTTATATGATGAAAGAAGAATTACCTATATCTTTCTTTATTGAAGCAGAACTAGCAAAATATAATATAAACTATGAATTCATACTCACAGGTTCTGGAGGTCTTCAAAGATTTATACAGGAAAGATTGGAAATCAAGAATGTTCTTAAAATAGAACGTAAAGGAAACTATGTTAGTCTTGAATACGATGAAGAATTTACAAAAGATCCTTATGTAGCTGAAGCTTTAAACAAGCTTAGAAACACACCACAACATTTACAGCAACAAATTCCTGAAATGTATTCAATACTAAATCCTCAAGCGGTAAATTTGGTGGATTTGGGAATCATTCAACTTTCATGGTATCTACAAGATATATATACATCTTCATATAAGCAGATATCTGTTGTATCACCTATTATTAATACCGAAACAGGAGCTCAACCGTTAATGCAATTAATCTTAAGTACTTTATTAAGACCATGGATATACCTAAACGTAGTCCCTTACTTTGCATCACAACCTGTTCCACTCCCCTCTTATCCGCTTCTAGATATTTATGGCGGAAATTTGCCACGAATCCTATTCTCTTTATATCAACATGAAGGAAAATTTCCTGAAACTGTTCAAAGAATCATTGAAAAAATTTTCCCAGAAATATCTCTCCAATTCGAATTTTTACCTGACGGTAGAATAACAATTAAAGCTAAGGAGCAATCTCTAGAGTTTCTTTCGCCAAATCTCAGTGCAGGTTTATTTAAGATACTTACAATATCTACTGCTTTAAGCCTTAAGACAAGTATGCTTCTTATTGATGAACTAGAGAATTCACTGCATCTTAAATCAATAGAAGTTCTTATTGATGAATTTAGAAATTCAGACACCACAGTAATAGTTACTACGCACTCGCCAGCAGTTATTGATCTTTGCAAACCTGAAGAAATCATAATAGCAGAGAAAAAAGGATTCGAAACAATTCTAAAAAGAGAACCAAATCCAGAAGAACTTAAAAAGAAACTTATAGAAAGCGGGGTAAGCTTAAGCGAATATTACTTCTACGGTTAGTAAATTATTGTTAAATTAAAAAATGGTCCAACTATGTGTGTATACAGAAGATACCTACGGTTCTGAATTTATCGAAAAAGTAATCAAATGGCTTAAAAAATTGGGAAAGCTTTCGCAGGATTGTAACGTAGTGAAGAAAGAACATACCTTCGGAAAATATAATCCTTGCAACCCTAAACTTAATCGAATAATTTTAGCTACTTTTGGAAGGTATGATTTGTATATCATATTTGTTGACGCACATGGAAAAATACGAGAAATGGTTAAAGATAATATAAAGTCTCATATCAAAGAATCGATAAAAAAATTTGGTGATAAAATACATATAATTGTTTTCGAATACGAGGCTGAAGAATGGATAACAGCTTCTCTAATAAATCAAACAAACGAACCTTCTCAGTATTTAAAGCAACATTATCGTTATGATAAAAAAGAGATTGCTAAATGGGTTGATAGACTAGACTATGATAAGCTGAAGAACTGTGCAAGTTTTATTGAATTTTATAATGCTTTATTTACTGTCTGCAAACCTAATAAAGTTTCTAATAACTGATTAACTAAACAACCAATATTAAATAAACTTTTCAATAGTTTGGGGAGGAACCATTTTTTGCCACTACCTATATTGTTCTTGGAAAATGCTTTGCTTTAACTTTTAGTTTTAGAGTATATTTAAATATTATATATATAATACCTAATTCACCAATTAGAAAGCATCAATTGACAAAGTTTAATTTTTTCAGAGGACTGCTATGATATAAGCTGAGTTAAACTTTTATAACCCCTTAGGTATAATTACTTGAAAATGATATCATATGATTTAAAAATCATTTATTTTGCACTTAAAGACAAAGTAAATCTGTCCTTATTTCTTGCATTATCATCTCTTTTATCTTTAGGTTACATTTATCTTCTTAACTTTTTAGTTATTGGATCTTTTTACATTAGTGAGATTTTCTTAAGTATTTCACAAATAGTGTTTGCAATAATTATAGGAATATTGCTTTCTTTAGTCATAGTATTGAATTATCAGTCTTTTAAATTGAAGTTGCCAACAGTTAAAGGTTCTGTATTAGGAGCGGTAATTGCAACTTTTGTAAATGGTTTTTGTTGTTCTCCAGTTATCCCAACGCTTATATCATTCTTTGCCACAACAAGCCCAGCGATAATATTTTTATCTGCTTCAGTGCAAGCATTCTTTGCTTTTAATTACTTGTATTTCTACATTACATCTATTGCTTTGCTTATCTGTTCAATTCATAAAATATGCAACAATATTAATTGTTGCGTTTTCAAAAATGAAAAGTAAGAAGCAAAGAAAGAGAAGTAGACTTTGGATAAGCGTTCTATCAATTGCTGTTGTTATTATAGTTTCATACATACTGATTTCAACTTCAGTTTCTTCTAACCCACCTAAGGTTGGAACAAACATTGGAGACTTAGCTCCTAATATTAAGCTTTTTTTAACCAATGGACAAACATTAAATCTTAGCGACTTTAGAGGACAGAATATTTTACTTTGGTTTGTAGCTACGTGGTGCTACTCTTGCCAAGTTGGAGCACAAATGCTTTTAAGCAAATATTATGACTATCTTCATCAAAAAGGCTACATAATAATAGTAGTTGAGCTATATGATGACTTAGGCCAGCCGGGACCTTCTATTGAGCAGTTCGCTCAACAGTTTGGAGGAGGTACAGGAAAGCCTGGATGGTATTATGCAAATTCAACTTTGGATGCTACGTTGACCTATGATCCTAAAGGATATTTGGATATTTTTATATTATCGATAAATACGGTATAATAAAATATTTAGGATACAATCTTCCAGCTAGTCTTCCTAATATAATTCAGAACTTATAGCAAAGGACTAAAATTAAAATAATGCTAATGCTGTATTCTATTTATGAAGTTCAGTCCCAAGTATATTTTAACTGCAGGATATATCCTTGGTTTCATCAATATAGGGAGTTTAATTCTTGGGATAGGATGGATCATGCTTGGAAATAAGTTTAAACAAAAAGTTTGGTTTGCAACAGGTATATTAGGAATAATTGCATTTGCTACTTTGTTACTCAATGCATATAATCAAATAATCAACGTTTTTAGCTTTGCAATACCCTTTAGTATACCCAAATTCGATAACGACGTAAATCTTTACTATGCCTTATTTGTAACATTCATTGCTTTTTATATCCTTCAGTTAATCTCATTATGGACCGCTTCAGCTGAGTTTGAAACTGGATTAATAAGGGTCTCTTCGATTTTATTCGGAGTTAATTTCATTCTTTTCTTCTTTAACTTAACAAATTTAGTGATAGCAGTAATTGCATCAGTTTTATGCGCTGCAGGCTTTTACTTGCTTAAAGAAAAAAAGAAGAAGATAGGATTGGTTTCTCCTCAATTTTAAATGTTTGATGCTATTATAGTAGGTGCTGGACATAATGGATTAACATGCGCGTGCTATCTAGCTAAGGCTGGATTTAAAGTAGCTGTTTTTGAAAGGAGAGAAATTGCTGGAGGTGCCTGTGTTTCTGAGGAAATTTGGCCAGGCTACAAGCTTTCAACTGGAGCTTATGTTTTAAGTTTATACAAGGAAAAATTCATAGATGAATTGAACCTAAGGAAATACGGATTTGAAGTCTATAATAAAGATCCTTCATTATTTGTTCCTTTTGAAAACAACAAATATATTTTTATCTGGAACGATTCAAGAAAAACTAAGAAAGAAATTTCTAAGTTCTCTAAAAAGGATGCTGAAGCTTATGATAAATGGAATGAAATGTGGTCAAATTTCATTGATATAATTAACATTTTGGCACTGAGACCTCCTATTTCAATTTTTGATGCAGAAGAAGCGCTTGAAATACTTGAAGAAATCGGTAAAAGGATAGATAAGGATAAATTCAGCTTGGAAGACTTTCAGAGAATTTTGCTCAGTGATGCTAAGTCATTATTAGATGAATATTTTGAGTCTGAAGAATTGAAAGCTGCTTTGAGCGAAGATGCAATAGTTGGTTCGTGTATAACTCCTTCAATGCAGGGCAGTGCCTATGTATTAGCCCATCATTTAATGGGAGAAGTTAATGGGATTAAAGGAAGTTGGGGGTACGTTAAGGGAGGAATGGGAGGATTGACATGCGCTTTGGAAAAATGTGCGAAGGATTTAGGAGTTACAATATTTTATTCAACGCCTGTAAAGAAAATTGTTGTAAAAGAGGGAAAAGCTGTAGGAATTGAAACTTATGATAACAAATTTTACGAATCAAAGATTGTAGTTTCTAATGCTGATGTAAAAACAACTTTCTTAAAGTTAATAGATGAAGATGTGCAACCTAAGGAAATAGTTAGAAAGATTAGAAATTTAAAGTCGAGAGGAATTTCTTTCAAAATAGCTGGAATAATAGAAGAACTTCCTAATTATTTGAATATGGGAAAGAAACTACAACACCAACATGTGGCTTCTGCTTTAATTCTTCCAAGTATTGAATATGTAGAGAAAGCTTTTAGAGATTTTCTAGATAAAAAGCCTTCGAAAGAGCCCTTTGTTTCGATAAACATTCAAACAAGCTTAGATCCTAGCGTATCAATCGATGGTAAGCATGTTTTTTCGTTGTTTGTGCAATATGCTCCCTATGAATATGATTGGGAAAATAAGAAGGAAGATTTTGAAAACACGATTTTTGAAAAAATCAGAGAATATGCTCCAAATTTTGTTCCATTTAAATATATTTCGTTAAGCCCTAAAGATTTGGAAGAAAGGTTTGGATTGCCAAATGGTCAGATATTCCAAATTGATATGAGTTTGGATCAGCTGTATAATTTAAGACCTTTAAAGGAATTAAGCAGGTATTCAACTCATATACAAAATTTGTACTTATGCAGTTCTTCAACCCATCCTGGTGGAGGAGTTAGTGGGATACCAGGATACAACGCTGCAATGAAGATCTTGAAGGATTATCGAGGAATAAACAGATAAACTTATATATTATATAATCGATATCGATTTCGATATAGAATGTTTCCTATGCCAATAAGAATTAGGGGAATGTTAAGAAGATGGGTTCTAAATTCTCTAAGAGCTGGGCCAAAAAACGGAGCTGAGATTATAAACGATATAGAAACACTAACCTTTGGTTGGTGGAGGCCTTCTCCAGGATCAATATATCCTTTGCTTGAAAACCTAGTTAAAGAAGGAATTGTGAGAAAAAGAGAAGATGGAAGGTATGAGTTAACTGAAAAAGGAAAAAGCGAAGTAGGCTACTTTTTCGGTTTCCATTTCCCAAGATTTGGAGAACCTAGAACAATTGATGAAATGTTAAATGAGATCAACAGTTATGTTCAATATATGGAGGATTTAGCAGTCAGCAATAAAGAAGTTATTTCAGAATATAAAGAAAAAATAAAAGAAATAATCGCAAAGTTAGAAAAACTAGTGAGCTAAGATGGATAATGAATTCGATGAGAGAATAATAGTTAAAGCTATAAATCTAACCAAGGTGTTCAACAATTCCACCAAGGCTGTAGATAATATTTCATTTGAAGTGTTTAAAGGAGAGGTTTTTGGTCTGCTTGGACCTAACGGCGCTGGAAAAACCACCACAATAAAGATGCTTACTACAGTGTTGCGGCCTACTTCAGGAACAGCTTATATAAATGGATACGATATAGTTAAGGATGCTAGCAGAGTAAGAAGAATGATCTCAGCTGTTCCTCAGGAATTTACTGCAGATGAAGATTTAACAGGTTATGAGAACTTAATATTAACGGCCGATCTTTACGGAATTCCTAGAGAAATTTCTAAAAAGAGGGCAATCGAGCTACTTGAATTAGTTGGTTTAAAGGATGCAGCAAAAAGGAAGGTTGAAACATATTCAGGAGGAATGAGAAGAAGGCTTGAAATAGCATGCGGATTGATAAACAGACCGGTTTTGCTATTCCTTGATGAACCTACTTTAGGTCTTGATGTTCAAACAAGGTATGCAATCTGGGAGTATGTAAAAAAGATAAAAGAAGAATTTGATATGACAATATTTTTATCTACACATTACTTAGAAGAAGCTGATTCTCTATGTAGTAGGATTGCTATCATAGACCATGGAAGAATAGTAAAGATTGGGAGTCCTGAAGAATTAAAAAGAAGTCTCGGAGGAGATTTGATAGAAATAAAAATAGATACTTCAGATATAGATCTTTCTGAATACATATACAGCATCCCTGGAGTTAAAGAAGTAAAGAAGATTGATTCTACATATAGAATAAAAGCTAGTTCTGGAGAGGAGGTTGCCCCTTTGATTTTTGAGTTAATAAGAACAAAAGGCTATACTATACAAAGAGTTTCAATATCGAAGCCATCCCTCGATGAAGCTTATTTGGAAATTACAGGAAGAAGATTAAGAGAAGAACAGAGTAGCTTTGAAGAAATAATGTCATTTAGAAGAACTATAAGAAGGACGAGAGCATGAGAAGCGAAGAATCAAGTATAAGGATATTTCATGGATTGTGGGCATTAACAAATAGAGAACTTAAAAAATGGTATAAAGAACCTGTATTTTTACTTTTATCTTTAATTCAGCCTGTTATTTGGCTGGGTCTCTTTGGAAAATCTATGAATATTGGGGCTATATTTACTGAGCAATCCTTTAACTTACCAGGATTGAATATTCCTAAACAAGTCATAGATGAAATTTCAAAGTATGCATTGCTAAATTCATTTGGAACTACAGATTATTTTTCATTCTTAGCAATAGGAATGCTTGCTTTTGTAAGTGTCTTTACTTCAATAACGACTGGAATGTCTATAGTTTGGGACAGGAGATTTGGAATATTAGATAAACTTTTGAGCACACCGATTCCTAGAGGAACGATAATAATTAGTAAAGTTTTGAACGGTATTATTAGATCTTTAACTCAGTCAGCTATTGCATTAATAATTGCAATTTTACTAGGCTTAGACCTCACACATTTCAGCTTAATTGGAATATTGGAAACTTTTTCTGCACTGTTTTTAATGACTATAGGTTTAGGTTCCATATTTGTAATGGTAGCAATAAGATCAACTTCATGGCAATCACAAATGGCTGTAATGAATTTGCTCAATTTACCTTTAACATTTACGAGCAATGCAATGTTTCCAATTCAGTTCATGCCTGATTGGCTTCAATATGTAGCAAAAATAAATCCCGTTAGTTATGCTATTGACATATGCAGACAAGCTTTAATTGGAAGCACGGGATTTGCATCTATGACCTTTGAATATGCATATCTTTCAATTTTTGCTTTTATTTTTAGCTTTATTGGTATACTTCTATCTTGGAAAGCATTAAATAAATAAAGTTTAAGAATTTTTCTATAAACAAATGAAAATACTTTGTTTGCACTGTGATAAAGTAGCATATTTGCCGATAAAAAAGGAAATTGCGATCGCTGAGGAAACAGATACTGTGGAGAGGAAATACGAGAATGTACTTTTACTTTTAACAGCTGTGGAGAAAAATGATAATGAAGAAACTGTAAAGAAAATGGTTGAAAATATTAAGAAGGTGATGAAAGAGCTGGGAACAAATAATTTGCTATTATATCCTTTTGCTCACTTAAGTACTGATCTTAAAAGGCCCTCAGAAGCGATTAAGATAATGAACATGCTTAAAGATGAATTATCTAAATTAGCTAAAGTCAATAAAGCTCCGTTCGGTTGGAATAAAGCTCTCGAGTTAAAAACTAAAGGCCATCCTTTAGCTGAAAGATTGCTAACTGCTGATTAATTAAATTAATCAAAAAGATAAATAAGTATTAGAAAAAAATCTATATTGTGTTCAAAGAAGCTGTAAACAAATATGAGATGTTCAGGTTTATAGATAGATTAAACTCTTCAAGAAATTTTGGAGACATTTTTGAACTTGTTAGAGATGTTGTATATAGGGTTTTGAAAAAAAGAAGAGCTGGTCTCTCACTTTATTTGCAGGATATTGAAGCATATATTTTAGCATATCACATTGTTGGTTCAAACATAATCGTTATAAACAAAACAGTTCTTGATTTCTTAATCAACGAGGTTAATGATAGGGAAAAATTAAATGCTTATATTTTCGTTGTTTTGATGCATGAATATCTGCACAGTTTAGGATACTATGATGAAAGACTCGTTAGAAATATCGAGTATGAAATATTGAAGGAAGCTTTTGGTGAAGATCACCCAACTACAAGACTTGTGGGGAAGGATTTGGAAGAAATATTTTCTCAAGTAAGTAGATTAAAATTCAGAAGGCCCACTTATGAATATCAAATAATTAGAGATTTTGACAGATCAAGTACTACGTATATCTTATGAAACTCTTTTTGGTGCTAATACTAAATTAGCTACCGCATCGCATACGCCTACTGAGAAACCTGAAATTCTTCTAAATTCCTTTGCAATCATTGAATAAGAAATAGCTTCAGTAGTTTCTATGTTACCTGTGAAAAGGTAGTTTAATAGCTCATCCTCCAGATCCTTTTGTAAACTCATTATTCTAATTATTTTTACAGCAGATTCAATGTCCCTATTTATTAATGCATTGATAGAACCATTTCTCATATTATATGCACTTTCAGCCATTTTCTGGATAAAATCGTTTGCAACGGCATCAACTTTACCTATTCTGGTTAAATAGGAATTCGGCATTACGGTATGATGCAGCATTCTATTAAGATATGATGCAACAGTTCCGTAAACAATTGCATGTCTAGGATTTTCTATTCCGATTTTCCTTGATAGAATTATATCATTTGCTGCCAAAGCAATTTGTCTTACCATAAACCTGTATTTTCTCAAACCCTCTTTGATTCTTCCAAGAATTTCATTAGCAAGTTGTTTATCGAGGGTTTCTATAGCTTTTACGGTATCTGAATGTATATCATTTATGAAATAATTTATATTTTTTACGGTATCATTTATATGATAAGTAGAGATATCGACTATCATTTCAAAAGTAAAAATATTACTCTTATCCTCAACTATTTCAGCACCAAGCATATCATCTCGCAGGTCTCTAAGCCTTTTTTTAATATTTGAATCAAATATATTGTGAGTTGTTACTTTTATTTTTGATATTCCTTGCATGTAATACGTCAAAATAAAATATTCAAGAGTTCTTGGGTCCTTAATCTTATCATAATCTATTTCAACTTCTCTTTCAAGTGATACATCTAAACTTGAAGTTATTCTTAGAACATTGTCCGATTCTACAATTACTATGACCTCATTTGTTTTATTGTTCTCAACCCAATGCTTTGGCAAAGCCAATATGTAGCTTCCGCCCTTAATTTTCCAAACTTTTCTCCTTTCTAGTCCGGTTAAACCAAATTGATCAGGCATATTCTAAGATATACATAATAGAGATAAATATATAAACTTTATATACAATGGCCTAAAATATTTATAGTTAAAGAGAAAAATATATATCTGTTATTAAAAATTATATTTTATATGAACAACAAGCATTTACAACTGCCTAACATATCTGATCCTCCTCAAATTCAACAACCAAACATATTCCCAGTAGAATGGGAAGTTGAAACAAAAGAATTACAAGAATTATATGAAAAAGCAAAAAAAGAGCAATGGAACCCTTCTGATATTAATTGGGGTTCATTACAAGAAAAAGACTTCGATCACATCCAAAAAATAGCAATATCATATTGGTTTTCTGTTTTAGCAACCTTTGAAAGAGCTACACCGGTTTTTGCTAAAGCATTAATAAAGGCATATGAAACCCATGCTGAACAACCAGTAAAATTCTTGTTTTCAACTTTAGTTTTTGATGAAGGAAGACATGAAGAATGCTGCATGAGATGTGTCGATAGGCTTTGTCCTTTCTTTCCTTGGAAATGGAAACCCAAAACTACTTTTGAAGAGAACATATTGAAAGCAATAAACTGGATTTATTATAACGGTTCAAGATATTGGAGAGCCTTTTCTCAGGCAGCCGATGTTAAGTATAATCTCAATGTTTTGTTTTCTTCATTCATGATGGCCGAAACAGGAGCTACAACGATATTTAGAAGTATGGCAGAAAGAGCTACACACCCAGTTTTCAGAGAAGTCTTTATAAACATTCATAAAGATGAAGCTAGACATTTGGCCTTTACTTGGTATCTTTTAAAGGAAAGGCTACCTGCAGCGTCATTGGAAGAAAAAGCACAAATAACAAAGCAATTAAGGGCTGGTTTCGTTTTCCTTTCTCCAATACTTTTCGAGCCCATAAGCGAATTCTGGAAACTTCCTGATGGGTTCTTAGATATTCATAGGAAAATGGAAGAAATAGCAAGGGATGCTGGATTGGGAGTATTAACGCATGAAGAAAAGAAAAAAATATGGGGGGATGCGGTAAGGTCTGTAAAAGCTAGAATTAAGCAGTTTAACGTAAGTTTTCCAGATATGCCTGAAATTGGCATATACGGTGAAGAAGAAGTTCAAATAAAAGAAGAAGATATAGCCTTCATGGGGTTATAAATTTTTAATAATATAATAAAAAATAATTTTTATATGGCAATAATATCTGTAGGTAGCGATGATTTATATCCTGTTGCAATATTTGTTGCAGAGGAATTAAAAAGGAGAGGTTATAATGTAATACTTCATGGTGCATTAAAAACAAATAAGCTTGAACCGTGGCCAGATGTCGCTAAGGATGTCGCCATGGATGTATTGAGTGGAAAGGCCTTTACAGGAATCGTTGTTTGCTATACAGGAACTGGTGTTTCAATAGCTGCTAATAAAATTAAAGGAATAAGAGCAGCTTTATGTTATGATGCCCAAACAGCAAGAGGGGCAAGACTTTGGAATGATGCAAACGTTTTGGCCTTAAGCGGAAGATTGACTAGTAATCAAGTGGCTAAGGAAATTTTAGATGAATGGTTATCAGTCAAGCAAATAGATGAAAGCGAAAGAGAAAATATAAATAAGTTAAAAAATCTTGAAGAATTAGAAAAAATTGTTTAGACTTTAAACTCCATATTTATAAATCCTACAGATACCTCTTCAGAGATTACAGTTGCATTATATACTTCGATGAAACCTTTTATAAAGCTATGTAGACATTTTGAAGTTACTAAGGATAATCCTGCACCTATCAAAACTAGCTTATATCTTTCACCTAATTTATCGGTTACCTTTGAAAATTCAATCTTTCTGAGTGGAAAGAATTTTGCTATATTTTTAACTGCATTAAGTATTTGGATTAAATCGGACATGTATATTTTAAACTTATTTGCAACTTCTTTCCCTGTTTCATAGAACAATTCATAAACTTTTTCTTTCTCATAATTATAGAGTGTATTAAGAATTTTTTCGTTTAAAGTTCCAGGTAATGGGATAACATCTATAAGACCCATAAGCTTGAAAATTTGCCAGTACATATGTACTTCTTCTGGATCGACGTCGTCTTTTAATAGTTCAGTTGTTAACTGGATTGCAGAGTTAGTTACTGAAAAAATTACTTTGCTCTTCTCTTTTACTATTTTTGAAAACTCCTTTGCTATTTTCTCATCTACAGCTAAGGTTGTCCTTATCATATATCTGTATATTATAACCGATAGTATATATATATTATAACTAAATTGTAAGTTATTCTATACAATAAAAACTAAGATCGTTCCTAACAAGAAAAGGATGAAAGTTAAAATCATTGCGATCCAACCAACTATAGTAATCCTCTTCCTAAGCTTGATTACTATATTATTTTCTTTCATTTTTGGAATTAATCTAGCAATGTTTGTGTGATATATCGCAAAAATTAAAACAAACAAAGCTATCGCTGATTTCAAAATTACTAAGATACCGAAATTAGAAAAAATAAAATGTTGAGAAAAAATAAAATTTAAGTTGAAGTAAGTGTCATTCAATACGTTTAAAATGCCTGTAAGAATTGCAATATAAAGTGAGTACCTCATGGTTTTTTGAAAAGAGTAACCTACCATCCTAACTACTTTGTATGATTCCTCATACCCCAAGCTTTTTCTTAAAGTTCTATTCAATACGGTAGTTAATATCAATCCACCCAGCCATATAGAAGCAGTTATAACATGTATCCATAGCACAAAAATTTTCCAATAAAAAAATAAATCGAACACTTAATTAATGAGATTTCTCTTCAGCCAATCTTTCTTCAAAATATTTTTTAAGTTCTTCTTCACTCATAGATCTGTAGGGTTCTGCTAAAATATCTCTTTCATGCGGGTTCTTAATGAAATAGTAAACTGAATAGCTACATACAGGTTTAATTTTTAAATTCTTTTGCTTAGCTACTTCTACAGCTTTTTCAACAAGCATTTTTGCCAATCCTTTACCACGGTAATTTTCAGGTGTATAAGTTTGTTTTAGAATCATTATACCTTTGTCAACTTCATAGGTGAGCCAAGCCTTTTCCCTTTTATCCAATCTTATGAAGAAAACAGTATTAGTATATTCAACCTTGTATGATTGTTGTTCCATACTTGATTTTTGTATTATACTGTTAAAAAATTTAATGTATTGAAAAATATTACTTCTAAGATTTTATTATAATTAAATTGGAAAAAGGGTATAAATTACCAAGAATAGTAGTTGGAGGAATAGCCTCAGGAGTAGGAAAGACTACGGTAGTAACTGGGCTAATAAAAGCACTTGAAAATAAAGGATATAAAGTTCAACCATTTAAAGTTGGACCAGATTTCATCGATGTTAGCTACCATAACGCAGCATGCAAATTTTCTTCAAGAAATCTTGATACATGGTTAATGAATAAAAATAAAGTACTGAAAACTTTCATTAACAACGCTTTCAAAAAGGATATTTGTATAATTGAAGGAGTCATGGGAATATTTGATGGCATAGGTGGAAAAATTGATAAAGGAAGCACATTTGAAATTGCAAAATTGTTGCAAGCGCCAATAATTTTAATAATAGATGTCTACGCAATGTCAGGAAGCGCCTTTGCAATAGCTTTGGGGGTAAAGGAAGCGATAAAGCCTTTAGATTTATACATAATATTAAACAGGGTAGCAAGCGAAAAGCACGAGAGATGGGTAAAGGAAGCTATTGAAAAAAAGGCTAAAGTTAAAGTAATAGGTTCATTAAAGTATGACGAAGAAATAAAGCTAGAAGAAAGACATCTAGGATTAATACCCTATTATGAAATAAAAGTAAAAGAAAAAATATCTAAAATTTCTAAAATGATTGAAGAAAATATTGATTTAGATGAAATAATTAATATAGCGGAAAAAGCACCTAATCTGTTTTTGAAATTTAAAAAATTAAAAATGAAAGACAAAAAAGTTAAAATAGCTGTTGCTTTTGACGAATCAATAAATTTTTATTACAAAGATTCTTTGGAAATTTTGGAAAAATTTGGTGCAGACATTCATTACTTCAGTTTAATGAAAGACAAGGATTTACCTTATGATGTTGGAGGAATTTACATTGGGGGTGGATATCCTGAAATTTATGCTAGAGAGCTTCAAGAAAATTATTCAATGCGAAAGAAAATAAGAGATCTAGCTCAAGAAGGTTGCCCAATTTATGCCGAATGCGGCGGGCTAATGTATCTTACAAAAAGTATCGATGATGGAAATGGTAAAAAAGAAATGGTGGGAATTTTTGATGGAGAAACAATCATGACCAAAAAACTAACATTGTCATACACAAAATATAAAGTTCTTAATGATAACCCTGTTTCGTATAAAAATGCAATTTTAAAAGGACATGAATTTCACTATTCAATGATACAAAATATCGAAGAAAAATCAAATTTTGTTTATGAAATGATAGTAGGTAAAGGAATATTTGATGGTAAAGATGGATGGCTTGAATATAATACTTTAGGAAGCTATAGCCACATTAATTTCTTTTCTAGTTATAAGATAGCAAGGAGATTCATTGATTCATGTGTTAAATTTTTTAAGAAATAGCTCAAGTTCAACGGAAATTTTTAATATTTTAAATTTATTATATGGATAACATATCCAATATTTAAAATGGTTTATCAAGGTAAATATAGGCCACTCATCATATTTGGCACCTCTTCTGGTGCAGGTAAATCTCTTGTTGTAACTGCTTTGCTTAGAATATTTTCCGACATGGGCATAGATACTGTACCTTTTAAAGTTCAGAACATGTCCCTAAATGCAGGGGTTGGAATAGGAGGAGAAATGGCTTATGCACAAATTATTCAAGCTAGAGCTGCAAGAGTTTATCCTTCGGTTTTAATGAACCCTATATTATTAAAGCCTGAAGAAAATAAAACGCATGTAATTTTAGTTGGGAAATATTATGGCACATTCTCAGCAGGTGGCTATATGAGAAGCAAAAAAGAAGAAATTTATAAAATTGCGTTAGAATGCTTCAATAGGTTACAATCTGAACACGAACTTGTAATTATAGAAGGAGCAGGATCACCTGCTGAAATAAATTTAGATAATGACATAGCCAACCTAAGGATTGCTAAAGATGTTAAAGCAAAGGGAATATTGGTTGCAGATATTGAGAGAGGTGGAATGTTTGCCAGCGTAGTAGGAACTTTAGAATTGATAGATTTCAGAGATATGATAGGAATTATAGTCAACAAGTTTAGAGGAGATGAAAGTCTTTTATACAAAGGTTATGAATTCTTGGAAAGAAAATTTGGAATTACTGTTTTAGGAACGATCCCATATATAGAGCATAATCTACCTGAAGAAGATTCTCTAGCCAATTGGACAAAAAAAGAAGGAAGAATAAAAATAAGTATCGTAAAGTTACCACATATCGCTAATTTTACGGATTTTGAAATATTTGAAAGCATAGAAGATGTAGGCTTGGTTTATGCTAAAAAGCCTGAGGAATTGAAAAATTCAGATGTAATAATAGTGCCGGGTTCTAAACTTACAGTAGCTGATCTAGAGTATTTAAGAAAAGAAGGTTTCGAAGATGAAATAAAAAAACAATACAGAGATGGCGCTTTTATAATTGGCATATGCGGGGGATATCAAATGTTAGGGAAATATATAATCGATAACGTTGAAAGTAAGAAAGGTAAAGTGTTAGGAATGAATTTACTAGAAGATTCGAAGACTGAATTCTTTCCTTATAAAAAAACTAATAGGATATTTGGACACATACTTCATCCATATTTCTATGGATATAAAATTGAAGGTTATGAAATACACATGGGAATCACAATCTCAAGAAATTACTTTTCTAAGATATACAGAGAAGGAAATAGATACATAAAAAGGTTCGACGGAAGCTACTATAAAAACGTGATTGGCACTTACTTTCACGGTTTATTCGATAATACAAAATTTACAGAAAGTTTCATAAACTATATAAGAGAAAGAAAAGGGTTGGATAAAGTTAAATTAAAAATTGAAAGTTTAGATGAAAGAATTAACAAGATAGCAAATATATTCAAGAAAAAAGTGGATATAAAAAAGATAATAGATGAAATAAAAATAAGTTAATTATAATCTAAATTTTAAGCATAGTTTAATATTATTTTTCAATGAAATTAGTTTGTTATTACTTACGTTTTATGCAATATTAATTTGAATTAGCTATATTGTTTAAGAATATTGAAGGAAGATCGACGCAATTGAAAGCTTATAACCATCTTTAAGATTCTTTATTTCCATTTCAGCCAAATACCATGGAATATTTTAAAAAATTATTAAGCTAATAATAACAACATTTAACATTAATTTCATGTATGGAGAATAGAAGAATTTATTTTACACGAACAGGAGATACAGGAGATACTGGACTAATTGGAGGTACAAGGGTTAGTAAAGACGATATAAGGGTTGAATGCTATGGAAGCGTAGATGAATTAAACAGCTTCTTAGGATTGGCAGTATCAAAATGTAAAAATGAAAAAATAAAGGAAATTCTTCTAAAAATACAAAAAGACCTATTTACTTTAGGTTCAGATTTAGCAGCACCATTCGATATTCCTGAAAAAATTAAGGTTCCCAGAATAACAAAAGAATTTATTGATGAGATTGAAATGAAAATTAACGAATTAGCAAAAGATCTTAAGCCTTTGCATAGATTCATAATTCCAGGTGGTACAGAATTAGCATGTTATTTACACATTGCAAGAACTGTTTGTAGAAGAACTGAAAGATTAGCCGTTAAAACTTCAAGACAATATAAAATAAATGAAATGATCATTCCATATTTAAACAGACTTTCAAGTCTGCTTTTTATTTTAGCTAGATATGCCAACAAGTTAGAAAATGTGGAAGAAATTGAAATATAAATAAATTGAAGATATTAGTTATCTATGCAAGGAAATGAACCTTTAAGCATACCTAGAAGATTTATAACAAAAGAGTCAAATATTTATGGTTTTGTGATTAAAATTGAAAATGATATAAACACTTTCTATGATATAATAAGCATTCTTAAAAACTATAATATAAATATAACAGGTATCGTTGGAAATTTGATTGAAAATGATATTTCTAAAACTTCATTCTTTTTGATACTAGATTTTATAAAAAGTAACATAAATTATAAAGACTTTTTGGAGCTGATTAAAAAACAAAAAGGTGTAATTTTTGCTAATATTCTTGAAAGACCTTCTAAAGATATAATTGTTGATACCTATCATTATCCTTTAATTGTATCTAAAAAACGTAGGACATATATGTTTTCTGAAGACTTGGTCACATCCATGATCAAAGGAATTATCGATAGGTTTGGAAAAGAAATTGGTCAAACAGTTTTATTCTATATTGGAAAGGAATTTGGAAAAGGGATAGTTGAAATGTTTGATGAATATAATTTAGGAGAAGAAACTCCTTTAGCAATATTTTATTCTGGACAAGCAAACGGTCTATGGAAAGGAACAATAAACTTAGACAAAAATAAATCTAGATTTTATTTGAAATTTGAAGACAACTTTGAATGTAGAGCAAATAGAAGCTCTGAAATTAAGAGTTCTCTTGTAAGAGGAATGTGGGAAACAATCATGAGCAAATTTTACGGCGAAGAAATTAAAATGGATGAGACAAAATGCATAGCTGCTGGTGATGAATTTTGCGAACTAAAGATCATCTGACCTTCTAGCTGCTCTAGAAGGTTGAGGGTTCCCTTTTAGAGTAGCTCATTATTTCCAGCATTGATTCGGAGCTACATATCTCATTTGCTGGCTATTAGAAGGATCAGAGCTTATCCCATATTATCTGGTCCTGAATAAAAGGAAACTTCATTAAAAGGATTGCTTACAAAAATCTGGATTTTAAAAAGAATCCTTAATTAAAGAGTAACGCTGAATGCTCCTTCTTAAGTCACATTAAGCTTTGATCAAGCTTAGGACGAGTGTTGCTGAATTTCCTAATAGAAATTTAACTTTATGATATTTGAATCTATAAACTCCAGCCATAAAAGGGCGAGGCTTTCATTTGTGTTAAACATCCTCACAAAAGAAACTATTAAATAAAGATTATGTTAACCGAAAACATTATTTGACCAAAAATTGAAAGCGGTAAAAGTATATATAGGCTAATGAATTGGTTAAACTTTTAGTTTAAATAGAAGATAAAGCACACCGATTATGCCCCAAACAATAAATATTACTATGGATGATAAAGGAGCTGAAGGAATTGAAAAGGCTAATTCAGCAATAGTTACCAAAATAGCTACAATGGATAAGATAAACTCAGGAACTCTTTTCTTTAATTTACTCAAAGATATTTTCATTAATGAAAAGTTAGCAAACAAATGCACAAAATAATACGAAATTAAAGATATTATTGCAATATGTAGAAAGGCGTCAAAAGGATCTTGGAATAAATACAAGCTTGTAATTAAAACAAAGAAGTAAACAATACAAGTAAATAATATTGCATTTATTGGTCCTTTGGTTGGCTTAAATTCTCTGAAGTATGAAGGGAATGATTTGTAACTTGCCATTGCAAATAATGTTCTTGAAGCTGAAACTATAAAACTTAATGTTGCAAGAATGCCATCATTAATTGCAGCAAACAGTATATACAATACCGCAATTATTCCAAATTTTTCAGCAATAATATCTATAATGCTTGTTGTTTGAATAGGCAAATTCGAATATATGATATAATCTGAAATTGAATAAATGTTAAATGCTGCTAAAATACCGCCAAATAAAATAACTGAAAGAACGGCCTTACTTATTGTGATTCTTGGTCTTTCAGATTCTCCTCCCATAGGTGTAACAGAGTCATAACCAATAGGTATGCTTGATGCAATTAGAACAACTAAAGCTATCTTGTATATATCTAAGCCTGTTGGTTTTGGAAGATAAAAATTGAAATTGGTTAAATAAAGAAAAAACAATACAATGGAAACTAAAGCGCCCACTTCAATTATTGCAGCTGCTATTGCATATTTTAATGTTGGTCTTATTCCTAAAATTGCAAAAATAGCTGCAGGAATGAAAACTATCATTGAGCCCAAAATATAATTGAAACTGAACGTTTGAAATAGAATATAACTTGAACCTAGCACATAAGCTACACCGTATAATACTGAAAATAAAATGTATAACCAGCCTGCTATGAAACCAAATCCTTTGCTTAAGGAACGCATTGCATATATATAGTATCCTCCTGTTTCTGCAAACCTTTTTGCTAAGCTCGTTACTACTAAACCATCTATAGCAACCAATAGTGTCCCTAGAATAATCGCGATTGCTCCGAAACTTCCAGCCAATAAAAATGCGCTTACACCATAAGTTAATATGCTAAGAAATGGAGATTGACCACCGAAGGAGAGAAAAAATAAATCGATAAATTTTATTTTATAGTTACTTTTAGTTCCCGCTAAATTTCTCATATACAAAATAATTTAAAATATATATTTTCGCTTATAAACCTTATACGAAATTTTTTTCCACCAACCTGTTGACTAGATTTCTATGAATACTTTTATTTAGTAAGATGTATGCAAAAGCTAAGTTAACTACTATAATTGACGCTATTAAGAAATATTGCAAGTAAAATGCTCCAATTACTAAAGCTATTACTGAATAAGATAGCAATACTATAATTGCTTGTCTTAAATTGAACTGCATAGTTGGCACAATGTCATCAGTAATTTGAATAGGAGTTGCAAAGCTATATAAATATGTGTAAATTGCGCTTATTGAAGGAAATATTGCAAATTCAGCTATTGCAGAAACTAGAGCGACTTCAAATCCAAGTAGATACATAACTAAGTTTGCAATTATAAAAGGTGAAAGTAGAACAAAAATTGCTAACACTTTTGAAAGTAGAAGATGCCTTAAGTAAACATGAGATGGCAAAGAAGTTATCGATAACCAAAGTCTTTCATTCGATAAAGTTGAGAAAGACAAACCAAATACAATATAAGCAAGAATTATATTAAGGCCTATTTCAATTCCTGTTATATACTTACCTTTTAGTAGAAAAACATTTACAATTAAAAAGATTAAAGCGAATATAGCAGGAAAAATTACTAATTTAGTTAGTCTAATTCTAGCTGAAGAATATCTACTTGCGCCTGCTATATTTATCCTCCCCTGGAAGAATAACGTATTGAAATGAAGTCTATAGATTGCGCTTATAGGCTTTAAGCCTACAAAGCTTCTTATTTCTTTGTAGTATGTTGAAGAGGATCTTAATATTGTTCTTGTTAATTCAAACTCTATATTCTTTAATTTACTAAACGAAATTGTTAACAAAGCTATTGACAAAAAAATAAGAAATAAACTATCATATAGGTGAGTACCTATAAAAGCTGTTATAGGAGATAGGGGTATGTTAAAAATCCCTATAAAGTTAAATAATGAGAGTATAACTGCATAGGCTATTCTGTTTTTTAAATCCATAAAGGTTGCAAGAATCGTTAATGATGTCAAAAACAAGCTCAGCATTATTAAATCTATTGCAAGCAAATAAACCGGAATACTAATTAAAGGAAAAAAAACACCGTAGAAAAACAGTACACTTATTCCAAAGCCTAAAAATTGCATGAAAAAGAGGGCTATGCCTAAGTCTTTCTTGCTCAGCGGTAAGGTAAATAAATATTGCCTGTCAGATTCGGTAACAGCCAGTCCTCCTGTTAACAAAGACATTATAAATAGAAAAGTAAGGGTGCCAAAAACATAGTATTTATAAAAGGACATAAATCCTGTATCTGTGGTATTACTATGCGAAATAGCTGAAGGGATGATATACAGCCCTGCTATTATTATCAAAAATATTAAGTAAGGCTTTGAAAATCTTGTTAAAATAACAAACTTAATTAGTTTTAGTATCATTGCTCATTATTCTTGCAACAATGCTTTCAATTTGTTCATGTTCTTCACCCATTTTTCTCAATTCTTCAATACTTCCTTGCCAAAGAATTCTTCCTCTAGATATCATTATAACCTTCTTAGTAAGTCTTAACGCTACAGACATTATATGTGTTGAAATCAAAGCAGTTAAATTAAGTGAATTTAAAATGTTTATGACTTTTTCCTGCATAGGTATATCTAAATAATTTAGAGGTTCATCGAAAAGTATAATCTTAGGATTATGAATTAAAGCTAGTGCTAATGCAAGTTTTTGCATGTTTCCTCTAGATATAGAAGATACTCTTGCTTTTTCGAATTCTTTAAGTTCAAAAATATCTATCAGAAAATTAACTCTCTCATTCAAATCTTCTACACCCCTTAGCGCACCTATGTATTCTAAGTTCTCCCTAACCGATAATACCCTATACGGAGATGCATCTTCAGGCAAGTAGCCCATCAACTTCCTTGCTTCAATAGAATCGGGAGGATAACCAAATATTGAAACTTTACCTTCATCAGGCTTCAAAAGCCCTGCAAGAATTTTCAAAGTAGTACTTTTGCCTGCACCGTTTGGTCCTAATAAAGCATATCTTTCACCGCAAGCAATATTGAATGAGACACTATTTAACGCAACCTTTTTCCCATACTTTTTGGTAACGTTTTGTACTTCAATACAGTACATTTAATGGAAAAATACTGCAACAAATATTAATTTCTTCCCCTACATTATTCTTCAATATATACCAACTTAGATTGATGCTTCAATTAAAATCCAAGATGCTTTAAAGATTTTCTAATCCATTTGGTATAGTCTTGTATTATTTTATTTAAGAAATAACTGTTATTCCCCATTAATTAATTTATGAAAACTATATAAATATGTAAACCATCAAATAAAAATTAAAGCTGTTTAAAATTATCGATTAAACCAAATTTTTTCTTTAAGACTTCAATGTTTCATTTTACTAAATTTTACATTATATTGAAGTAAAAAATAAAGCTTATATACGAATCTGTAAAAATCATGTTATGCAAGATAGACCGCCGGAGCCTGTCTTCTTATTTCGAAGATTGCTTACAACGAATAAGGATATACATGCAATAATAGTTAAGCTGAAGGATGTACCAGGCGCATTAATGCAAGTTCTTAACGTATTACAAAAATATCAAATAAACATATTGGGTGTTACGGCATTCTCGTTTATGAAACAAGATGGATATGGTAATGCTTTTATTGTAACGGATTGTAGCAATTCACATAAAAAAATTAAAGATGTAGTAGAGGAGATAAGCAAACAACCTTTGGTAATAAATTCGATCAAACTTGAGAGGCCTGTCCCTGTACTTGTTATAGATACTTACCATTATCCCATTATGATTTCAGGTGAGTTGAAAGGATATATATTCACACAACCGCTTATAGAGAGAATAATGCAAGGAGGAGCAGAGACTTTTGGTATAGATGCGATGCAGAGCTTTCTTTGGTACATTGGAAAAGCTGTAGGTAAAGATATGGCAAAAACTTGGCTAAATTATGGGTTAAAAAAGGAAGAGGTTCCGATAGGAATTTTATGGACCGGCCAATCGCTAGGTCAATGGAAAGGATCATTAAATCAAGATCTAACTAGCGGAAAAGTTGAAATAATTTTTCATGATAATTTTGAATGCTCGAATAAGAAAGGATTGAAGCAAAAAAGTTCATTTGTTCGTGGAGTATGGGAAGCAATATATGAAGTTATTCTTGAGAGGAAAGTGACTTTCGAAGAAGTAAGTTGTATAGCGCTTGGAGACGAGCAATGTGTTTTTAGAAACTTTTGAATTAAATATTGTCTATTTCATAACTTTTCTGGCCTCCCCACTGCTCTAGAACGGTGAGGGTTCACTTTTCAAAGAAATTAATTAGTTTCCAGCATTGATTCGAAATTACATCTCACTTTTGCTAGAATTTATAGCTCAGAGCTTTTCCCATATTCTCAGGTTTAAATAAACCGTCATTAAAAGGATTGCTTACCAAAACCTGGATTCTAATAAGAATCCTTAATTAAATAGAAATGCTGATTGCTCCTTCCTAAATTACAAGAAATGAAAGCCTCGCCCTTTAGGCGGGGATGTAAAGATTAAATATTTTAAAAAGATATTTTCTTTAAGCATGGCAACGACGCTTCTCCCCAGCTTGAACGAGGGCTTTATGGGACTGAGGGAGAAGCATCCAGTATACAGCAAACTTTTTATTTTATTTTTCAATGAGGATCCCTTGTTAATTTTATCTAATTTCGGGATCCTGAGAAAAATAAATGGGGGTGGTTCTCTGTGCCACCTTACTGCCCCTCAGATGCGATATGTAGCTACGAATCAATGCTGGGAACGATGAATCGCATTGAAAAGGGAACCCTCGACCTTTTCAAGGCGGGGAGGAAGTCAGCTTAAGCTTTGATAGAGCTAGGACAAGCTTTACTAAATTTCCTGAGAGAAGTTTTAAAATAAGTGTTTAAGTCTATTCATCCAGCCCTGAAAGGCAAGGCTTTCATTTATGTGACAAATAATATTTAGTTAGATCCTACATCAACTTATGGAAGATCTTTCATCTTTTTTCTTAAATTTATTTACTATAGCTTCAAAATTGTCTCTAACAGGAAGATATACTTTTTCAAAAAACTTCCTTTGATCCATTAAAATCTCTTTTGGAAATGATGAAATGTATTCTATAGCTGCATTCCATATCTCATCATATGGGTATATTGAATTGATCCTGCTTCTAATTTCACTGTCATAATCTTTTGGCAAATTAGGTTTTTGACCTACTATAAAATATCCTGATTTTTCATCAAAGAAAACCTCTTCGCCAGCTATCTCCTTTTTATTCTGAACTTTTGCTTGAATTTCTTCTTTTTTTAAACCGCTAGTTTTTCTTCCAGTATAGTATCTCCCATAATGCTTGGCCCAAGCATAGAATATTGCTCTATTTATCCCAAAGGATTTAGCTTTATCTAAATCATTAAAAAGAACATAATACCTAGCAGCTTGCAACAAACCCATTATTTGAAATCTTCCTATTTTTCCTTTAGGATAATCTTGGACGGTATTTGAACTAATTGAAGGAAATTTTATTCCTAATTCTTTGATAGCAAGCTTGCATAACTGCTCAGCTTCATTCAATACATAATTCTTCCAAGAACTATCATGTTTAAAGTTGCTAGGATTTGTCCATTCAATTTTAAAGTTATCCAAGTCTTTGGGTAAAAAGCACACAGCAACCGCATCTTTAGTTCGATGCAAAGATAAAGGAGAAGTAAAAACTCGCTTTTCGTCAATTAAGTTTTCTACCTTTAGAATGCCTCTTGATTTTTCCACCAATTTAATTATCTCATCTTTCGTTTTCTTTAAGATATAATTTACAACAGCTTTAGCGGCGTAAAATTGGTCCAAGTTACTAGGTATGGCATTTTCATTTATTCTTACATGAATTCCTTCTCCGCTCCAAAGCAAATAGATTGATTCTTTCAATCCCTCTCTGTTTAATGCTTCAACGATTATTTTAGCTGCATCTATAGCATATCCCCAATCATCATATGTTGCATCAATATCAATAAAAGGAGTGTACTTTTTGATTTTGAGATTCTTTAAATCTTCGTATATTGCTGCTGTTGAATAAATTGTTCTCGCTCCGTATATTTTAACAGATTTAGGAATATCGTTTATTTCTTTAAAGCTAAGCGGCTCACCTTTGGCATCATATCTTACAAAGGATCTGCCTTGTAATGCTACCCATCTTCCTCTACAATAGTTGAATATTTCCTCTTTAACAATCTCTAAATCATAATGCACAAAAATAATAGGTTTTAAATCATTTATACTTTGCGTGAGCTGTTTTAGCTATGTTTGTTTTACTCATAACGCCGATTTTTGATTAATCTCAAATCTCACTCTCTTACGCCATAAACGATAGCCCCAAAATCTATTTACAAAATAACTCAAACTAAAATAAAATGGACAATTTTCCTCACATTGTTTTCCAAGATTGCTAAAATACGTCTCTTAATGACCTCTTTACACATATATTAGATATAACGGATAAAAATTAACAATAAAAGATATATGCCTTACAATTTCTCAGGCAGAATTTCTAGCAATTCTCGGTTCAACCTTAAACTTAAAAATAGCATATGATGTAATCCAAGTTACAACAAAAGTAGCCACTATAATAATGCCTAAATATCCCATCCCAACTTCACCATTTATGCCAGCGATTACATCCCAAAAAGTTCCAGTTAGATTGAATTCTACTTGAATTAAACCTAAAAGTTCTAAACTACCAACCATAAAGGAAATCATAACCGAAATAACAGTCATTGTTAGATTGTACCAGATTTTCTTAGCAGGATGTCCAAGAAAAGCCCAATTATATGCACCACTCATAAAGAAGCCATCAGAAGTATCTATTATAGTCATACCGGCAGTAAATAAAAATGGAAATACTAATAATGTCCAAAACGGTATATTTAAAAATACTCCTGCCGCTCCTGCAGTAATAGCTAATAATGCAGTTTCGCTAGCTGTATCGAAGCCAAGCCCGAATAGAAAACCTATGAGATACATATAATATTGTTTATCTATAATTTTAAATAAGTGATTAAAATATCTGCCCATAAATCCTCTTTTTAGCAGCGCATCATTTAATTTCTTTTCATCCATTTTACCTTCTTTTATACTCTTATATAATTTAAATATTGTAATGAATATAAAGAAGTTTAAAAGGCCTATTAAATAGAGAAAACTTCCACTGATCAATGTGCCTATGACAGTTCCAATGGATTCTAAAGCAGGTAAGTTCAACGCTACGGTTCTAGTCGCAACGATCAAACCTATCGACAATAAAATGACTACTGTGGAATGTCCTAGCGAGAAGAATAATCCTGTAAAATGACTCGGTTTATTTTCTTGTACTAATTTTCTAGTTGAATTATCAATAGCCGCCAGATGATCTGCATCGAGTGCATGTCTCAATCCAAAGGTATAAGCAAGTATACCGAGAGTTAAGAATATCCCTCCAGTAGCGGTTTTTGCGGTTAACTGTACAGCGCTAACTTCATTAGAAAGATAAATTAACCAATAGAAAAGTATACTTGTAATTAATATCTCTGATATGTAAAATATTAATATAATTTTTACTAGTTTTCTCATTTTATCTCTCCCTCGTTCGTAAATTTATGCGATAATTTTTGCAAATTATAAAATCTTTGTTTATTAGTTGAAGAACAAAACAATCCAATATTTTTGAAGTGTTTTTATTTAAAAAAAATTTCTCATAAAGTCTTCTAAAATCAATAATTTTAATATAAAGTTTATTTAAAGTCTGCAGATTAACACCGTTAAATATGCTTTTTTCAAAATCCATCTCCTTTTACATAATTGTGTTATTACCTAATATTTAAATTTTTTTGGGTTAATTTGCTGTATGAACAATTCTCTTTAATTTTGCTCTTAGCTTTGTTTAATCATATTAGCATCGCATTCTTGGCATAACTGATCATAGTACCATATACCCAAACCTTTTGCATAACGTCCGTTAACAACCCAATAGCTTTTTGCCAAGATGCTATGGTTATATAAATTTCATTTATATAACCTCCAAAGTACGCAGAGTCGTCAGAATTGATGAATATTCTGATTCCTCTTGAGAGATTCTTTTACAGGCACCACTTTAATATCTTTAAAGTGCTCAATGCCCACACTTGCCAGTGGACACATCGTTAAAGGTACCTTGTTTCCAGCAACATATTTTACGAAGTTTTCGTTCTCAAACATATGATATCCATGATCTATCCTAGACATCTTTAACAATTTTATAGCTTCCCATAAGTCTTCCGTAGGGCTTTCTTCTCCTGTGTACGCAATAGCTATATACTCTTCATACCTTGCTTTTTTAAACACTTTTCCCGACTTTGATGAAGGATTTTCTTAGCTCCTTTGAAGCTAGGCCAGCTCTAATTCTCCAGCCTTGTAGCGCATAGCGTATTCTAAAGCTTCATCTTCAAAACTTTCAGGCATATCCCTAAGAAAACACATCATTAGCCCTTCACATGTTCCAAAATCTTCTTCTGCATTAACTGCTGACTTATGTATCCTTTTTAACCTTTCCAAAATCTAGGCCTCTTCTAATGTGCATCTGAGAATCGAAGAAGACTTCTAGCCTTTACGAGGTTCTATTATTATGCTGCTTTCTTAAAATAAGCGTAAGCTAAGTCAACAAATCCCTGCTGGTCAGCTAAAGAGCTTGCGCTTAGATAATAAAGGTCTAGGAATAACAGAATATCCTTAAAGCTATATGCCTTTTTAACATAATCACTGACTTTATTAGGAAGCTTTAGTCGTCCTTTTTATTTTTCTCTAGCATTACCTCTGACTCAAGGGTTTCCTTCAAGTGGAGCTCAGCCTTTAGAAGCTTTGGAGTCAACTTAGATAAAATTACCATAAAAATTTGATTTGCATGGAATATGATATTTTACCTGCAAATTATTTTTACCCTCCTACGTTATTTAGGAATGAATATGTCCATTCTCATTTCCCTTTTAGCTTACATTCTCACTTATCTAAAAAGGTAAGGGTTTCCTTTTAGGAAAGTTCATAGATTTCCAGCATTTATTCGTGCATACATGTCTTATCTGCTGGACATTTTAAGGATCCGAGCTTCCCCCATATTATCAGGTTTCAACGAAAAGAAACCTTATATAATGGGTTGCCAGCCCAAAATCTGAATTCTATAAAGAAACCTTCATTAAAAAGAAATACTGATTGCTCCTCCTTAAGTCCCATAAAGCCTTGATCAAGCTTAAGAGAAGCGTTGCTGAATTTCCTAAGAAAATTTAATTCTAAGATATTTAAATCTATTCATTCCTGCTCTTAAGTGCGAGGCTTTCATTCATGCAAAATTAACTCATATAATTTATACTAGATTAACAATATGTTGTACACATTCCTTCCACACCCCGTAAAATTTATATAACAGTATAGATTAAGATAACCTATGCCCAATTTAAAGCTAACTTTAGCATGCTACATTTATGATAGAACTTTACCATTACTCTTAGGTAAAGCGAAACCAGAAGGGATTGATTTAATTTACTTACCATTATGGGTTCAAGAGACTTTCTCTAGAATGCTTAAGTATAAAGAATTTGAAGTTTCTGAAATGTCTTTTGGAGGATATTTAGAGAATTTCTATTCAAAGCAATTCATAGCGATACCAGTCTTCCCATCTAGAATGTTCAGACATAGGTCAATATACATTAATAAAAATAGCAAGATTGAAGAACCTAAAGATTTAATAGGAAAGAAGGTTGGACTGCCAGAATGGAGGCAAACCGCAGCTGTATGGATTAAGGGGATTCTCAAAGACTATTACAACGTCCCTTATGATTCGGTAACTTATTATGTTGGACCATTAGAAGCTACAGAAGTTGCGAGAAGGATGGCTGAGACTGATATGCTTAGGGTTAAAGAGGGAATTAAAATCGAAAGGATTCCAGAAGGTAAAACTCTATCTGGAATGCTAGAAAAAGGTGAAATAGACGCAGTTTATGCTGCTCAAGCACCATCAAGTTTCATTAGAGGTTCAAACGTTAAGAGACTATTTGAAAATTATAGGGAAGTAGAATTAGAGTACTTTAAAAAAACTGGAATATTCCCTATAATGCATTTAATTGTTATACGATATGATATTTACGAGAAGTACCCATGGGTAGCTTATAATTTATATAAAGCCTTCGAGGAATCTAAAAAGATTGCATTTCTTCAAATCTATAATGTATCACAGTTTGGTGTAGCTTATATGTTTTCACCTTGGATTCAGCATGATTTTGAGGTAATGAAAAATATTGCTGGTGAAGATTTCTGGCCTTATGGGATCTCTAAGAACTATAAGACAATAGAGACCTTCATAAGGTATTGTTATGAACAAGGTATTATTAATAGAATGTATGATCCAAAAGAAATTTTCTCAAAAGAAATTCAAGATACTTAATATATTTTTAACTTATACAAATATTTCGCATTCTTCTCGTGAACTGATATAAGACCTTCAATATTTAGGACTTTTCTAGTAACCTTTTCATTCCTACCTAGTATGATATTTTGAAAGGATGATCTGAACTGAACCTTATCCTTACCTGCGAATTTTTAGTACATGTTCTAAAGCCTCCTTGCTGAAAACTATTGAATGTTAGCAAATTTCTTTTAATTATTCACTAGGTTTTCTATTTTTTTAAATTTAGATACGAATCTGCTTCATACAATTTATTTAATCTTCCGAATTGATAAGTTACGTAACCTACACTATGTGCTGCAACGATCTTTAAATAATACTTATCTAGAGCCCACTTAAAATTAACTTGGCTAAAACGTGAGCGATTTCAAAGGGGTAATCTATTAATTCTCCAGTTCTTTATTCGTTCTGGAGGTATGCAAATAGATAAGGTGATTAGTGAAGATTATATTTTTGGTTTCCCCATATGGGGACACGTTTCATATTTTATATAATTTAAACTATTCAAAATTTAAAAACTTTACCCCGTCCCTAGAAGGAGCGAAGCTTGCCCCTTTTTGTCAAGGTCCAAATATGCTGAGTATTTGATACGTTCTAAAACAGAAATTTTCCATCTCTTTAAGCCTTATTCTCTAAATTAATGATAATCCCTATCAGAGAAATCCTTTTGCCTTTACCTATTCTTATGACATTTTCTCTAGCCTTAGTTAACATTCCTTATTTTTCTAAGATTTCTAGGCAACTCTTAGTATAGAAATGCGTATGAACTTCCACAATCGTTATATTATCAAGCATAATGATTAATTTTAACACAGATTGATAAGAATGCATAATTTATAGAGAAAAGCTTTTATAATTTATTTACAAATCAACATAAGTGATGTTAAAGTGTATAATGTAGTAAGAGAAATTCTTGATGAAATGGCAAAATACAATTTATATATAAGTTTATTTCCAGAAGAAGCTAAAAAGCAAGGTAAAAGAACTATATTTACTAATTTTCCAGAATCTTTAGCAATTCCTTATAAGTGGGATTATAAGATAGCTAAGAGCTTCTTATATAAAATTTCTGAATATATATCCCCAAAAGATTCTGAGAGAAGAGTAATTCATTTTGTTAACCCTGCATTTAAAGAAATGAAACCGTTTGATACATTAGCCATAGCTCCAACCTTAACTGGCGGTCTTCAATTAATCAAAAATGGCGAAATCGCCCCTGCACATCAACATACACCAGTTAATTTAAGGTTAATCTTAGAAGCCCCAAAAGAAGGGGCTTATATAGTGTATGATAATTATAAAATGAGTTTAGAAGTTGGAGACGTTCTAGTTCAGTCAAATTGGACTTTACATGAACATCATAATGAAGGTAAAAGTGATCTAATTTGGTTCTCTGGTCTAGATAGCCCGTTTTTATTATACTTAGGTGCAATATTTTACTATAGGATTGAGGAAAAATTTCAAAAAAGTGAAGATGGTGAGTTTTTAATTGACACCTTAGGAAGTAGCTTAAAACCAATCACTCTCTACTTTCAATCTTATAATCCGTTAATAAAGTACTCTTTTTCGAGAACAAGAAAAGCTCTATTTGAATTGGCAGAACATAATAAGGAAGATGAAAATGAAGGAGTTGTAATAGAATATTTAAACCCTGCCAATGGAGGCCCAGCTTTACCTACTATTAGTATTAAAATGAGATTAATAAACCCTAGAGTTGAATTAAAACCTTTACGATCCACTGAGAATCTTATATTAATACCAATTGAGGGGAACATTAGTGTTGATATAATAGAATCTAATATAGGTAAGTTATGGGTTAATTTAAATACCTATGATCCCATTATCGTACCCTCATGGACTAAATATAGAATTATTAATAATGACGAGAAGCCAGCAATAGTTTTTTCATATTCTGATGAACCTATATTTAAAGCGTTTGGATTATACAAGAAAGAAAAGTATAACAAAAATTAATTTTTATATGTATTAAATAAATATTTCGGAATAATTAAAGAATACATCATCTAACTTTTCTCAATCTTAACATTAAAAGAGAAGAGGTAAGGCTTTAAGAAATTTGTAAAAAATTTTTAAGCAAGCAGCACATTAAAATGTTAATGAGTGTAGGCTTTAAGAAATTAAATGGTAACGACATTGAAATCTCTTATTATGATTTAGGGAAAAGCGATAATGTGGTTGTCTTTTTACATAGTTTTAATCACTCAAAACTAATGTGGATTTATCAAATACCATATTTCATAAATAATGGATACAGAATAATAGCACCAGACCTTAGAGGACACGGTGATACCTCTTATACTCCAGGAAAAATTAGTATTGATACATTCACAGAAGATATAGTAACATTATTGCAAGAAATTGGGATAAGAAAAGCTGTAATTGTAGGATCTTCATTGGGCGGATTTATTGCATTCAATATGTGGAGGGTCGCAAAGGAATTTATTTCAGGGCTTATATTAACTGGTACTAAAGCTCATCCAGATGGGGAGAATGAGAAAGCAAGGAGATTAACCCAAATTCAGATTTTAAAAGAAAAAGGTGTAAAGGAATTCGTAAACTTGTACGCACCGAAAAGACTTTCTAAATATACACTAGAACATAAACCTTGGATATTAGATTTAGTTAAGGCTATGAGCATGAGCATGGAAAAGGATGCGATTATAGAAACTTTACAAGCGTTGATGAATAAGAAAGATGACACAAAAATTCTCTCATCAATAGATGTTCCCACACTGATTATATGTGGAAAAGAAGATATTTTTACACCTCTCCATTATTCACAGTTCATTCATAAGAATATATCAAATTCTAAATTAGTAATATTGGATAATGCTGCACACATGTGTGTATTGGATCAGCCAGAACAGTTTAATGAAATATCATTACAATTTTTAAGAGCTAATAAATTATAAAATTACTCTTCCCTTCTTTCTCTTATAATTCCATTCTTTACTAAATCTGCTGTTACGAAAGACATATTAGAATTAGTTATTCTGACTTCCTACCAGCCATGAATGGCGAGGATTCCCCTCAATTTATTCGGAGCTACATATCGCATTTGGTGGGCAGTAAGTAGCTAACAGAACCACCCCATTTAAGTTTTTGATAGCTATTACATCACAATCATTTTCATAACCGCAATTGTATTTAAACCTACGATAGGAAATTTCTTTCATTTTGTTATTACACCTAGGACATTCTATTAAAGAATAATATGCTAAAACATACTTTACAAGCAAACCATGCTTCTTTGCTTGTCAATCAATCCAGTATTGAATTCTGCGATACTGCATTAAATAAAGTTTATTTCTAAACTTTTTAAGAAGTTTTTTAACTTTTTTAATCATAAACTTTAAATTCTCCAATTAATAACATTGACATTCATTCTAATAGCTTCATCAATGATCTTTTGCCAATTTTTCTAGCAAAGTCTTCTGCAATTCTTTTAGCTTTTGAATGAAAAGATAAAATTCTTCTTTTTTTCTTTCCATATTTTTGGATATTTTATTTGCAATCTTTCTGCTAGGGATTTCTATCTATGAATTTCATTAATTCTTGTAGGAATCTTAACATAGCTATTTTCATCTTTACCAACAACGATTGTTCTCACATTAATATCAACCGTTATACTATCTTTAGGCTCTATTTTTTGAGTAAGTAAGATTAGTATCTAGAAACACTGTTCTCAATCTTTTAGAAAATGCTCCATACCCTTCTTTTAGGCTTTTAAATACATTTATAAGTAATGAATATATATCTTTATAATTTAAGATTCTCATTATATCTTTTTCATTAACTAGTATTACCATATAATTTATTTTACATTTAAAAGCTTAAAAGCTATATCTTTATGTGGTAAATCTTCCAAGAAAATTATATCTCTAATCTAATAAAAAGATATAATAATAAAAAATCATTTCTTTTGATAGAGCTCTGGTTTCATTTGTGATTTAAGACCACGTTTATTTAGTTCTTCTTCATACATTTTTCTGATTTCTGGATCTTCTTCATAATATTCTATTTGTACGAAATTTTGTTCTCCAATGTGGCCTATAGGAGAATGAATAGCTAAATATCTAGCTGGTTCTGAACTGACGTTAAAATGTTGATGGAACCACTTATCTGGCGGTATGAATAGGAAACCTGGTTTCCAATCTATTCTAACCTTTTCCCATGCTTCACTCCATTCAGTAGAACCATACCACATTAATGAGTATCCCTCACCTTTTAATATTAATATTGTCGCACTAGGTCCATGAGCGTGTGCTTTTTTATAAGTAAAGGTAGGAATTTCAGAAATATGTGCCATTAATCCAGATCCTAAATCTAAATTAACACCTTTAGTTCCAATACCTCTAGAACCAAAATATTTTGAGGAAGGTAATTCTAATGAGGCTATATCACTTAGTACGTATCCTTTCCACAACACACCTTTAGGTGTTTCCATTATGCCAGAATTCTTAAAGTATTCCTTATTCTTTATTAATTCTAAGAATTCTTGAGGTTTATGAGAATTATTGAAGATTAAGTCATTATCTCTAGAAGCATTTATCATTAAAGGTAGCTGAGTTACAGACAGTATTTTAGCTTGACTTTCTTTACTATTGTTAACATGCTTAAAGAATGCATTATGAGGAATCTTAAATAATGTCCATTTGTTCCAATTTATCCTCACCTTACTATTTTCGTCATACCAAACATCCGTATATCCTTCTCCTTCTAGAACTACTCCTATTTCATCAAGAATATATCTCTGTGTCTTTGTAGAACTTAGAGGAGGAATATCAAGAATATATGCAGCATCCAAAGCTGCAGCACCCTTTAAATAAATCCAAGCCCCGTTTACACCAAATCTCTCCCAAAGCGATGTTCTTGCTGAGAAAAGATCTATATAATAGTCCTCATAAAATGGTATACCTTCTGATTTAGCGAATTCTACAAAATAGTCTTGCTTATGTAGCTCATTAACTAGTTTTACTGGCATAGTAAATAATGCGTATTTCAAAAATATAAAGTTTACTGAATAGATTTTAAAAAATTTTTAACCAAAAAAAATTATGAATTATGATACTACTGGTACAAATTGATCTGTATAAACATCCTTGGCAGTAATGGTCGTATTAGTAATTATATTCAATGCTATATAAGTATTTATTAAGATTTGCAAAACTGTAGCATTAATTGCACCATTAGTTGAGAATTTAATTATTTTAAATAGTTGAACTGCATCGCTAGGACTCATAATATCCTTATAGTAGTTGATCAAGAAATTAACTGTTTCATTATTTTGGTTTTCCTCATATATTTGATTACCTTTAAGTAGTGCCATTACAGCAGCTTTTACTGCAGTAGGATTTTGCTGCAGAAAACTTCTTGTTGTAAATATAGAAAACATAGGCCATGGATAAGAAAAGTTATAAATAGCCTTTAATGTTCCGTTTTCAATCAGTCTCATTGCATCGTAAGGATTTACATTTGTAAATGTCGCAGAACCGCTTACTACAGATGCAACTTGAGCACTAAAAGAACCAACATATACTACTTTAAATTCAAGTTTAAACTTGCTTGCTAAATATTTTGTTGCTATATCATCTAAGCTACCTGGACTACTGTCAGCAGCAGTTGTACCATTTAATTGATTTAAAGTAGCTATGTTCGATTTTGGCGAAACAACAACAGATCTGAACGCTGGAGTTTCTCTAAAAGTTGCTACTATTACAAGTGGGGCACCTCGACTAATTGCTACTGTTATAGCATCGGTCCCAGCAATACCTATTTGCACACTTCCACTTTCTACCGCATGAATTACATCACCACTACTTGCTAAATCTTCAAGATTAATGTTAGGATCATACTGCTTAATTATAGATGGAATTTTAAATTCTATAAATGCCCATGCTGCCATATCTGGATGTGGAGCAGAGACTGCGCCTATTGTTATAGGAGTAGTAGATATTGGCGATATAGTAGTAGGGGAAGGTTGTGAGGAAGAATAATAATAATAACCTAGGCCAACTGCTATTGCTGCAATAACAATC
>Ga0081474_120534_pt1 | contig 42800 bp, 41 predicted proteins | sample OneHunmetagenome_2_FD_70978 | JGI IMG/M metagenome (GOLD analysis project Ga0081474, IMG submission 70978) | Ferrous microbial mat communities from One Hundred Spring Plain, Yellowstone National Park, USA v2 (version 2) | ecosystem: Environmental > Aquatic > Non-marine Saline and Alkaline >... | reverse complement strand
CCGCCGGGTCTAGCCTGGCGGGTAGGAAGGCGGGGGAGAGGACTACACTGCCTAATGCCTCAAATGCCCCTATGCCGCTTAGCACCACTAACGCTCTACGAGGTGGTGAGGCATGAACCCGCAAAACCACGGCTATGGAGCAGGTAGGAGTAGGCTCGTGGAGGAAATCGAGGAAATACTGAGGAGGCAATTTAATTGGAGTGAGGTTATGATGAGCAATATCATGTGGAAATATGTTGGTGTTAACACGGAGGAACTACTTAATTACGGCATAAATCCACATGAGTGGATAGAGATTCTACGCCACATCAGCATAAACAACACATACATGTTAGGTGCAGTGCACGGCGACGTAACTATATATCCAATTTCGCAATCGCTGTATGAGATAACAGTAAGTACTACGAGCACGATGGGTGTGCTGTATTTTGAAGAGCTTATGAAAAGAATAAAGAGACCAACTGTTGAATTTACGGTGAGAAGAAGAAGAAAACTTAATGTGATTAATGTAAATTTCTACGTTGTAGTAAATAAAAACGAGTGGCCGTGGAGTAAGGCTAAGAACTATGAAACAATAAGCAGATTTAGTGTAGATGAATTAAGGAGATATCTAAGTGGTTTAATAGACACAGATGGCTCGGTGGTAATAAATAGGAAGAGGGATGGACGTAGATATAAATATTACCTTGAAATAGATATAGTTTCCGCCGATACAAAGTTTTTAGAGTTTTTAAGAGACATAATTCATGAAAAATTAGGTATTATAGGCGCAATTAAGAAAGGGGAAAAAGGAGTAAGAGGTAGTTTATTGCGTTATCGTAATTGGCAAGCTGTTCAATTAGGTGAAGAAATTATGCCGTTTCTGGCGCACCCAATGAAGAGAGTGCGTTTGGAAGTGTTCATGCGATATTACAATAAAGATATGCCGCAAGTCGATTTTTTACGATTTGTTGAATTGTTTAAATACCATCATGGTGACAGTGACCCGAAAAGATATCATGCCGCAGATATGCTCACCCAAGCGGCCCCACAAACCCACACCCACGGGGGCAAGCCTAAACCACAAAATCATTGTTCCTAACAGTAATACTGATTCATTAAACTCGCTTGTTCATTATAATTCCTAATTTTAGTTGATTATCGTTATCATTACATTTCTATTGTCTTAGTAGTAAGTCGCGAATAAGTTCTTCGAGTTCCTTTTGCCTTTTTAATGCATCGTTAATCTAAATCAATACAGGTACTTATTAAAAACTAAAGCACCTAATGCTCACCGTACTTACGAAGATAAACGATGAATCAGCAAGAAGGCTTAAACATGAATATAATCTAAAAGGACTATTGAGGGTTATGATGGCATACTTATCGTGACTGCTCCCTTGGTTTTTATCACTCTGTTGCGATTTCTTCGACTTCGTATTCGGTGTCGGTATGGTTAATTAGTAATTTTTCTCGTTTTTTGATTTCGTCCATGGCCTTTATTCCGTATGTTTTGCTGAGGATTTTTAGTCTTTGGCTTTTCCCTATGTCTACCTCGCCTGTGCTTGTTAGTATGCTTTTGAATTCGAGGTTTCCGTTGTTCATTGTTGGCTCCACTATGTCTGTTACGAGTCTTTTTCCATTCCTTATTGTTGTGAATACTACGGTTGATATTAATTGTAGGTTGCCAGTGTTTACGTTTAGCGGTGGGCTTGTGAGTCTGACCATTAGTTCCTCTGGTGTTGATGCGTGGAATGTGGTTAGCATACCGTGACCTAGTGCGGAGGCTTGGAGCATCGCGTGTACCTCCTCGCCCCTGACCTCCCCGACAATTATGTAGTCTGGCCTATACCTAACGGCTAGTTTTATTAGGTCGAACATCTCGATTCTAGACTTGTCATCATCACCATCCCTCGTGAACATCCTGACCCAGTGCGGGTGTGGTATGCGTATTTCCGGTGTGTCCTCTATCGTGATTATCTTCGCGTACATCGGTAGTTTGCTGACGATTGCGCCTAGTAATGTGGTTTTTCCGCTGCTCATGGGCCCGCTGATCATTATAAAGCCCCTGAACTCAGCCATCAACCATAGGTAGGCGGCAGCGCTTGGGCTTAGCATCTCCCTGCTTACCAACTCCTCGAGTGCCATTGGCTTTGGTGGGAATTTCCTTATGCTGAATGTTGGGCCTATGGTTATTTCACCAATGGTTCCCGTGAACCTATGTCCCTCGGGCAGTATTGTCTCGATATATGGCTTTAGCAGGGAGACGGATCTTGGTAATCCCCTCTTGCTCATGCTCATTATGAAGTCCTTAGCCTCCACCTCGGAGTTAAACCTGATGTTTGTGATTAACCTAATTCCTGGAAGATCCCTGTGAACTACGGTTATTGGGTGGGACCAATTGTTCAACTCCACCTCCTCAATGTCTGGATCGAAAAGCGGCACTGTTATTGGGCCGTAACCCCTTAGGTCACGCATTATGTGGTATAACACAGCCTCAACGACTTGTTTATCACCCACATTACTGAGCACCTCGTTTATTGCGTCCTGTAATGATTGGTTTCTCTGCCTCATTGAATCTATGATCTTAGCCTTCAGGTTAGTGCATTGGTTATCACACCTTGGCTCCTTGACCAGGTAGTAATAGGCGTCCTCCTTATTGACTATGGAAACAGGAACCCTAAATACGAAACCCTCTAGTCGCACTGGCACGATGTAATTGCTCATCATAATCATAATCCTCAGGAAGAGATATAAGCCACTGATGAGATTTTAAGCACGACTGAAATGGGAGTTAACTCATCACTGTGAGAGGGCTATTGACTCAACCGCAACCTCCTGACCATTTGGTGTTTGTCCCTTAACAACCACTATGTAGTTACTTCCTGTTACGAATTGTGTTGGTGACGTCCCAACAATACTGGTCGACTCCCCCGGGTTTAATTGCGTGTTCAGTGTTTGTGATACGACTGGCGTCTCTGAGTTTTGTGGATATATCTCTATTGATGTTATTGTTATTGGTGTTGTCCCTATGTTCTCCACGGTGATTGAGTACACATTACCTGCCAATTGCGGATTCACAATGCTGAGTTGTGCCTGTGTCGTGAGTACCGAGGTTCTTGATTGGAAGTAGTTATAAAGCATTATTGCCGCCACAACCACGAAAACTATCATCAATATCGTGTAGATTGGACCACTTAGGTCGCCCCTTCTTCGTCTATCCCTTTTATCCGTATTACTCTGGTAATACATCAATATTTTGTTCTCAGGTTAGTATTTAAGGCAGTAATGGTTAATTAAGGCTGGGACAGTACGTAATTCGTTGTGTTGGTGCTATAAACCATGCAGATGGTGGTGTTCGCTATACAAAACGTTATGTACACCCTACATTGTGTATAGGGCACCTGTTGGTGCAGGATTATGTAGTTGCCTGGCGTTAGGTATGCCGTGTTATTCATTGTAATGGGAATCGTTCCATTAACACCCACTAGGTATATTCTCTCTATGCTTATTGGCATGCGGCCATTATTATAGATCACTAGGTATAGTTGGTTTGCGGAACCGTTGTTTACGATCACGGCATCAGGCACGTATATGCTTGTACTGCCTATTTCGTTTATATTCCTCATGAATGTAATGGCTATGCCCATGTGGTTGACCACTGTGAATAGTGCGTAACCTAGGTAGAGGGAGCCCACGAGTAGTATCACCTCCGCAATCAACCTATCAAGTGCCATACTGATTTAATAATCCTCACCTCGATTAATAAGCCACTTACAACCGCCAAGGTGTTGCCGTGAATGTAAGCTAATATTTTTAAATTTCCCAGTTACGGCTTGGTCAATGAGTGCTGAATCGACTATTGAGGCCTGGCAACCTAAGACGTGGATTGGTAGGATGGTTAAGGATGGTAAGGTTAAGTCGATTGACGACATCTTTAGGCTCAACCTACCCATTAAGGAACCCGAGATAATTGACTTCTTCCTGCCAAACCTCAAGCATGAGGTTGTTAGTATAAATATTGTCCAGAGGCAGACTGACGCTGGTGAGGTGAGTCAGTTCCAGGTGGCCGTGGTTATTGGTAACGAGGATGGTTACGTGGGCGTGGGCATGGGTAAGGGTAAACAGGTTAATCAGGCTATAGAGAAGGCTATTAGGGAGGCTAAGTTGAACATAACGCCGGTGAGGAGGGGTTGCGGGTCGTGGCATTGTTCCTGTGATGAACCTCATAGTGTTCCGTTCAAGGTGGTGGGCAAGAGTGGCAGTGTCACGGTCATACTAATACCAGCACCTAAGGGTGTTGGTTTGGTTGCGGCTGATGCTGCCAAGGTCGTTCTTAGGTTGGCTGGTATTAAGGATATCTGGTCGTATACGTGGGGCGAGACTAGGACCACACACAACCTGGTCAAGGCAACATACAACGCATTGAGGAGTACATACGCATTCTCAATATAAGCATTCATGAGGGCTAAAATTTAATAATGCGTGGGTCAGTACGTGCTCAATCATGCAGGTTCAAGAAGGTGCTCAGACCATTAGGAGTTCACTGTATTCAAGGATAGCAGTCATAAGGCTTAGGGGTCTTGCTGATACATCACCAGAGGTTGAGAGGGCACTTGATCTCTTAAGGTTGAGGAGGAGGTATACGTGCGTTGTGATTGATGAGAGGCCGGCTTACCTAGGCATGTTGCGTATTGTTAAGGATTGGGTCACATGGGGCGAGATAGACGCAGACGCACTGGCTGAGTTATTGAGGAAGAGGGGTAGACTCGTTGGTGACAAGCCTTTGACGGATGAGTGGGTTAGGAAGTATGGTTGGTCAAGCATTGAGGAGTTTGCATTAGCATACATACTTGGCGAAGTCGAGAGGCTATCCTGCCCTGAGAATGAGCAATGGCCAAAATCTGGTAATAAGGTGCTATGTATACCAAAGTTAAAGCCCTTCTTCAGGCTGCATCCACCATCGGGTGGACTTAGGAATATTAAGAGGGGGTTCAATGAGGGTGGCGACCTGGGTTATAGGGGCATTGCCATCAATGAATTAATACTCAAGATGCTATAACTAATTATCAATATAGGATTACTACCCAATACCCGTTCTAACCTCCATAATATAACCATTAACGCAGTGATGGCTCTGCAACAGCACTACCTCATTAATGCCGTGAGCTCCTCCGCATTAAATATTGCGGTGTGGAATGTAAAAACTTATTAAGGGCTTTGGGTATTCGATCGCGATCATGGTTAGGAGATTCGAGAGGAAGGTTAGGAAGTATAGGGGCTATAGGACGCATGGTTGGGGTAGGGTTGGCCAGCATAGGAAGAGTGGCTCTAGCGGTGGCAGGGGTAAGTCTGGTCTTCATAAGCACAAGTGGTCGCTGGTCATGAAGTATGCTGAGGACTCCAGCGGTTATCCGTTCTATGGTAAGCACGGTTTTGAACAACCCAACGCACTAGTCGCTGCTAGGCTCGGTATCAATGTTGGTGAGCTAGAGTCGTCGTTAGATGAGCTTGTGAGTAAGGGTTTAGTCCAGGTTGTTGATGGTAAGTACGTGGTTGACCTAACGAAGTTAGGCTTCAACAAGCTGTTGGGTAGGGGTAGGGTTACGAAGCCCATTGTTGTTAGGGCTGTTTGGGTTTCTAGGAAGGCTGAGGAGAAGATTAGGGCTGCGGGAGGCTCTGTAGAGTTGATTAAGGGTGTGGTGCATGCCTAATGGTGAGCGCAGGTTCATCGATGCTGTGGAGCCAATACTACGTTACATGCCCACAGTACCCAGACCAAAGGAAGCCCTCGGGATGGGGTCTAGGCTCCTCTGGACCTTCCTTGCCATAACGGTCTACCTACTAATGTCAATAACCCCCCTCTATGGACTCTTTAAAACCTCGTTCTTCGCATCACCAGCGATAGCGGCAATACTTGGTATTAGTTTCGGCACCTTGTCCCAGTTGGGTATAACGCCAATTGTTGTGGCTGGTATAATCCTGGAAATCCTGGTCTTCTCGGACATGATAAACATAGACATGGAGGATCCGGAGGATCAGGCAAAATTCAATGCACTACTGAAACTATTATCCCTAGCACTCGGTCTCCTCGAGGCTATAGCTCTCGTGGTGAGTGGGCAGTTGGTTCCATTCAGTCCAGGTTTCCTGTATGGTTCATTAATCGTGCTTCAGTTGTTCCTGGCCACGGTAATAATAGTATTGATGGACGATATGATATCCAAGGGGTGGGGTCTCGGTAGTGGTATATCGCTGTTCATATTGGTCACCATAATTAGGCAAATGTTCGCAGAGGCCTTTACACCGTTCATACCCACAGGGGCGACCATGCCCCTAGGTGTAATACCGGCCCTTGCGACGGCTATTTACTACGCGTTGGGTGGTAAGCTTAGTTACTTGATGAATATCCTATACCAAACAAACCTGCCGAGTTTGACGGGGTTGATAGCAACCGTAGCCCTGGCCCTGATCGTGCTTTATCTGGAGTTGATGGAGGTTTCAATACCCGTGGCCCTCGTTCAGTATAGGGGGTATAGGTTCTCGGTGCCGTTAAAGCTCATGTACGTCTCAGTCCTACCCATAATCTTTACGGCATACACAGTCTACCTAATAGGTGAGGGGTTAACCCTAGTGTGGAGTGCGTATAATAGAGCCAATGCCAGTCCATTACTTAACCTAATTGCGTGTGCCCATGTGGGACCCACCGGGCAATTAATACCCTGCCCCAACTCCCTACTCTACTACTTCACGGTTGTTCCTCCAAACATAAATGTGGCCTACATCGCAGTTCACATAGTGATGTACGCAGTCTTATCCATGGTCTTCGCCATGGTCTGGGTCAGCCTTGCTGGACTTAGTGCTGAGGATCAGGCTAGGTACATAATCCAGGGTGGTATGCAAATACCGGGCTTCAGGACCAGTCCTAAGGTCATTGCTAGGTTCCTCGATAGGTACATTAGAATACTCACAATAGTTAGTGGCTTAATTGTTGGTATAATCGCAGCCCTTGGCGACATAGCTGGTGTCTTTGGTGGTGGGATTGGTTTGATACTGGTTGTTGAGATAATAATACAGTACTACTCGCTGGCGCTGCAGGAGCAATTGTTCGAGATTTACCCAGGACTTAAGAGGTTGATTGGGAAGGAATAGCGCATTAAATAAAGCTTATAAATTATTACGCGATTTCGTAATCCGTGGGCGGTAGACAAAGGACTAGTTTATTCATGACGAGTGAGGAGGAGGAGAGGAAGTTGGGTAAGGCCGTTACTGAAACCACTGGGCAACAGCAGAGCAAGCAAGCTAAGGGAGGCAAGAAATAATTAGTTTGTCACGCAAATTTGGTGTTAAAATGAGGGTTACAAGGCTTAAACCCATTATAGATATTGCAATACCCAGCGACTTCCTTGCCGAAGTTTCTGACAATAGGGAGGCCGTGAGGAAGATTGGGTATGTTGGTAGGGGTGCCGCGATATTCCAAGTCAATAAAGTCCTCATTTACAAGCATAAACTTGCTGGTGAGAGGGATAGAGCTGACTTCATATTAAGGAATCTGCAGTACCTATCAACACCGCCATACCTGAGGAAGGATTTATTCAAACTAAGTAGGGATCTCAGGTACGCAGGTCTACTACCACCGTTGAAGACCCCGAATCATGCGCCCGAGGGTAAACCAGAGAAGGGTGAGTTTAGGGAGGGGGTTGTCGTTAGGTGGGATGGTTACTTCTCAATAGTTAAGATTGGGGATGGAGTTTACGCGAAGGTTCCCAAACCAATGCCTATAGGTAGTAGGGTTGTTGTTCAAATCGATGCACCAACGACTAGGGAGGATACGTACAGAGCCCATGTGGTTCCTAGAGATAGGCTTAATATTTATTGGGGCTTTGACGTGGAGGTTGGAAGTTTGGGCGAGGTTTTACGTGGATACAGTAATGTGATCCTAACGGGTAAGGAGGGTGCGGATATTAAGAGGGTTACCAAGGATCTAAGGGAATACATGGGTAGGGATAGGTTGCTCGTTGTCTTTGGTTCTCCATACTATGGGGTTGATGAGATACTTAGGGCGGAGGGTTTGGATAGCATGTTGACGAAGTATCCCTTCATAAACTTCATACCTGGGCAGGGTGTTGAGACTGTGAGGACTGAGGAGGCTGTGATAGTCGTACTCTCCATACTTAACGTATTTCGATATTTACGTGATTCACCATAATGGCACATGTGCGGTACCTTTGTAACGTACAAGGTAACTAATAATCTTTAAAAAAGGGGGTTACAACTACGTAGGTTCGAGATATGGGTTTAAAGATTCATAGACCTAAACGCGGATCCATGGCTTACTACCCAAGGAAGCGTGCAGAGTCGTTGGTGGCTAAGTTCCGCGTATGGCCTGATCCGCACGCGGGTAAGCCCATGCTTCTCGGTTTCGCAGCCTATAAGGCTGGTATGGCGCATGCCGTAATCATCGATGATAGACCAACAAGCCCCTTCTACAGTAAGGAGATCATAAGGCCTGTGACAATGCTTGATGCGCCACCAATCAAGGTACTGGCCTTTAGGACTTATTACTATGACCCCTGGAAGAACCTGAAGCTCAGCCTCGGCGAGGTTTGGTCTCCCGAGGTGCCTAAGGACATCCTTAGGAAGGTCGTTACATTGCCTGAGAAGTTCAATAAGGAGGAGATGATGAAGAAAGTACTTGATAACATAGACATCATTACAGAGGTTAGAGCCATCGTGTCGACACAACCAAGGCTCAGTGGTATTGGTAAGAAAACCCCAGAGATACTCGAGATACCCATTGGTGGTGTAGATGATATGAACCAAATAGTTAAGTACGCAGACTCGTTGCTGGGTAAGGAGGTTAATGTGAATGATGTTTTCAGTGAGGGTCAGTATGTAGATGTTGCGGCGATAACCAAGGGCAAGGGCTTACAGGGTGTTGTTAAGAGGTTTAATGTTAAGATACTGCCGAAGTGGCATAAGCATAGGAAGGGTTATAGGAGGATTGGAGCGATTGGTCCACAAAACCCAGCATTAGCCTTCACAACACCAAGACCTGGTCAAATGGGTCTTCACAAGAGGATTGAATACAACAAGAGGATATTAAGAATAGGGCTTAATGGGACGGAGATAACGCCAAAGTCAGGCTTCCCGCACTATGGTGCCATTAAGGGCCCATACATAGTCCTGGACGGTTCAATACCTGGTGTTACAAAGAGGCTTGTGACACTGAGGTTTCCTGTAAGGCCTAGGCCATCCACATACCCAACCGGTAAGGTTCAAATAGTGTGGTTATCAACACAACTACTACAGGGTGCATAAGCATGGTGAGCCAGGACCTATCACCATTCATCAAGCCCCTATACACGGTGCCCACCGTAGTTAAGGTATTCGGGATTGATGGTAATGCGATTAGTGAGGTGACGTTGCCTCCACAGTTCCTTGAGCCCGTGAGACCCGACCTCGTGCTTAGGGCGTACCTGAGCGCAATAACGGCTAGGTTGCAGCCTAAGGGTACCGATCCAATGGCTGGCAAGAGGACTACTGCGATAAGCTTTGGTATTGGGCTCGGGTTAGCTAGGGTGCCTAGGGTTAAGGGTAGCCTGTGGCCGACGGCGAGGTTTGCACCGAATGTGGTTAAGGGCAGGAGGGCCCATCCACCTAAGGTTGAGAAGATTCTTCGTGAGAGGATCAATAAGAAGGAGCGTAGGAAGGCCATTAGGTCTGCCATAGCTGCGACGGCCATTAAGGACTTGGTCATCGCCAGGGGGCACATTGTGGATAGGGTTCCGCAGATACCGCTTGTTGTTAGTAACGATGTAGAGAGGGTGGGCATTACGTCAGATCTCAGGAAGATACTCATTACACTAGGTCTTTGGGATGATGTGGAGAGGGTTGCCGAGGGCGTTAGGATTAGGTCTGGCAAGGGTAAGATGAGGGGTAGGAGGTATAAGGAGGGCAGGAGTGTCTTGATTGTGACTTCGACAATCGATGCCCCAGTAATAAAGGTTGCCGAGAACTTACCAGGGGTTGACGCGATCTACGTGAGAAACCTAAGCGTGCTACACCTAGCGCCAGGTGGTGTACCTGGTAGATTGACGCTGTGGACTCTGGGTGCAATTGAGGAGTTACGTAGGGGCTTGTTCATGGGGTGATCACCATGATAACCAAGTTCGTACTAACAGAGAAAAGCCTTAGGCTTGCCGAGAGGGAGAATAAGATAACCATAATAGTCCCAAGGAACGCCACCAAGAAGGAGATTAGGGATTATATGGAGAAAACGTACAATGTTAAGGTTGAGAGAGTAAACACAACAATAACAATGACCGGCGAGAAGAAGGCTTACGTTAAATTATCACCTGAGTACAACGCGTACGATCTACTCAGTAGGTTAGGTCTCGTCTAACCGTCTTTTCCAGAGACGGTGGTTTTCCTGGATCTTGGGTTGCACCGCTTTTTCAGGCTACTTGGTTGTGGTCTACGATGTATGAGAGCGGTTTCTTGATTGTTAGGATGACTCTTTATTTTACCCTGTTCCTGGAAGGGGCGAGGCTTTTCGTTTGTTTTATAATGCGTTGGTTCTTAAATCTCTATTTTTGTTTCCAGGAAATAGGGTTTGGTTCTTCCTGTAATAGGGATGAGATGGTAAGGATCAGTTCGTGGGTTCATCCTCACCAAAATCAGCACTTAAGTCCTTGCATCACCAAACCTATGCAAGCCATATTGATATATAAAAGTATTTATAGGAGGTTAACGCCATAACATAATGTGATGATGCTTCACCTCCCCGAGTGGTGACGAATCCTTTAAGTGCTGAAAAGCTTATTTAGTCATTACTGCATTGGCACTACCGTGGAGGTAATTAAGGAGGTTGGTGGTGATGACATTAAGGTTATGTTCGTTAAGGATGATCAAAATTCTGTATTGGAGGCGCTCTACGTTAAGGGATTCAGTGAGGATAGATATAGAAAATTGAGGAGGTATATCAAGGAGAGATTGGGTGAGGAGTTCACGGGAATGCTAAATATGGATACGGGTAAGGCATTGAGTAAGGTATTGTTAATCAGTGCAGACCTTGTCAATAACCTCCTAGTGAGTGAGGTCATAGGGCTTGAGACTGATAAGGCAAGTAAGTGGATCGAGGGTGGAATACTTAGTGATTTGGTTAATAAGGTCGTGAGTGAGGTCGAGGAGGCAAAAAAGGCTAAGAGGCGTAAGGTAAGGAGGAAGAGGAAAGGGAGGGCTAAGGCAGCAAAAAGCGGAACTAGGGCTAAGAGGGCTAGGGGAAGGAGGAAGAGTAGAAAGAGGAGTGGATGATGAGCTTACTTTATGGTGTATGGGTTCGGTCATTGGAAAATAATGGGCAAAAAGGCTTTTTATAGGGGTTGGGGTCTTACGAAGATAGAATGTCCGCAACACCCTTTGAGAAGCCACAGGGTACCGTAGAGGTGCCTCATATAGAGGTTGATGAGGAGACCAAGGAGATAATAAAGGAGATACTATCGCAAATGAAGGATACGGTGGAGGTATTATTCTTCACAAGCAATACCTGCGGTGACAGGGACACCAACTGGTGCGTACCAACGGAGGAGCTACTTGACCTACTCGCTGATTTAGCACCACCTGGGAAGCTTATTGTTAAGAAAATGAGGTATGAGGAGAACAGTGATGCGTTCACCAAGTACAGAGTTGAGCCACAGAGGGTACCAACCATTTACTTACTGGATGGTGCAATTAGGTACCTCGGTGCACCACTTGGTGAGGAGGTTAGGGCATTCATAGAGACCATAGTGAGGATTTCACTGGGTGAAACGAAGCTCAGGCCTAAGACCAAGAAGGGGCTTGAGGCTTTAATTAACTCAAATACTGATAAGAGGGTTGAGGTTATGACGGTGGTTACTCCATCATGCCCATACTGCCCATATGCGGTGCTCATGGCAAACATGTTTGCCTATGACAGTAAGGGTAAGGTAATCTCAACAACAGTGGAGGCTTACGAGGAGGGAGACATTGCTGATATGTATCAGGTGTCCGCTGTACCAACCGTGGTACTTAGGAGGGAGGATCAAGATGTTGGTAATGTGGAGTTCATAGGTGTTCCACCAGAGAGTGATTTGTTAAAGAAGGTTCTCGACTATAGTGGTGTGGCATCACAGCAATAATGATTTTTATATTCTCAAAAACAAACCCGGGTTAAAATGAGGGTCTTCTTCGTAACAGGTAATAAGGGTAAGTTCCTGGAGGCATCATCAATACTTAGAGGGTACGGCATAGAACTACAACTAGACACCATACATGAGAAGCTCGAGATCCAAAGCGAAAACCTAGAGGACATAGTAAGCAATGCCCTCAAATACGTATGCGGAGATTCGATAAGTGATTACTTCGTTGTTGAGGATGATGGTCTATTCGTAAATGCATTAAATGGTTTTCCAGGGCCCTACTCATCCTACGTCTACAAGACAATAGGGATTACGGGTGTTTTAAAGCTCATGAGTGATGTTAACGATAGATCCGCGTACTTCAAATCCGTAGTTGGCATATGCGGGCCTAATGGCATTACCAGGTTATTCACGGGCGTTGCGTATGGTTCAATATCACGGGAACCAAGGGGGTCTGGAGGCTTTGGTTTCGACCCAATATTCATACCGTCAGGCTATGATAGAACATTTGCTGAGTTAGGTATTGAGGTTAAGAACAAGCTATCCCATAGGGCAAAGGCATTCAGAGCCTTGGGTGAGTGGCTATTAAGCAATAGGTGAACGCGCAACCCTCACGATAATTAACGCGGCCATATAAATGAGGGCTGATGCGACTCCAATTAGGATCTCCATCAATAGGTAGCTAACACCCACGTTTTGACTATACCTACAGAGCAGGTTCCTCATGGGAGTTCCTGGTTGGATTAAGTACATTATCGGCTTATTAAGTACAGTTACCATGTATACTGGCGTTAATTCACCCGTATTACACACAACATAACCCACCGTCGTGGGTATAACAACCACGGATCTCATTGTTGTGCCATAGGTTATTAGCGAGTTCGAGCTATTTGTGACTATTGGTGTGGCGCCTACGAACGAGATCACCTCTACGAAGTACCTTGCTCTCAATACCGTATAATTATAGTTACCTGACATGGTTTCTATGGGTACATATTCCTGATAGCAAACCGCACCATTGTTTGTAAACACCGTTATATTTACGCCACCTATGGGCATCGCGTTACCTATTAAGTCCATTGTTAATTCAACATTGTAATTATTACTCAAACCAAGATTAATAATTAAGGTATTATTTGACATCTCCACGGTTTCTGTCACAACGAATTTATTGACCGTTATGCCGCACCTGCTTAGGGCTTTGTTGATGGCGCTATTTAATTGCTTCACAACAACGCTTGGTTGTTGTGCATATGCCGTTGCTTGCGTAATCGATAAAATGAGGATTATCCCTATCAATAACGAAGCGATTACTAACCTACTTACCATCATCCCTCGCTTTACAGTTTAGGTTTATTATAGTTTCCTCACCTAGGCGTCGGCGTAATCCTCGACCCTTATTATCGATGTTATTAATCCCTCCCTCTTCATATTAATCAGCGTCCTTACCAAGTGATTCCTCAGTATCTTCGCACCGCAGTACGTGCAGTATGGCCTTCCATTTATGAGTACCGTAACCCTGCTCGAGCCGCAGACACTGCATTTAAGCATTAAGCCTAATTGTTGGCTTGGGTTTATTAAGGATATGGTTGTGAAGGGTTTCGTGTTTTCAATATTATTAATGATAAATTATTTATAGGTTTTGTGGTTATGTCTTTCACTTTAACTGAAGCAAATGGTTTAAAATGGGTGGGGTTCGTGGTGTTATTTGTATAGTGTTGACGAATGAGCAGCAATGATGGTGCTAAGGTTTCTCTAAGTAATGGGGAGTTGGATGATGTTTATGGGTTACTTCACCCCATAATTCAATCCGCATTAATTGAGAGGGGGTTCTTGAAGGCAACCGAGCCTCAAAGGATGGCTATACCTAAGATACTCAATGGCCGTAATGTGTTGGTGATAGCACCAACGGGTAGTGGAAAGACGGAGGCTGCCGTATTGCCTGTGCTCTCAATGCTTAGGTGGGGGTTAGATAGGGGTGAGTTTACTGATAAGGGTATCTATATACTCTACATAACGCCCCTGAGGGCGTTGAATAGGGACTTGCTCGATAGGCTCATTTGGTGGGGTGAGAGGGTTGGTATTAAGGTTGATGTTAGGCATGGAGATACGGACCAAAGCGATAGGGTTAGGCAAAGTAAGAACCCTCCACAAATGCTCATAACCACGCCAGAAACCCTACAGGCAATGCTCTCCGGTAAGAGGCTTAGGGAGCATTTGATGAAGCTTAGGTGGATCATAGTTGATGAAATTCAGGAGCTTGCTGAGGACAAGAGGGGGACACAGCTCGCGTTGACCCTTGAGAGGATTAAGTGGTTAATTGGTAGAAAACCACAAATAATCGGCTTATCAGCGACGGTTGGTAGTCCAGAGGAGGTTGCGAAGTTCCTTGTTGGTGATGATGGGGAATACGATATGGTTCAATCGAGCATAGTTAGGGAAATGAAGATAGACGTTATGCACCCAACGCCTTCCAAGGAGGATGAGGAGGTTGCCGGCAACATGTACCTATACCCAGAGGCTGTGGCTAGGCTTAAGGTCATTAAGGACTTAATTAGTAAGAATGGCGCCACAATAATATTCGTAAACACCAGGTCAATGGCTGAATTACTGATGTATAGGCTTGCAATGCTCGGTTATGACTCAGTTGGGATACACCACAGCTCCCTCTCGAGGGTTTCCAGGATGACTACGGAGAGGGCATTTAAGGATGGTAAGTTGAGGGCTGTCATAGCGACGTCAAGCCTTGAGTTGGGTATAGACATTGGTCGTGTGGATTTCGTGATACAGTACGTATCACCGCACCAGGTTGTCAGGCTTGTGCAGAGGATTGGTAGGAGTGGGCATAGGCTTGATAGGGTGCCCAGGGGTATCGTAATAACTGAGGATTTGAATGATACGTTGGAGGCAGTGGCGATAATAAATAGGGCCAAGGCGGGACTCCTCGAGTTTACCCAAATTCCAGAGAAGCCCTATGATGTGCTTGTTCATCAAATAGTTAGTCTATTGATGATTAAGAATAGGTGGAGTGTGGATGAGCTCTACGACATAGTGAGGAGGGCTTACCCATACAGGAAATTAACCATTGAGGAGCTTAAGGGCGTCCTCAGATTCATGAGTGATGTGTTAAATCCAAGGCTAGCCTACTTCATAGAGGATGAGGGTGTCGTACTCAGGCCAGGCGGTGTTAGGGCTCGTAGGGAGATGTATAGGTACTTCTTTGACCAAATGTCCATGATACCCGATGAAAAGCATTACCTGGTGATTAACCAGGCAAATGAGGAACCAATAGGTGTGCTTGACGAGGCCTTTGTGGCTGAGTATGGCGAGCCAGGTATTAAGTTCGTGTTTAGGGGAGGTGTCTGGGTTCTGCAGAAAATCGTTGGTGATACAATATATGTGGCGCAGGCCAAGGACGCCGTTGGTGCAATACCATCGTGGGTCGGTGAGGAGGTGCCCGTACCCTTTGAGGTGGCTCAGGATGTTGGTAGTATCAAGAGGGAGATTGGTGATTACCTGGTTAAGGTTAGTCCCGAAATCACCACGGAGTTATTCACAACAAAGCTTGGGGTCTCCAGGGATACTGTTAGGTATATCGTTAATAGGGTGATGGAACACCTGGAGAGTAATGTACCAATACCATCAGACAAAACAATACTACTTGAGCGCGTTGGGGATTTAATAGTCATCTACACACATGGTGGAACCCTGGTCAACAGGACGTTGGCTAGGTTGCTTGGTGAGATTCTCACGGAGAGGCTTGGTTACCCAGTGGGTGTTCAGCAGGATGCTTACGCCATAATACTCCAACTACCCAGACCTGGCATTGATACGACCCTCATCACGCAAACAATCATGGATGTGGCGGAGATGGGCGATAAGACATTCATTGAGTATGCCATTAGGGCTATAACGAAGACCGGGATTTTTAAGAGGAAGTTTGTTCACGTTGCCAGGAGATTCAATGTGATTAGGAAGGATAGGGAATTGAGCGACTTGGCTATTACGAGCCTAGTTGAGCTCTATAGAGGCTCTCCCGTGTTTACGGAAACACTTAAGGAGGTATTAACTAGGGACTTTGATTTAGATAATACATACCTATTCCTAAAGTCGCTCCTTAATAGGAATAGGGAGATTGTGATTATTGAGAGGAGTGAGTTTAGCCCGTTGAGTAGGGAGATTGTGGATAAAATAAGTCATAGGCTTGAAATCATGGCGCCAGAGAGACTTGATAAGTTGGTTAGGGAGAGTGTTAAAGCAAGGCTTCTAAACGAGTCGGTAACGCTAGTATGCCTAAACTGCGGTTGGGTTAGTTCTGTAAGGAATAAGGACTTACCAGACAAACCCAAATGCCCTGTTTGTGGTTCAGAAAGACTTGGCGTATTGAGGATGGATGAGGAGAGGGTTAAGCAGATCATGGAGAGGTGGAGAAGTGGGAGGGCTAGGTCTGAGGATGAGGAGGTGATTCAGTATATAAACAGGACCGCGGAACTCGTTAGTAGGTATGGAAAGCTTGCGGTGTTGGCGTTGTCAAGTAGGGTTAGGATTGACGAAATTGAGGAGTTTCTACCGAGAATAAGCAGTATGGATAAGCTGGTCCTCGTAATCCACGAGTTAGAGAGGAGGGAGTTAAAGAGGCGCTTCATGGAGTGATGCGTCATAGATCGCGCGTATTAATAGTATCTCGTTTTCATTAGCATTAACCCCTCTTAACCTTGTAAATCTCTTGTAAACCTCAACAACCTTATCCAATAGGTACTCCTTACAGTCATCATTCATGCAAAATCTAAACGGCGGTACATTAGTTTTAATAAGACCGAGTACGTTACTTCCCTGGCCTATGTACCTACCGCTCATTATTGAGGTGTTAATACCAATCTTAGCCCAATCACCAATTACTGAACCAAGCTTAGTCAAACCAGTGTTAATTCCTCCATACCTGATAACACCCATTGTATTCTTTAGGTTGGAGGTCACGGAGCCAGCCCCAATATTCACCCACCTGCCAACGTATGAGTCACCCAGGTAGCTGAAGTGTTCCTTAAGGCTGTGCATGTCCATGATCGAATTCTTGATTTCACCACCAACAACGTTGTGCATATATAAGACACTACCCTCCCTAACATACGCATGAGGCAGGATCCTGGAGCCCGGTCCCAATAACACAGGCCCCCTCACGTACGCTAGGGATTCAACTGTTGCTCCAATCATGATAGCATCACCACCTCTTTCATCAATCACGGCATTACTCGACACATCGGAGTCGACAACCTTATCGCCAACCAATTTAACGAGGTACTTCAAGTTCTCACGGAGTAAGTATGTATTCCATCTAATCACGGACCATACACCATCGAGCATTGGCAAGTCACAATTATCGATTACATTATTCACATTACCATCATCAGTAAAACTCAGCAACACCCTATTGCCGCACCTAACCTCACCGCCAATGCCATTGACTAGGTTGTTTAGTGTATCTATCCGTGGTAATAACGAGGTATGTATTATCAATGAGGGGCCGCTTATGTCACTAATATTTTGTACGTACTTGATGAAATACCTCAGACCAACCTTGGATAGTAATGATTCGGCAATACCGCTCCAGAGACGTGATAGGTAATCACGCGTGATCACGTAGATTTTTGCATCAAAGCCCATGTTCATGAGCCAAAGGGCAATGTGTTCATAGTACCTAAGCCCACCAATTATTAAGTCACTAATTGGTGTGCTAAGTGATGTTGGGTAGAAATTCCTGTAATTATCCTCCACAATCACCACATTATCGAAATGCACTAATTAACGGCTTAGCCGAGAATTTTAAGGTTTGTTTACGCCAAGTTTCTCAAGCATTAACTCGAGGTACGTCCTCCTCTCAACCCAATCCCTACTCAAGCCCAATTTATCACCAAACCTAAGCACCTCCTCAGCGGCCTTATCGATTAATCCCTTATCATTAACCATCGTCTCAACCTCAACAAAGCTCCCCAGGCTCTCTACGGTGTCTAGGTACACCGTGAAATTCTCATAGTTGTAAATATCCCTCCTCTTAACTATCCTAGCCACCTCCCTAAAACCAAGTCTCTTCAGCATCTCCAATGTATTATCTAGGTCATTGGTTGCTACGTTTATTTCCTCCCTGGTCTTACCAACATCACCAATTCGGGGACCCTTATACGTAACCACTACGGTACCATCACCATAAACCCTAACCCTAAGGGCCTCATCCGTCTTTGCAAAATCCCTCACCGGGCTATTGAAGTATACATCGGTCTCCTCTGTATGCTCGAGGAACTTGGCGTTAAGCTCCCTCAGTTTATCCCTAACATTAGTGTGGTCCGTAACCCTGTATTTAACCTCAACCTCAAACACGGTGAAGATGGACGATGCCTAGTTTTTAAGTAATCTTTTCTCTATTGTTTAATTATTTGATTAAATAATAATCGATAAAACAAGCGCAGTATTTATTAATCAGTTAAAATAATTGTTGCAATAATGAGTAGGGAGTATGGGGTATTCGTAAGGGAGTCCACGGGTTTGGTTAAGGAGGCTGGTTTCTGGGATGCGATCTCAATAAACATCGCCAACATGTCGGTAGGTGCTGCACTGGCAACAATAGGCTTTACCCTAGCATCACTACCCACGGTGGCGGGGGCTAACCTAGTCTACGCATCCCTAATCGCAGCGTTCCTCGCCATACCCCAGGTCGTTGTTTACTCGATTTTGATTAGGTATATACCAAGGGTTGGTGGTGATTATGTGTGGCTGGGCAGGGCTTTGGGTTCAAGGCTTGCTTGGTTAACAAATGGCCTTGTGTTCGGATTCATAGTAGAAAGCCTTACCTACTACGCCTTAATAGCGTTCGCGGCAGTTTTCCAACTGGAGTCGGTGCTCCCAATACTCGGTATAAACGCATCAATAACCTTGCCAGAGGAGGTAGGTATTGCGGTTGCGTTCTTTGCCGTCATCGTGTTAGTTAATATCCTGGGGACAAGGTATGGCATTAAGTTAATGACTGCATTGACACTGTTGTCATTACTCGGTCTTCTAATGGCAATAATAATATTATTCATCACGCCAAGAGCCCAGGTTATTAGTGCGATATCTTCATTGCTGCCAAGTGGCTACACGTACTCGAAGGTAGCTCTTAGTTACACAGGGCCTTACTTCTCCATGGGGACAATCTTGATGTTACTACCCTTCTTTGCGATCTACGTTTACCCATGGCTTAATGCAGGGCCTGCCATAGCCTCAGAGATAAGGGGTAAGAATGCGCTTCATTGGAATGTTCCACTTGGTTTCCTCATCACGTTGATGTTCTTAACCCTGGGCTTTGAGGCGATGTACTACTCTATGGGCTTTAGATTTACAACAGCTGCGTTATCAAATTATGACTTAAACGGCATCATTAATTTCTGGACTGTGGCTATGGTGGTTTCTGGTGATGTGATTGTTAGGTGGTTTGTTGGTTTATCTTCGATTGCTTGGTATCTTGCTGTTTTGGCTTATGGTGCGATTGTTGTTGTTAGGTATTGGTTTGCCCTAGCCTTTGATAGGGTCTGGCCAGGTGTATTTGCCTACCTAAGTCCAAGGTTTGGAACACCAATATACGCACACCTAACAGACCTAGCCATAACAGCAGCACTAATAGCAGCGGCCGGTATACTATACCAAACATTCACGGCATTATACGGTGCCGTTGTTGAGGCAATAATATACTACATGGTGGTTGGTATCGCCGCCATCATAATAGCCACACTGAGGTACTCATCATTTAACATGGGTAATAGGATCAGGGCATTGCTAGCATTATTTGGCGCCTTAATGGCCAGTGTCATGGCTTACCTGACCTATGAGTTTCTAGCCTACCCACAGATATGGGGAGGCAATTGGCTAGCCTACGGTGTGGAGTTGGGCGCGGTCATACTTGGGGTATTAACGTACCTGGTGTCTCGTTACATAAACCTGAGGAAATATGGCATAGACATATCTGCAGCATACACAGAGATACCCCCTGAGTAATTATGCGTTGATTACTATCTATTTCATTAAAGATTATTTCATTTATTTCTGTTGTTCATTAGAGACAATGCGTGATCACTAGCTATTTAAATTAATTATCAATTATCAGATAATAAATAATACTTAAATTATCGGATAAAAACAATAGCCTGTATGGCAAGCACCACCGTTTGGTTAATCGTGGGCTTAATAGTGGGTTTGGTGGTTGGTTTTGCAATAGGTTATGTTACAGTTCCGCCTAAAGTCGTTACAAAGACGGTAACTAAATATGTCAATGTAACAGTGTCTACCGTATCTACGGCGCCCTTTGTTGTTGGTGCGGCTGGTACGTTGAAATTCGCCTTCGGCGACATATTAAATGTCATGCAGAGCATGTACCCAAGCATAACCATAGCGCCACCATTGTTTAAGGGTAGTGGTGAGGTTGCCCACACAGAGGTTACAACGCAGCAATTCAGTGCCGTGGCTTCGGCAGACACAACAACGATACCCTCCGTATTATTCCCAAACTATACCAATTATGAAATTGCCTTCGGAGTTACACAGATGGTTATTATTGTGAACCTAAACACAACAGCTGGTCAGGAGGTGTATAGTCTCTGGCAGCAAGCCCAGTCATACCCACCACTCTCCGCCCAGTACAACGCGACTTGGCAGGAGATTTGGAATATAATAGCCCTTAACAGTAGCACTGTTGTTGGCGTCTCTAACCCATTCACAGACCCATCGGGCTACCAGGCACAGTGCGTAGTTAAACTGGCTGGTCTTGCATTCTTCAATAATGCATCCTACCTATACGATGCCATATACACGAACCCGAGTAAGTACATGATGAGGAATACTGAGATTGACCTATTAACGTTAATGGCGGCAGGGCAGGTTGACTTCATATTATCCGCGTACAAGAGTAATGCAATACCGCAGACTAGGGGGTATTACAACATGGTCTTTATAACGTTACCACCTTTCATAAACCTCGGTGATTTAAGCTACGTTAATTACTACCACCAGGTTAGCGTAACCTGGACTGAGAACGGTGTCGCAAAGACGTTCGCCTGCAATCCCGTGGTTTACACGATAACAATACCATTCCAGGCACCCAATAAGCAGGCAGCTGAGTATTTCCTACTCCTACTCTTCAGTCCAATAGGTCAGGAGATAATGGAGGAGAATGGCATTAAGCCAATAGTGCCGGGCATTGTTTACGGAAACTACAGCGCGGTGCCAAATGTAATTAAACCCTTTGTTGCACCATTGAGTCAATACCCACAGTATGCCTCAATATTCCCAAGCCAGGGTTAGGGAATGGCGCCCTAGCATGACCTCATTAAAATTAAAAATAAAATCAAACATATTATTAATCCTGGTTTTACTCTTCTCCATACTCATCTTCTCAATCCTAGTAATATACCCACTGGCCCTCCTCATAGTACTAGGCTTCCCAATGATACCTAAGGCGTTGTCTGTGGTAAGCTTCGTACAGGCCATAGAGGTTACGGTAGTTATGTCAACCCTCTCGGCTGTGATAGCGATAATCATGGGCACTCCCCTGGCCTACGTTATGGCTAGGTATGAGTTTAGGGCGAAGAGTGTTGTTGATGCTGTGATAGATGTGCCTATAATGATACCGCACATAATAGTCGGCATAATGGTGGTACTAGCCTTCGCATCGCAGTACGGGCTGGGCCCCATACTTAAGGCTCACGGTATAAACTTCATAAATACGCTATGGGGTGCGACAACGGCTGTGGCCTTCCTCTCCTCAACCTATTACATAAGGGTTGTGGAGACCTCCATAAGGATGGTTAATCCTGAGATGGAGGCTGTGGCTAGGACATTGGGTGCTGGTCCAGCTAGGGTCTTCGCAACAATAATATTGCCTAGGATTTGGAGATCCATGGCGACAGGGGCTATACTCTCGTGGGCCAGGTCCGTGTCGGAGGCAGGCGCCCTCTTCATAGTCGCCTACTACGTATTATTCGGTAAAAACCTGGTCTACCCAGCCTCGGTCTACATATACGAGAGTTACGTAGGCATAGGCCTAGTAAATGCCGTGGAGTTTTCGGCAGCGCTTGTGGCTGTTACGCTCGTGATATTCGTGATATACAGGTTACTCCTGAGCATAGGTGGCGAGCATGGGTACGGTTGAGCTCAGGGATGTTACTGTTAACCTAAGGTTCTTCAGGCTTGGGCCGATAACCACGGTGTTCAACAGCAGGAGTTACAATGTTGTTTTGGGACCCACGGGCTCGGGTAAGAGCACCTTGTTAAAGGTTATAGCCGGTTTATACAATGTGAGTAGTGGTAGGGTTTTCATTGATGGTGAGGATGTGACGGAGATACCACCCGAGACGCGCGATATTTCCTATGTGCCTCAGGGTTATGCAGTCTTTGATCATATGAGTGTTTACGAGAATATAGAGTATGGCCTTAGGTTTAGGGGCATGCCCAGTGGTGAGAGACGTAGGTTGGTTGAGGAGATCGCCGAAGATCTTGGTATTAAGCATTTATTGGGCAGGAAGGCTGTTAATCTAAGTGGTGGTGAGCAGCAGAGGGTTGCGTTAGCCAGGGCTTTGGTTGTTAGACCTAAGGTTTTGCTGTTGGATGAACCTCTCTCAATGCTTGATAGGGTGACTAGGGAAAGGATAATACCGCTATTGAAGGAGTTGCCTAGGAGGTATGAGACTACGGTGATTCACGTAACTCATGATTGGGATGAGGCTTACTCGCTAGCTGATAAGGTGTTCATAATGAACATGGGCAGAGTGATAGAGGAGGGGGATCCCGCGCAGATCTTTGAGAGACCTAGGAGTGTATTCACGGCTCAATTCCTAGGGTTTCAAAACGTAATTAGGGGTGTTGCCGAGATGACTGGTGATGGCAGTATCATTATGGTTGGTAATATTGAGCTCCATAGTAATGAGGCAGCGTCAGGCAGCGTCTATGTGTGCATTAGGCCTGAGTGGATCGAGGTTTCCAAAGACGATAATGTACATGCCCCTATTGGTGATAATGTATTTAGGGGTGTGGTTAATGAGGTCATTAGGACGAGGGTTGGTTATCAAGCCATGGTCTCCTTAGAGAACAACCTCACACTCACTGTTCTATCGAGGATCTCATTGAGCCCAGGTGATGAGGTGATCATTAGAGTTCCTAAGGGCAATGTTCATGTTATCGTGGAATAATTATTCATCTATATTTAACTAAATATTCATGATAAATTTACTATATTGAGCAAGCGTCGAAATCATATTAAGAAATCAATATAAATCCTAACATTAATGATACCGCGATGAGTGAGGAATCGGAAAAGTGGTTTAAGATCGCCGTAGAAGCGTCTAGGAGATATGGCGGGAAGGTAATGGTTTTGCCAAAGGTACCCGTCAGGAGCCTTCAGGACTTCTCAATATGGTACACACCAGGCGTTGCTGCGGTTTCTAGGGAGATAAGTAGGGATGTTGATAAGTCATTCGAATATACATGGAGGTGGAACGCTATAGCCGTGCTCACAGACGGCACTAGAGTTCTTGGTTTAGGCGATGTGGGTCCGGAGGCGGCGATGCCCGTTATGGAGGGTAAATCATTGCTCTATAAGTACTTAGGTGGTGTTGATGCCGTGCCATTGCCCGTGAGAGCCAGTACGCCTGATGATTTAGTTAACATTGGTAAGGCTATAGAACCAGCCTTCGGAGGTATAAACCTCGAGGATATTGAGTCGCCAAAGTGCTTCTACGTACTCGATAAGTTGAGGGAGGAGTTGAAAATAGCAGTTTGGCACGATGACCAACAGGGTACAGCGGGCGCAATACTCGCTGGCTTAATCAATGCATTTAAGATCGTCGGTAAGAGGATAGAGGACTCCACAATAGTGTTTATTGGGGCTGGCGCTTCGAATATAGCGGCGGCGAGGATATTAATTAAGGCTGGCGTTAAACCCGGCAACATAGTACTCGTTGATAGCAAGGGGATACTGCACCCTGAGAGGGAGGATATGGATAAGCTAATGCTAACCAACCCGTGGAAGTACGAGTTGGCGTTGAAGACTAATGCGGAGAGGAGGAGGGGTGGTATTAAGGAGGCCCTGGTTGGTGCTGACGCCGTTGTTGCAGCTTCGGTGCAGGGCCCTGGTGTGATAAAGAAGGAGTGGGTTAGGTCCATGAATAAGGACCCAATTGTGTTCGCGCTGGCTAACCCAATCCCGGAGATATGGCCTTGGGAGGCTAAGGAGGCTGGTGCCAAGGTAGTCGCCACAGGTAGGAGTGACTTTCCAAACCAGGTGAATAACTCACTTGTTTTTCCAGGCGTGTTTAGGGGAGCGTTGGATGTTAGGGTCAAGACCATAACTGATGAGATGATAATTGCCGCTGCCCAGGAGATTGCCAACTTCGTTGGTGATAAATTGAGCGAGGACAAGATATTACCAACAATGGAGGAGTGGGACTTCTATCCAAGGGTTGCTGCTGCGGTTGCTGTGAAGGCTGTGGAGCAGGGTGTTGCTAGGAAATCAACGGGTTGGAAGGAGGAGTATGAGAGGGCGAGGGAGATAATAGCAACGGCTAAGCTTATGATTGAGACACTCTTTGGTAAGGGCTTAATCAGGAATTTACTTGGCGATTTGGCTTAGGGCTATACAACATCCTTTATCTGCTCAAGTATTGCTATTACCTGTAAAAACACAACCCTACTAAAAAGTGGCATGTTGGGGTCTGCCAAGGCCTCGTCCAAAATACTTATTACGGTTGATGCCTTTAAGCCAGGGCTCATGTTCGGATCCATCAATATTCTAACAGCCTCGCTAGCTGACCTCCTAATATTCCTGGGTATTCCCATGTCCTGCACGACCCTGGTTAGGTAATAAAGGGCCTGCTTTATTCTCTCGTCCGTCTCATCCTTACTTAATCCGGGTGTTTGCTTGCTCGACATTTTCAATCACCAAGAAGGGTTATGTTATTGGAAATCGTTAATAACCAATATAAAAACATTTTTCCTGATTTATCTCATCACGTGGTATGGACTTATTCATATTTTTTCATGGTTTAGTTATGTATGAATTATTTGCTTTTCCTTGGGCATATTAATGATTAAGTGGTTTTTGTTTTTGTCCGTTCCTACGATAATTATGTGAAGTTATCGGCAATAAAGTAAACATTTTTATAACAAGCGAATGATTTTTAAATGAGACATGAAATACTTAGTTGATGTCAATAACGGAGGAGGTGGATCAGACAGATATCGAGATTTTGAAAATGTTGCAGGACGACTGTAGGGTAACACTTGATGAGATGGCGAATAAGTTAAAGATCTCTAAATCCACTGTGTACTACAGGATAAAGAAGCTCGAGAGGCTCGGTATAATACTTGGGTGCCATGCGAAGTTAAGCCCTGAGAAGATGGGTAAGGATTACGTAGCTATTGTACTGGTTAAGGCGAAGTACGGAGCTGGTTATCATGAGAAGGTTGGTCAAAAATTGGCTGAGATCGCAGGGGTCACCGTTGTTTATTACATATTTGGTGAGTGGGACTTTGTGTTGCAGGTTAGGGCTAGCGGTAAGGATGAGATTCTTAGGATACTTGAGCAAATAATGAATATGGAGGAGGTCGAGAGGACGTCAACGTTGATCGTGGCTAAGGTCATTAAGGAGGATCCCAGACTACCCATTTAGGATTGAGGCAGGAATTAAAGTGCTATTAAAATCCACGATGAGGTAAGTTTAAGATAAGTACTTTAGTGTTAGTTCTTAATGGAATTAACATTTTGGTTATTAGACGTAACCTACGGGGTTGTGGGCAACGCACCTGAATTGAGGTTATTCGGCATTACCAACAATGATAAAAGGGTGTTGGTCCTAGATAGGTCATTCAGACCCTACTTCTACGTACTACCCTCGGGGGATTCAAGTACCGTTTTAGCGAATGTTAAGCGTAAGCTTGAGGGTAGGGTGTTGGGTGTCGAGCTTGTTAAGCGTAGGTTGTTTGGTGGTGAGGTTGACGCTATCAAGGTTACGGCAACAATACCCGAGAAGGTTAGGGAGCTCAGGGAGATCGCTGCGGAGATACCCGGTGTTAAGGATGTGCTTGAGGCAGACATCAGGTTCTCGCAGAGGTACTTACTCGACATGGGTGTTAAGCCCAGTAATTGGGTTGTTGTTGATCAGTGTGAGGAGGTTAAGGGTAATTACCAAGTCGACCTGGTCTGCCTGGCTAAGACGAGACCTAGGATGATTGAGGAGCACAAATTACCAAACTTCAGAATCCTTGCGTTGGATATTGAGGTTTATAATCCAAGGGGTATGCCGAATCCTGATAGGGATCCCATAATAATAATATCTACAATGACTAAGGAGGACGGCATCAAGATGTTCGTTGCTGATGATAGTAAGAACGACGCTAAGATAATTAGGGAGTTCGTGGATTACCTGAGGAAGTACGACCCAGACATCATCGTTGGTTACAATAATAACGGTTTCGATTGGCCATACCTGGTAAATAGGTCATCTAGGGTTGGTGTTAAACTCACGATATCGAGGATGGGAAACCCACCCGAACCCAGTGTCTATGGTCACTGGTCGGTGATTGGTAGGGCTAATGTGGACCTTTACAACTTCATTGAGGAAATGGGTGAAATTAAGGTTAAGAGCCTTGATAGGGCTGCGGAGTTCCTTGGTGTCATGAGGAGGGATGAGAGGGTCTTAATACCTGGGCATAGGATCTATGAGTATTGGGACGACAAATCAAAGCGCGACCTCCTCCTTAGGTACGCTAGGGATGACGTGGTTAGTACTTACGGCCTTGCCGAGAAGTTATTACCCTTCGCAATACAGTTATCCTCAATCTCAGGTCTACCGCTTGACCAGGTTGGTGCGTCAAGCGTTGGCGCCAGGGTTGAGTGGATGATATTCTACGAGGCAGTCAAGAGGGGTGAGTTGGCACCTAATCGTGAGGAGAGGCCATACGAGACATACAAGGGCGCTGTTGTACTAGAGCCAAGGCCGGGTCTTCATGAGGACATTGCTGTAATAGACTTCTCCAGTATGTATCCGAGCATAATGATGAAGTATAATGTCTCGCCGGACACATTGGTGATTGGTGATTGCAATGATTGCTATGTGGCTCCCGAGAATAACTACAGGTTTAGGAAAACGCCAGAGGGATTATACCCAGGCCTGCTTAGGGTTCTGGTTGAGAGTAGGCGTAAGGTTAGGGAGTTAATGAAGAATTACCCAGAAAACAGCCCTGATTGGGTTCTACTCAATGAGAGGCAGAGGGCGCTTAAGGTAATGGCCAACGCGATGTATGGCTACTGCGGTTGGTTGGGAGCTAGGTGGTATAGGCGTGAGGTTGCCGAGGCCGTGACAGCGTGGGGTAGGAACCTACTTAAGACCGTGATTGAGAAGGCGAGGTCCTTAGGCTTGCCAATAATTTACGGTGATACGGACAGTCTGTTCGTTAAGAACATAGGCGATAAGGTTGATGCATTAATAAATTACATAAATAATGAGTTGGGTTTCGACGTTAAGGTTGATAAGGTCTACAGAAGGGTTCTATTTACGGAGGCCAAGAAGAGGTATGTTGGGTTGACAATAGATGGTGAGGTGGATATCGTTGGTTTCGAGGCTGTTAGGGGTGATTGGGCTGAGGTGGCTAAGGATGTCCAGGAGAATGTTGCTGAGATCGTACTTAAGACAGGTGATGTGGGTAAGGCTGTTGCGTATGTGAAGTCGATCATCGATAAGTTGAAGGCGTTCCAATTCGATATTGATGACGTCATAATATGGAAAACCCTGGATAAATCGTTGAATGAGTATAAGGTACTAACGCCTCATGTTGCGGCAGCTAAGCAATTGATTGAGGCAGGTTATAAGGTTGGTAAGGGTGATATGATTGGTTACGTAATAGTTAAGGGAGGTGGTGCAAAGCTTGCGTATAAGGTCAAGCCCTACATACTCATTAAGGACATTAGGGAAATAGATGTTGATTACTACATTGAGAAGCAGGTAATACCAGCCGCCATGAGGATACTCGAAGTCCTAGGCGTTAAGGAGTCACAATTAATGGAGGGCAAGGCTGGCAAGTCAATACTCGATTTCTTCCAGTAATCGTTGATACCCTGGCGTTGACGTAAAACGAAACCAAACAATGGTTTTTACGTCAAACTATGATTACTTACTAGCCTTACTTAGGTACTCATCTATAGTTAGTATTAACATATCGGTGGGGACCTTCGCTATGTTACCTACCCTCGACATTAATAGTAACTTAACGCCTTTGTTAGACGCCACATCAACAAGCCTCTGTGTGCATACGCCATCGAAGATCACGGCATACGCATTAGGTAACTGCTGTAATGTATCCACTAGATCCCTGACCGGTATCCTCTTGACCTCATTCCAGTGATCATCATATATTACGGCCTCTAACGTACCACTTAGCTTCTTCATCTCCTCAATTACGTTTTGAGGCAGCTGTGGTAGTTCAATACTTGGTTGTTGTGGTTGGGTTGTTACCTGCGTTGTTTGTACTTGCACAGGTTGCACTGGTTGTGGTGTTACCTGTATTGGTTGCGGGGTCTGTGGTTGTTGTTCTTGAACAGGCACTTCGACAGCCTGGGCCTGTACCTCCTGGGCCTGCCTTGCCTCCTCTATCAACTTCCTCTCCCTCTTTTCGAGACTAGCCAGGTACTCCTCAGCAGGTACCTTATTCCTAAGTGCCTTTGTTATCTCCTTTGCCGTCAATTGCTCAACCTCCTTACCTGGTGGTGCCCTGGCTATGTAATCAATATCCGCATATTTAAGCAACTCCCTGAGCAGCATCTCCCCTCCCCTATCGCCATCGACGAAGGCTATCGTAGTCTTCTTCTTACTCAACTCAATAACAGTCTTTGGAATACCACCACTTGAGCCACCAAGCCCAATTACGTTCCTAAAACCATGCTTAACCAAGTTAAGTACATCGGCCCTACCCTCCACAATGATCACCGTATCCGCAGTATCAACCTCAGGGCCTGCTGGTAATTTCTCGGAGCCGTACTCGACAACCTCGGTCTCCCTAATGCTCTCCATGAACTTCGTAATTAACTCCTTAGTGTCTGGTAATGTCTCATGCTCAACGAACTTCAGCAACTCCCTGGCTCTATCGAATACTTTCTTCCTCTTTTCCTCCCTTAGATCCTTAATCTCTGTGATCTGGATCTTTGCGTTGTATGGGCCAACCTTATCCACGGTCTCTATCATGGCTGCCACAAGGGCTGTTTCGTACCTATCCAGGTTCGATGGTATGTAGACCTTACCAACGGTCTTATCACCCTTATACTCAGCCTCAACCTCAATCCTCCCAATCCTCCCACTCATCTGTAACTCCCTTAGATCTAGTTCATTACCGAGCAAACCCTCGGTTTGGCTAAACAAGGCACCTATTATGTCGTACTTCTCCACAGTACCTTGAACCTCCACATTCGCAACTATCAAGTACTTAGCTACTATGGTTAAGGCTCCCATTACGACACCAATTAACTCATGACTAACTGGATTAAAATAGTTTCTCTTTAGTAAGACAACAGGCACCAAAGGACAAGGTTATTTAAGCGGGTAGTTACCCCAAATGCACGTGTCCACAGACTTAATAAAAATTTATGAGAAACTTGGTAGTATTGCCAGGGATGCTCTTAACTACGCATTGTCAATAGTTGAGCCTGGGGTACCAATACTCGAGCTTTGTGGGAAGATAGAGGATAGGATAAGGCAAGGCGGTGCAAAACCAGCGTTTCCAGCAAACATTGGGGTTAATAATGTCGCGGCCCATTACACGGCTACGGTTGGGGATAGCTCGGTAATACCCAAGGGTTCAATCGTTAAGATAGACATTGGAGCCCACATAGATGGTTACATAGTGGATACAGCAATCACGGTATCGTTCAACCCAATGTATAATCAATTAATCAAGGCTGCCGCTAAGGCTCTCGAGGCTGCACAGTTGAGCATGAAACCGGGAGTAATAATGTCCATGGTTGGGGCACAGATAGAGAAGGCGATAAGGTCCTTTGGGTTTAAGCCCATTGAGAATTTGAGTGGGCATTTGATAAGGAGGTATGAGTTGCACGCTGGGAAATCAATACCTAACTATGACAATGGTGATAGGCAGAGGATACTAGAGGGTGAGGTGTATGCGGTGGAGCCATTCTCAACGAACGGGGCTGGTTACGTGGATGATGCACCGCAAGTCACGATATATAGACTAATGAAGAATCCCAAACCCAAGGACCCTCATTACGACGTTCTCGCATATGTAGCCAATGAAATAGGACCACTGCCGTTCACACCAAGGTGGTTGGTGCCTAGGTTCGGTGATGCAGTCAGTAGTGTGGTGGATAAATTATACAATAAGGGCTACGTCTATGGTTATCCAGTGCTTGTTGAGCATGGTAAAGGCTTGGTGGCTCAGGTGGAGGATACGTTCATAATAACGAGGGATGGAGCAATACCCGTGGTTAACGTACTCTCACTACTAAAGTGAGTGCTACCTCCCAAACCTCCTCTCTCTCCTGGCGTACTCATCGAGTGCTTGCTTTAGGTCCTCCTTCATCATCTCCGGCCAATACTTATTCAGTATGTATATCTCGGAGTAGGCTGTTTCGTAAAGTAGGAAGTTGCTTAACCTATATTCTCCTCCCGTCCTTATCACCAGGTCTGGTTCGGGATGTGGTTCATCGTTCAGGTATAGGTAATTAAATAGTGTGTCTTCGTTGATATCGTTCATACCCAATTTCCCACTATTGAAATCAACGATTAACTTCCTAACAGCATCAATAAGTTCCTGTCTGCCTCCATAAACCACTGCCAGGTTTAGGTAGTGGTCTGAGTAGTCCGCGGTTGCTCTCTCGGTGAGTTCTATTTCTCTACGGACATCCTCAGGCAATAACCAGGTCCTACCTATTACCCTCACCCTAACCCTATTCCTATGTATCCTCTCATCCATCCTTACTTTAATCAATTTCTCCTTGAGTAATCTATACAAGAGCTCTAGCTCAAACTTCGACCTACCCAGGAAATTCTCCGTGGATAGTACATAGACCGTCACAACCCTTATGCCGAAATCCAATGACCACTCTAGAAACTCCTCAACCTTGTTAGAACCAACCCTATAGGCCTCCACTATTGATAATCCCATTTTCCTAGCCCACCTCCTATTCCCATCTGGTATAACGCCTATGTGCATCGGCAGTGAATTCATCATTAGCCTTATGCATTGTTGTGGAATGACTTCTTTTAAAGTTATGCGTTACCAAGCCTCGGTGCTTGGTACGTAATAAATTAATACTTGCACAACCTCGGCTCTATGGGAACTAATGAGGGTCTTGGTGCTAGGAATTGATGGTTACCTAGGTTGGGCCTTAACACTTAGGTTGATTAGGAGAGGGCATGAGGTTTTTGGAATTGATAATTTCTACACAAGGAAGGCTGTGGCCGAGGTTGGTTCCGACTCGGCGCTTCCGATACTGTCCATGAAGGATAGGATTAAGGCTATTGAGGAGATTTTCGGAGCCAAGATTGGGTTTGCGGAGGGCGACGTAACCAACTATGACTTAGTCAAGAAGGTAATTAGTGAGTTCAAGCCTGACGCCATAGTTCACTTCGCTGAGCAGAGGTCTGCGCCGTACTCCATGATTGACGTGGAGCATGCCAAGTATACAATAATTAATAACCTAACATCGACATTAAACGTAATCTATGCAATTAAGGAGCTTGATAAGAACATACATTTACTCAAGATGGGTACGCTCGGTGAGTATGGTTACCCAGCCTTCAGGATACCAGAGAGCGCGTTTGTTGATGCTGTGATTCAGGGTGTTAGGGATAGGATTGTTGTGCCCAGGTGGGGTGGTTCTTGGTATCACTGGAGTAAGGTCTTCGATTCATACATACTACTTTACGCCAACAGGCTTTGGGGCTTAACAATAACGGACTTCCACCAAGGGCCTGTCTATGGTACGAGGACTGAGGATATTGTTAGTGAGGAGTTGTTCACAAGATTTGATATTGATGATGTGTGGGGCACGGTAATAAATAGGTTCTGCGCTGAGGCTGTTACTAACCACCCGCTCACCATATACGGCAGTGGTTTACAGAAGAAGGGCTTCACGTCGCTTGAGGATACGATTAGGGCTTTGGCTGCGTTGATAGAGAACCCGCCGGAGGATGGTGAATTCAGAACCGTGCATCACTACAGGGAGATAAGGACTTTGAATGAGATGGCGGGGTTAGTTAGGAGAGCCTCTAGGCAGATCCTTGGTTATGAACCAGAGATTGCGCATTTACCGAATCCTAGGGTTGAGCCTGAGGAGGATCTATCCTATGAGCCTGAGAGGAAGGTGTTAGCCCGTTTAGGTATTTATGGGTTGACGAGGGTTATGGATGAGGAGGTCGCCGTAATGCTCAAGGACCTGGTGCCTTATGTGGATAGGGTTAGGAGGATAGAGGCGTTGTTCAAGCCCAGGGTCAGGTGGAGAGATTAGTGTTGAAAATAAATTAATACTAGTCAGTACTGCCGTAATTGATGAGATTACTCTTCATACATGCAGAGGACTTCTCATACCAGGTTAGGGATAAGGCCGTCGAGAACCCGGAACCATTAACGCCAGACCTGGAGAGGGGCTCTGCGAAGAACGTGCTTGTGGTCTTCATGAGTGTTGAGGAGGGTGATAGCGAGGATCCGAGTTATATAAGCTATGTTACTGACCAAATACTCGATGTGTTGAATAGGGTTAAGGCATCGCAGATAGTCCTATACCCGTATGCGCACCTAAGCCCAAACCTGGCAAGCCCCAGTAAGGCGTTGGGCGTTTTATTGGCGGTTTACAACAACCTCAGGGAGAAGTCCCCGGTGCCGGTCTCAAGGGCACCCTTTGGTTACTACAAGGCGTTTGATATAAAGTGCTATGGCCACCCACTATCGGAGTTAAGCAAGTCCCTGAGCCTAACCATGGTTACCACCCAAGCTAAGCAGCAGGTGGTTAGTAAGGATTACTACGTGGTACTGACACCCAATGGGGAGGAGTACGATGCAACAAAGTATCAGTTCAAACCCGGCGAAGAGGACTTAATGGCGCTTGTTGAGAAGGAGGTATTGAGGAAGGAGCTTGAGGGTGGTGGGGAGCCTAGGTACATTGATTACTGCCGTAAGTTCGGTTTTGAGTGGGAACCGATGAGTGATGCCGGCCATATGAGGTATGGACCGGCTGCAACGTTAATGATGGAGCTTGTTGAGGATTACGCATGGAAACTAGCGAATGAGTTGGGGATTCCTGTCTTCAAGATTAGGGGTACCAACATGTTTAGGCGCGGCGAGAGGGCTATTGATGAGCATGCCAAGTTATTTAACGAGAGGATGTACACAATCGAGGGTGATAGGGACGAGTTAATCATGAGGTACGCAGCCTGCTTCCAACAATTCGCCATGATAAGGGATTGGGTCCTGAGCTATAAGGACATACCCGTGGGGATGCTTGAGGTGGCTGATAGCTATAGGTATGAGCAACCAGGCGAGACGGTGCTGTGCTTTAGGTTGAGGAGGTTCTACATGCCAGACCTACACATATTCACAAAGGATCTAAATAATGCCATGGAAGTTGCGCTGAAGCTTCATGAGATAATATTTAGGGAGATCAGGAGGTTGGGTAGGGATTACGTGAGTCTCTACAACGTGACCAAGCAGTTCTACGATGAGCACAGGGACTACCTAATCGAATTAGCTAGGCGCGAGGGTAAGCCAATACTCGTGAGGGTAATGCCCGAGCAGAAGTACTACTGGGTCCTAAATGTGGAGTTCCACATAGTTGATGAGTTAAGGAGACCTAGGGAGATAGCCACATTCCAATTTGACGTAGGTAACGCCCAGAGGTTCGGTATAAAGTACATGGGCGAGAACGGTGAAGTGAAGTACCCAGTCATCATACACACGGCAATACTAGGCAGTGTTGAGAGGTACATATACGCACTCCTTGACACGGCAGCAATCACGGAGTCAAAGGGCGGAGTGCCCAGGCTACCGACGTGGGTTGCTCCAATACAGGTCAGGGTAATACCAATAGGCAAGGATCACCTACAATACGCCAACGACATAGCCTCAAAGCTTGAGGATAGGATGATTAGGGTGGACATCGATGATCGGTTCGACGAGACACTCGCGAAGAGGATTAGGGACGCAGAGACCTTCTGGGTACCATACATAATCGTGATTGGGGACAGGGAGGTAAAGACTGGAAAACTGAGCGTCAGGGCGAGGGGCGCACAGAAGGTCATGGAGATGGGGATTGACGAGTTGATAAACAGGATTGAGGAGGAGATTAAGGGCTACCCAAGAAGGCCACTAACAATGCCCAAATACCTAAGCAAAAGACCCTCAGGCATACTATCATAAAACAATCAGAACTCTTCCCAATCATCACGGCATCAGGCAGCAGCCCTTATCTTCACCAAGATTCATAAATTTACTGGAAAATAAAATATTTCTATGCTTCAATTTTACAAGGAAATCACACCTAACCTGATATCCATATTAAGATACAACTTAGTTTAGGTAAATCCTAGATATTTTGTGTTTTATTTTTTAGGATTTTATGAAGAGATGTGTTAAAACTCACGAATAATAGGGATCATATACATAAGTTAAATCTATATATGTTTATGTTAAAGTAATCTAGGGATCTATCCCTCTCTTCTTTAATTCATTAACGATTTTCAAAGCTAGGTAATACACCCTTTCAAACTCCCTCTCTGTTATAATCCTTCTAACGATTTCCAAATTAATCGATGCGTACGCATGAACCGCGATATTTCTAAAGCCTACCACACGCCGATAAAACTCAAACTCCTCCTTACTTATTATTCCAATATCCATTAGCTTTTTACCAGCTTCAACGTAACCCTCAACCTTAAGTCCCAATTCTGAGCAACCCTTCACTACAATATCGATTAGAGCCTGTGCTTGGATCTGTAATAAGTACACGCCTGCATAAAGTGCTCTCCAGTCATCCAAGGTTAATTCCTCTAATCTCTTTGTATATTCTCCTAGGCTTTCAATTAATGAGCTTATGATCATTTCAACACCCTTTCCACAGCTTTTAATTGTGTTTCATGTATTTTCAATTTTTCGTAATCTACCACGAAGTCCAGGCAAATGCCCATCATCCTCAACCATTGTCTAGAGTAGAATTCCTCATCATCGTAAAACACGACCTTACCGTTGAGGATCTTTAAAACCAATGCACATGGTAGGTCATCGAAGAGGTTTAAGGGTACTATGTCTATCATATCCTCCCTAACATTTAGGTGCTTCGATAGGGCATAAACTAGGTCGGCTATGTACTCAAGTTTAAAATCGGAAAAGTAAACCGCAAAATCCCAATCCCACCTAAAACCCTTGCCAGTAACTCTTGAACCGAAAAGTATCGCAAACCTAACATTGTGTACTTTCCAAGGGAAATTTGATAGATCCATGAGATCAATTCTCCCAACCAGCTTTTAAATGCTGTGTTGCCTTGAGAGTTACGTTAAGAATTTGTGGATTTAATGAATGAAAATAATGATTTTTATTGTTTTAATTTAGAGACCTTAATATTGTGCTTAGCCTGATGTACCATACCATGGTGCCCACTTCATCCAAATCAGGGTGTGTTGGAAGGTTGCACTTATCCCTATGAAGAACGCGAGTACTCCAGAAAGTATTAGGAGTATCATAACTATAGCCCCTACGTACCTACTGGCATTGCCCCTAGGCAGCATGGCACCGGGACTTATCAACATGGCAAGTCCAAGTAGTATGTACATGCCACTGGCGAAGAGGGGCTCTGTAGTTAAGCCATGCATTAGTATGTCAACACCATACACAATGACTGGTATGCTGAAGAGGGCAATTGGTAATGATAAATACCTCAAATCAACGCCCAGGTACATGGCTAACCCAAGCATTAGGGAGACCAAGCCGAATATGGGCCAAGCGTCCGAGAACATTAAGTTGTATGGGCCAGGTAGTGGCCAGGTTATTGATGCCCATAGGCCTGTGGCTAGTGCGTAGATTCCCACGGTAATGAAGAATAGGCTTAGGCACTTATTCACGTTTAAGCAAACGGTTACGGGTCTCTCCGTTTGGGCAGTTGTTGTACTCGAACCGTCAGTGGCAATCCTAGTGGGTCTTCTAACGAAGTTTACGAAAACCCCATACGCCGCAGTTATCAGTGTTATGCCAAGCACCATTAACCAAATATCCAGTTGGTCTATGAAGAGGGGCATTCTCCACCACCGACCCATTCGTAGAATTTCGTGAATATAACCCTTTGTATAAGTGTTAAAAATGCATCAGTCAAATGTTTTATTAAACATACTTATATGATCTACACATTTATATGCAAATGAGTTTTAATAAATTTAAATTTATTAATTTATATTTATTTAAGTATTACTTCGCCGGAGGAATTGATAAAGGCCGGGTGAGGAAACATACCCAACCTATGAGAGAAATCCTCATAATCTCAGGGCAAGGAGAAGGTCAAGCTGTAGAATTGTGCGAAATTCTGTGAGCAAACCTTATTAGATTATCCATACTGACGATGATTCATGAGTATTATTAACAGAAGGAGATTCATTAAGTTACTGTTAGCGTCAGGTGGCTTGGCTTTAGTGGGCAGGTACGTGAGTGGTCAAGTATCCAGGCCTGAAGCCACAGCCAAGGGACCGCAACCCCCACCTGGCTCACACATATCGGCCATTAAAAAGTATCCCCAAGTTAACTCAACCGCAACCGCCACAAATGCCCAAGGCCAGGTTGAGTTAACACCAGAATACCTCTGGTATGTGGTGCAGATTGGTCCAACACCGACAATCGACATTAATGATTACGCCCTAGTGGTTGATGGACTTGTGGAGAGTCCACTTAAGCTAACCTATAACGACTTAATGTCACTACCATCAGTTAAGATAGTGACCACCCTACAATACGTCTCGGATCCATACTTCCTTAAAGCTACGGTTAAGTGGACTGGGCTGTTTCTGTCTTCATTATTATTTACGGTTGCTCATGTTCATTGGTGTTTAAGCCCTCTTAGGGCTATTAGGTGTGCCGATGTCGTGTGTCTGTCTAGCCCATGCTTCCTCATTAACTCGTCGTGCTCTACCGAGTTCGTTGTTCCCCTTGGGTTTACGTACTTAGTCTCTATGCCGTATAGTGGTGCCTTTAGGGCTATCCTCTCAATGATTGAGCTCCTGAAGATTGCGACTTTGTGGTTGTAGTTCTCATGACCCCTGTCGCCATTCCTAATCCACATTAATTTCAACCTACCGAGAACCTCCGGATTCTCCAGGAACAAGGTCTTGACACCATGATGATAGGCATAATCAAGCATCTCATGAATCCTCATGCCAATAATGCTCCAAGCCCTACGCCTACTGAAGCCCTTTCTTGAGGTCTCACTGAACCAAAACGTCTTATAATCTCTCAAGTCGCCCCTCTCATCAATAATCGCCAGGTTTAACCTATCCGTATTAACATCAATGCCACCAATGAGCTTACCACTGTTTTTCTTATGCCTAACCATGTGTTCGTAGTAGATGTCCAACGGTACCGTCATGTGTATTTCACCGTGAACCCACAATCGGCTATTTCTAACACCGTAGTCCCTAACCACAACCCTACCCATGTACCTCACACGCCCAGCGAGGACCACATCGAGCAATCCCTTGTAATTCCTCGGTATTGTGGGTCTAACCACGATCCTACCAATCGACCCATCATACCTAATTGTTGTTATGTGAAACTCATGGTTTGGCTTCAAGGTAATGTTCCTACTCGGGTACTCCAACGAGCTTTGTTGGAACATAAGCCAGTCGGACAACTCAACACCCCTGAAATCAACATCTAATGCTCTACATGATTCGTAAATACTCATCACGAGAGTTATAACGCCATCAGCATACCTCTCATTTGGAATAACACCATAAGCAACCTTCCTAAACATACTTACCCAACCAATCTTGTTACCAGGCAAGACTTGCATTTGCTTGGTTATACCCAATACCCTATGAGCAGCTATCCTAAACAACCACGCGGTAGACAACAACTCCCCAGCCACACCACCATTAACGTTGAACGGTAACCTAATGGTTATGTAACTCACAAGGAGATATCTCCAGTTAAATTTATAAGCCCAACCCCAACATCCTCACCGGTTACCCTGGGCTCCCGAGACCCGTAGGGCGAGGAACCCCCGGCGACGGGCGGGGAGCTGCTGCGGTGAGCGGGCCCAGGGAGACCGTCGAGAAGGAGACGGCGGAAAACCGCCATCTCCGGAGAGACGGTTAGGTTAAGCACGATATTGAACATGGCTGGTGCATCCGAGAATGCGATTAAGGTGATAACTTATGGTGCTGATGGTTATACGAGCGACTTACCCATTTGGAAGGCCATGGAGCCCGACACAATAGTGGCTTATATGGCTGATGGTCAACCGTTACTGAGGAATCACGGCTACCCAGTTAGGCTTGTCGTACCTAGGTGGTGGGGTTATAAGAATGTCAAGTGGCTCGTTAAGTTAACAGTAACCAATGAGAACTACCTGGGTTACTGGGAATCCGTAGGCTACCCAGATATCGCTAGGAAGAACGGTGAATAGTGATGGGTTTAGGCGGCTTTAAGTCCACGTATGGCGCATTAGTAATCCAAACGGAGGCCGCCCTAGCCTCCATACTATACCTAGAGCCGCAGGCTGCACCCTACATACTCATTGTAATAGCGGCCACCGTTACCATACCCAGCATCAATAAAAGCATATACTCACCCTCATTCCAAAGGCAAACAGCTTGGGTACTACTAGCACTATCTATAATGGAGGCTTTAACAGGTTTCGCAGCTGGCCCAGTATCCTCCAACATAATAACCATGATTACCGGTGGATTATTAACAAGAGGTATTGGACTTGAACTGCATCTACTGTTAATAGACCCATTAGCCTTCTTCTTCATACTACACATAGCCAGCGGCATAGGGCTAGCCTTGATTAGGCGGGGAATCAAGTGGACACCAATATACACCGTAATACTGCCAATACTCCTACTGCTTGGCTTCGCAACCGTAGTTTACTTGGACAGCTTATTCTTCTAATTACTAGGTAATATTGGCTAAGGATAATAGCCTGAGTAATTTAGGCTCTAGCTAAGTAAAACTAAGGTTAGGTGCATTTATTTAATTATTGATAATGCCATGCCTAGGATTAGGAATACCGTGAGCACCGGCGAGCTTGCCTTAAACATGCTCCAGAATACATCCCTGTTGGGCTTAATTATAGCTTTAATGCTATAGTAACTGCTCCACGCGGCTGTGGCTAGTAGTATTACGAGGCCTATTACGTTTCTGAAAAAGTATAGGTAGAGGATTAGCATGTATATGTTAGAGGCGATGTTTAGGAGGGCTACCAGGGACATTGCCCTATCCTCACGCATTTCCAGGGGTAACATCTTGATGCAAGTCCTTGCGTAGTCATCCTTCTCCCTAATCACGAGACTCCATATGTGGGCTGGTATCCACAGGTAAACGGCCATTGAGAGTAGTAGGGCCTCTAGGTCGAGGGGCCTTGCCAAGACCCAACCAGTCAATAATGCCGCATTACCCGCCAACCCACCAATTAGGATGTTCGACCAACTCCTGCACTTGAGGAGTACTGTGTAGACTATCGCGTAGAAGAACCAACCAAGCACCACGAATACCGTAGGCAAAAGGCCAAGCCATATGTACGAGAGGGTGAACCCAATAATCGATAATGCCAAAGCCTCAGTTAATGCATTGCTAGGGCTTATCCGACCTGATGGTATTGGTCTACTCATAGTCCTACTCATTCGAGCATCAATATCCCTCTCGTAATACATATTGAATACTGCGGAACCACCCGTGCTTAACAAGCCCACTATGGTTAATTCCACGATGTAGGTAATGCTCAATCTAGGTGCTGCGGCGAATATATAACCTGCTATGGCGGCTAGTACTAATAGCCAAATGACCCTTGGCTTCATTAACAGTATGTAATCCTTGACGGTCACATTCAAACAGTAACCGAGCCCTGAAATAAAAACTTTATTTCAGCGGTTGTGTAAAGTAATTGCCAATTCACTATTCATTTATTTTAACTGCATTAGTGAGTCCGTATTTTGTTTAATAGCAATAAATCAGCAATCCAATGCATTAATTGCGTGAGGATTGGTGTTGTAATTAGGGCCCAAAGCCCTAGGGCCTTTTGGTTCAGGGTATTCGATAATGTGGAGGATAGGATAAACGTTGGTTCATTCGTGACCCTTGAAAATCATGAGACCGGGGTTGGCGAGCCAATACTTGCCAGGGTTACCAGGGTTGTTAGGCATAATTACCTCGTTGACGATAGGGTCATTGCCCAATTGGGTAATGAGGATGTCATAAACACGTTTAGGGATTACGGAATAGACATACAGTACATTGCCCAATCAACCATAGCCAGGGCCTCGGTCATTGGGTATAGGGTTGGTGCGAGGTTCGCTAAGCCCCTAAAGCCTCCTAAGCCGATGGACTTCGTTTACCTGCCCACTGAGGATGAGCTCGGTAGAATGCTTAGGCTTGGTGATGGTGGTGTTAGGGTGGTTATTGGTAATGTCAGGTCATCATCAATACCAGCCGAGTTAGATGCGAATAAGCTCGTTTCGCAGCACTGCGCAATACTCGCAGCGACAGGTGGTGGTAAGTCCTGGCTCGCCGGTGTAATCATTGAGGAATTAACCATTAAGGCCGAGCTCCCAATAATCGTGATAGACCCACACGGTGAGTACTCGGCTATGCAGGTTCCCAGGGTTGATTCTGAGGATGCGAAGTTCGTGTCTGGTCTAGTTAGGGTTTACGTGCCTGGTAAGGTTGATACCACAAGCTTTGATGATTATTTCAAGGCCAGGTTTGGTGTGGGTAGGAGGTATGTTAGGTTCGGCATTAACCCGAGGTCTCTATCCCTCAGGCTTGTCGAGGGCTTACTCGATCATTATTATGGACTTACGGACGCCCAGAGGAGGATTCTTGAGGAGGCTTGGCAATACGTTGGTATGAGCGATGAGTTAACAAGCCTAGATGAGTTCCTAAATGACCTGGAGAGGAGTGGTGGGAAGATTGTGAGGGGTTACGGTAATGAGCTCGCCCTATCCACGTTATTAACCAAGGTCAGGATGCTCGTTGAAAATAGGCCCTTCTTCATAATCAGGCCTGGGGAGTTTTATGGGAACGAACCAATAAGGTTGCTAGACATTAGGGAGCTCCTGGAGTCGGGAGTTCACGTACTAGATTTAAGCGGCCTGGATTTAGTTGATCAACAAGCCCTGGTCTCGCTAATACTTAATGAAATATTTAAGCTATCGGCAAGGAGGAGGGATAGGCCCGTGCTTGTTGTTGTTGAGGAGGCGCATAATTTCGCTCCATCGGTTGGCTCTGCGCTAAGTACGTCGACCCTGATTAAGATTGCCAGGGAAGGGCGTAAGTTCGGTGTTGGTTTATGCATAATAAGTCAAAGACCGTCTAAGGTGCACCCTGACGTACTTAGTCAATGCCTGACCCAGGTTTTCAAGAGGATTATTAATCCCGTGGATCTTAAGTACGTGAGGAATGTTGTGGAGTTTGTGTCGGATGAGGATTTGTGGGAGATTAGGGTTTTGAATGAGGATGATGCCTTAGTCACTGGTGTGGCGACATTGACGCCATTACCCGTAAAGGTCAGGGATAGGCTTACCGAGCATGGTGGTATTTCACCAATGTTAACGCCGAGGTCCACTAGGGGCGCTGACATAATAAGTGTGAAGTAGAGGGTTCGGTAAAACTTTTAATGTTCTCTCTCGCAATACCGTAATCGTGAGGGTAATCTTAGGCACCCCAATTCGTTCTAGACCAAAGCCTTGGCTGTTTTTCCGCGTGCCTGCGGTTATGGTTAACGCATTTGACATAATTAGGAGTGGGGTTGGTGGGCATGTCGTCAAGAACGCGCTTCAGTATGATGGAGAGGTGTGGATGGATAGTGGTGGTTATCAATTCCTCAGACACGGTAAAGTGCCCAGTATAGAGGATTTAGCCGTTGTCTACGATAGGTACTGGGATGTTAGGTACTTCCTAAATCTTGACTACCCACCAAACCCTACGGACTCTGAGTATGATCTCGAGCTCAAGCTTAAGGCATCCCTCAGGAACTACGAGTACCTAGTGAGGCGTTTTAACAATGTATTACCTGTAATTCACTATCATTGGAGGACAAACATAATCATGAAGTACCTAACCAAATACCTAGATTATAACCCACCATGCATAGCCATAGGTGGTTTAGTACCCTACGTATTAATAAGCAGGGGGGTGCCTAAGAACTCGAGGAAATCAGCACTCGAGTTTTTACTCAGGGTTAGGCAGGAGGTCGATGTGTGCATCCACGTACTCGGCCTTGGATCACCTGTGATAAACCCAATACTCAAGCTCATGGGCATAGACAGTACGGACACAAGCACCTGGAGGGTTAAGGCTGCGTATGGTAAGGTCGTGATGCCCGGTGGTGGTGAGAGGCACGTTAGTGGTAGGGAGATTAGGTTTGGTGGTAAGGAGGCTACTAATGAG
>Ga0081474_120951_pt1 | contig 43301 bp, 49 predicted proteins | sample OneHunmetagenome_2_FD_70978 | JGI IMG/M metagenome (GOLD analysis project Ga0081474, IMG submission 70978) | Ferrous microbial mat communities from One Hundred Spring Plain, Yellowstone National Park, USA v2 (version 2) | ecosystem: Environmental > Aquatic > Non-marine Saline and Alkaline >... | reverse complement strand
ACCCTGCTCTTCACGATTATACGTACTAATAAAACCATTTATATGTATTGAGCCTCTCGATAAAGCCATTAAATCAACACAAACCGAGGGTGCCATATAGATCTAGGCACATAAATTAATGGGCTGTTTCGTTGTTTGTGTTTGGTGGTTGGGTTTGTGAGTTTTGGTTTGGTGTTGGTTGTTTTGGTTTCGGAGGGGTTGTTGTCAGTGTCTTGGTAGGGCCTTAAAAGGCTTTTAGAGGAGTGTGGAGGTGATGAGTGAGGTTACTAGGACTGTTGTTGTTGGGTCTGTGCAGTTGCCCAGGTGGTTGTTTAGGGTCTTTGTGGAGCTTGAGGGTATGTATAGAGACATGGTTGGGCGATTAGTCGCATACGCTGTGGGGAATGGGGTAACGAGCTTCGTGAAACTGAAGGCTTTGAAGTACTTGGAACTAAGGTCTCTGTATCCGCAGTTACCATCGCACTACGCCTACACCGCATGCCAGGATGCATCGGTGAGGTCCAAGAGCTTCCTCAAACTCAGGAGGAGGGGCTTGGCTAGGAAGGATCACCCAGAGGTTAGGGAAGTCTCCATATGGCTAGACGACCACCTATGTGCCCCGTTTCCCGCATCCCGTTGTCTCTAATCACCTTTCATCCCTGTCGGGACTTTGCCCCCATCCTTGGGGCATCACTGGCTCAGGTTGCCTCGGGGCTGGCTCCTAGTGGGGCGACAACCCCGCTAGGACTGTTTAACCCTTATTTTGTCTGAGATTTAAGTCTTTCTTTCTCAGAAAGTTTTTTAAGCTATTACAGATTGTGCTTTTGTGGATTGTGTAGTCTACCTTGAGGGTAGTATAACCAAGGTAACGAGCAAGGATGTGGGCATATACATCAGTAGGGAGTACCAACCCAAAATCAAAGACCTACAGGGCAGAAGAGTGAAGATACTGGTGATTGTTGATGACTGCGAGGAGGGCGGTACTCATTAAACTGCCTAGGGACAAGTGTGATGTTGATTATGTCAAGCGGTTGATGGCTCTAGCGAACCTAGCCTATAGAGGGTATGAGGTTTGGGTGCCGGACATTCCCATGACATTACAGTATCAGCTTTATGGATTCAAGAAATATATGGAGAGTTTAGTCTTTGGTTCAGTACCAAAGAGGTGGTTTGCTAGGGCTTGGGTTCCGTTGAAGGTGTTGAGGGTTTACGGTGATGGCTCCATGAAGGGTGATAAGGGTGCACCTGTGGTTCTAGACTTTAGGAGCAGTGTCATTAGGTTGCGTCAGGTTTGTAGGAGCGAGCCTGGCTTTGTTGTTGAGGTTCCAATGCCCGAGTGGGTTGTTGAGCGGGTTGGGGAGGGTGGTGATGTTAGGTACGCAATGATTGGTCTAAAGAATGATAAACCCTACCTGGCTTTGGTGGCTGAGCGTGTGGTTGAGCCCTACGTGACTAGTGGTTATAGGCTTGTTGTTGATGTGAATGCTTGGAGTAACGGTGTTGCCTACGGCATAGTTAATCCAAGCAATAGGATTGCGGAGTACTCACCATTGAGGCCGAACCTTAGGCTCATTGACACGTGGTACCACAAGGCTGAGAAACTAAGTAAGGAATTGGGTAAGTTAAAGAGACTGGGGTTGGATTCAACCCCAGAAGCCAAAAGGTTGAGGAGGGAAATCAAGGCATTGAGGAGGAAGGTCTACGCATACCTAAGGGACTTCGCACAAAAGAGGGCTCGCGAGTTGGCTCTGAAGGCTCTTAGGTTAAGAGCTGAGGTGTTGATTGACGACATGATTGAGGAGTCGAGGAGGGAATTAATCGAGGAGAAGATACCAAGGGGCTTGAGGAAGGTTTACCTAGCCGAGACAAGGAGGTTCGTTAAGCTACTCACCACCCAACTACAGTAGTACGGCGTACCGTATAGATTCGAGAGGTTGCCGAGCACAATATGCCCAGTGTGCCAACACGAACTAACCCAGGAAGAAGGCAGGGTCATGGTTTGTAATAATTGTGGATTCAAGGCGCCCAGGGACAAGGTGCCCATGCACTGGGCAGTAAGACTCTGATTAATTATACGAGCACCAGCCGAGGAAAATCGCATCAAAAACACCATTTTTTACTCCAAGTCACGGAGGTTAGCCAGAGGTATACCGGCGGTAAACCAGAGGTTAACCACCCCAACCCCTCTTGTGAATGAAACAAAAAACTTAATAATTTCAATTACACGATTTCAACCACATACGCATGCGAATGAGGAGTAGGACGGAGCAGTGACTCGGGGAGGACCCCGTGATCCTCAGGGTTTAGGTAAACCCTAACCCTTATGGGCAACGCACCGAGCTTGCTCTCGAGATTCACTAGGGCTTGGAGGCTTCTTAGATTGACCGAGACGAAGCCTATCGTAGTAACTCCAAGGGATGCTGCATACCTCATGGCGCTCAGTATGAAATCCTCATAATTGCTCACGGTGTACGACTCATTAATCAGCTCCCTAACCCTGTCCAGGGTCCTCTCCACTACAACTCCCGTCGGCTCACCCCTCTCGTCTCTAACGACGTCCGGGTCCCTCGAGTTCAGTAGGCCGGACAATTCAAGGGCCTTCGTGTTCAGGACAGCAGCATGACCACAAATCCTCACTAAAGCAACAGGCCTATCGTTAATCACGGAGTCCAGGTCGAACCTGCTCGGCCACCTACCCTCCCTAAATAATTCCTGATCCCAACCACGTCCATAGATCCAGCGAGTCTAACCCTGTCTGCATACTCCCTAAGCCTCCTCTTCAACTTCTCTATACTATCGACACCGCGTAGATCGAGTGAGTTAAGGCTGATGCCTAGTGAGTCTAGGTGCGCGTGGGAGTCAATGAAGCCGGGCATTACAACCCTACCCTTTAGGTCAATGACCTTAAGCCCAAGCGTATCGGCAATCCTCAGGGCCTTATCCTCACTACCGACATACGCAACCCTACCATTAACAACAACCAGAGAGTCAGCCCTGACCAATGGCTCGAAGGATGAATAAACAACACCACCAACAAAAACAAAGCCAACCATCACAACCAAAACCGCCCAGCAATAAATTAAATGCTTATCGACTTAGTATCACGATATACGGCATAGAAGTACTAGCTCGAGTACATTGGTAGCGTTGTTATTAGGAATAGAAATACATTTAATCACAACCTGGACAAAATGATGCAGTATCGGCATACAATCACCAATAAGGATAAGGAATTGAAGTTCTTGGTGGACCGGCCGGGATTTGAACCCGGGATCTCCCGCGTTCCCGTGCCTATATTGACAATGCAAGGCTTGTGCGGGACTACCGTCCCTGGGCATCCTTCCAGGCTAGACTACCGGCCCAAAACGCCAACACCAAGGGGAGGTTTTAAGTTTTTGTTTGGGTTGTCGTGCCGTAATTTTTAAAGTGTTGGTTTTTGGTTTTATCTAGATGGCGTTTACTGTGGGTTTTGACTCGGGTACGTTGATTGTTGAGGGACCTGCGGATGTTGAGGTTGTTGAAGGACAGTGTGATGTCCTTGGTTTTCCCTTGGCTGGCCCTGTGCATGTTGATGAGTTTAGGGCTTTGCCCATAACGCCTAGGGGTAGGTGCATGGTTAGTGTGGTTGGTGGTGTCGTTAGGCATGTTGACGAATCGACAATACCCAGCGGCTGGTCTAGCCTGAGCCTTGAGGGTATCGTTATGATTGTCGGTGATGTTGATTCGGGCAAGACGACATTGAGTACATACTTACTTAACACCCACGTGGTTAAGGGGTTGCATGTCTGCGTGGTTGATGCCGATGTTGGTCAGTCATCGATAGGTCCCCCTGGGATTATCGGTGCTGGTTGTACGAGCTTCCCAACCCACTCATTAAGTGCCCTGCACATGATGAGTGGTTACTTCCTGGGTTGTACAAGTCCTTCCCAATGTGTTGGTAGGTTCATTGGTGGTCTGCTCCACGTGGTTAGGGACTCCATGAGCAGGACTCCAGGCCTTGTGATAATCGATATGCCTGGCTGGGTCAGCGATGGCGGTGTTGAGTTCATTAGGGATGTGGCTGAGGCTGTGGGTGCAGATTACGTAGTATCCCTAGGCCTTAGTATGAGGGCTTGGCCTGGTACCAGGATTATTGAGGTTGAAAGATCACGGTACGTCAGGCAAAGGAGCCCCAGCGAGAGGAGAATGCTGAGGACAGTATCTTTGAGGCAGTACTTAAGTAATTTGGTTGAGGTCGAGGTTGGCCTCGATAGGGTGTTTGGCAACTCAATAATTGAGTGCCTGGCAAGTAACTGTGGTCGTTACGTGGTTGAGGAGGGGTTAAACAATGTGGTTAGGCACGGTAACGTGGTTAAGGTACCAACACGACAAGTAAGTAATGTGTTTTGTGGCCTTTTACGTAAGGGTTTCCTCGTTGGTTTTGGTATTTTGAGGGATTTTGATTTTAAGCGTAACGTTGCCAAGGCGCTGGTTACAACGGACAATTTTGATAGTATTTATGTTGGTAGGATGAGGGTTGACCCAGATAGGGTTGAGGAACTTGATCCACTGCCATTTATTTAAGCGATCCTTGCGGCGACACGAATACCGCGGTGACTATATTCAAGTTACTACCTGTCCATCCCGTCTTGATCAGGGATCCTAACCTCTCGAAGATTACGGCAGTATTGTTATTTTTCAGTTCCCCAATCACGTTTATCCCCAACTTGATAGCATTGCTTATTGTTGAGCCATCAGCTGCACAACCAGCTGCGTCCATGTTACCATCAATGCCATCAGTGGCTATGGAGAACATTGACACGCTATCGACATCCCTCACACTTAATGCAAATCCTGTGCACAACTCGGTAGTTCTTCCGCCCCTACCGTTACCTACCACCGTTACCGTGGGCTCGCCACCACTCAGGATCACACCTTCCCTTATCGGGACTCCCCTAAACCTAGCTTCAAGGGCTATGCTAGCCAGGTACTTACCAACCTCGCGGGCCTCACCCTCCATTCTTGACGTCAGTATTAACGAGTCCATCCCAAGGGATTTCACGTATTGTGAGACCTCGGTGAGCACATCCATGTTACTGGCTATCACGTAATTCCACGTGTTACTTAACTCCTTAGGTGTCTCGGGTAATAGGCCCTTAGTGCCGCTCTCAAGGATCTCCCTAACCCTAGTGGGTACTCTATCCCAGACAACCCTATCCCTCAATATCCTTATTGCATCGCCATAGGTGGATGGGTCAGGTACCGTGGGACCACTCGCCACCGTGGCTGGGTCATCACCAGGTACGTCGCTAGCTATGAGGGAGATAACACTACCACCACGCCTAGTGACCTCCAGGGCTAGTCTACCGCCCTTTGTTTTCGAGAGGTGCTTCCTCACTGCATTGATCTCCTGTATCGTAGCCCCACTCCGTAGTAACAATTCGTTGACTCTCGTGATGTCGTCTATCGTGAGGCCCTCCATTGGTACTTCCACTAGTGCCGAGCCACCACCGCTTACTAGGAATAGTACGTGATCGCCTGGTTTAACCCTGGACAGCAAATCCATTATAGCCAACCCAGCCTCTACACTGCTCTCCGTGGGTAATGGGTGCGTTGATTCGATAACCCTAGTGATACTTAACTTACCTGGTGTCCCCTTAGGAACCACAGCTACTCCATCGATTATGTAATCGCCCGCCCTATCCTCAACTGCCTTGGCCATACTTATGGAACCCTTACCAAGGGCGATCACATAGAACCTATGTAATTCATGATTGAGAATCTTGACGACACCACCCTTAGCCTCCACCACCTTAGCTAAACGATCGTATAGGTTGGATGCACGTAAAATAACTCCAGCAAGCTCGTTTAGAAGGTCTCCCGCAAACACTGGTAATGCCATTAGGTAGTGGCTTAGGAATTTGGTTTAAAAGGGTGAATTGGTAATGAGTCGATCGATGATTGAAACGGAGAAACTAAGGTCTAGGTTAAGGGAGTTGGAGAGCGTTAAGGATGAGGTTATCGAGACTGGAGTGAAGGTTAATAGGCTATCTAAATCGGTGATATACTCATTGATTAGGGGCGATGCAGAATTGGCGCGTAAATACATCGGTGAAATGCAGGAATTGGTAAATAAATTGAAAGAACTCGTCTCACGGTACCCAATGTATTACAACAACGCCGTAGTGAGTCTCCAGGAGTATGTCGAGGCAATGACCATGTGGCACTACATGACCGAGAATAGGCTACCAACACCCGAGGAGTTGGATGTTGATGCGGAACCCTACATAAACGGTATTGCGGATTTCACGGGTGAGTTGAGTAGGAAGGCCACTGAAGAATTGATAAGAAACAACCTAGACTTTGCATTAAGGGCTAAGAAGGTCATGGAGGAACTATACCTAGACTTACTAAGCCTTGAGCCTAGGGATTTCGAGATGAGAAAGAAGGTTGATTATGTCTCATCAAACATCAATTGGCTTAACGAAAAAATATTCTACAAAACCCTAAACATAAAAATAAACTCGTAAAAACACCCTCAAACATCAACATTAAACACTACGGACATCGTGAATTAAGGTTTTTATCCCCATGAGCTTAACTAATCCATGTGCGATGTTGGGTTAGAAGGCGTAATCCCTGGTGAAGCATTAAACGCATTTAGAAGGCTAATCAGTAAGGGAGATGTCGGTCTGGCCTGCGACTTCCTAATGAGGCATTATAGAGGTGAGTATTGGCCCAGGAGGGCCGGCCCAATGCCTCAGTTGAGGAGGAGACGAAGCGATAAAGTCATCGAGTTACCCAAACCAAAGGTTATCAATGTACCAATCGATAGAGCTATTAATGCTAGGAGGAGTGCTGATGATTTTATTAATGAACCCATAAGCATTGAAGACCTGGCTACAATACTGCACATGGGCGTTGGAATTACAGGATGGACCTAAGCCTACGGTTATAAGCGGTATCCGCTACGCTCCTACCCATCCGCAGGGTCGCTACAACCTGTTGAGGCTTATCCAGTGGTTAATAATGTGTTAGGGCTTGAACGTGGATTGTATAGGTACGACCCGTTCGACCACGTTCTCGAGATTCTAAAGCCTGGCGATTATGCCCCATTAATGGCTGACCTAGCTCTTGGGCAGGATCACGTGTCACGTGCATCGGCAGTCATAGTGCTTACTGTTGTTTACGCTAGGACGTATTGGAAGTATTGGAAGCGGGCGCTTAGGTACGTGTTGTTGGATGCGGGCGCCGCCATGGAGAACATATACCTAGCAGCCACAGGGCTTGGATTAGGTGTTAGGGCGGTTGGTGCCTTCTATGACGGCGAATTATGCAGATCCCTGGAGATCGATTGCATGAGTGAATTCCCAGTAATTTTAATGCTTATTGGTAGGGGGATCTACCTGCCCTAATCCTCGCGAGGTCAGCCTACGATGCTCTTGATACGCTCAAGCTTCTGCTCCAACTCACCGCATTTTTCACGCACTATCTTATCCACCTCATCCTCCGTGTATAATCTCTCGATTTTTATATTTGAGAAGTTGAATTTATTGTTCTTTTGGTCGTATGACAATAACGCCAAGCCTCGCTCTTTAGGGTGGGGTTGCTTCACTGTGTGGGTGTTAGGGTTTATTAATTCCCCTTGTTCTTGTTGTTTGTGCCTGGGTTGGTGTCTTTTTCTTCGGGTGAGTTGGTGGGTCGATTACCCACTGTTTTCACCAACCCGGGCACGCCTTCTCCCAAACCAAGCAACATACGCACGGTTAGGCTTAGGCTTCTGCCTAGTGGTTCTCAGGAGAGGAGGTTGCGAAGAATAGCTGATGCCGCTGCTAAATTATGGAATGAGCTGAACTACGCTAGGTTGGTTCAGTATAGGGAAGGCGGTAGGGTTGATTTCAAGGGTACTGGGTATGAGTTCTACCATAGGTATAGGGATAGGCTTGGCGTGAATGCTGGGCAGGTGGTAAGAGTAACCCGAAGGGTTACGTTAAGAGCATTCGCGAGAAAATACAGATAGACAAGCCAAGGGGCGATAATAAGGCTTTCATAGACATTGGGTTGAGCAACTTGTTCGCAGTGGTGTTTAGCCACAGTGATGTTGCTATCCTAATCAAGGGTTCGACAGTGAAGGCTGAGTATTATTGGTGGAAGCGCGAAATCAAAACCTACCAATCAATTAGGGATTGGTTGAGAAATCATGGTTTCGAGTCCTGGCGTAAATACCACACCTACTACCTACACGCGGTTTACAAGAGGAGGGAGAGGCTTAGGCATTATTATCGCACGGCAATTAGGTTCTTGGCGAGGACAATGCATGAAATGGGCGTTGATGAGGTCTTTGTCGGCTACCCATACCTAGTGAACCAAAATAACGGCAACGAGTATAATGCCAATGTTTGGTGGTTCAACAAAATCATTAAATGGCTCAGCGAAGTATTGCAAGAGTACGGAATCAAACTCAATGTGGTTAATGAGTATGGGACCAGTAGGCAGTGCTCAATATGCAATGCGGAGCACGAAAACGGTAGAGTAAAGCGTGGATTGTACATATGCGAACTAACCGGAATCAGAATCAACGCCGACATAAACGCAGCAAGAAACATAGCAAAAAGAGTGGGCTATGAGACACCGACGCCAAGAAAAATACTAAGCTTCATCGTAACAACAAACGGCATAAAACCAATAACCCCTAAGGAGGGAGTAACACCCGAGACCCCCAAAAATGAAACCCGCCCAACAAGGGCAGGGAAGGAGGTCATACAACAACGCTTATCCTAACAAGGGCCAGTTTATCTATATTTTTCCTAATCATTTCGTCGTGTATCGACTTGTTCAACTCAGCGATGTCCCTCAGTATCACGTCCTCGGGCACAGTTTTTGAGAATGCGGCAAAGGCTGCCCGCCTTAGCTTATCAGCGAATCTAGCAGCGGCTATTATACCGGTTCGTAACTCTACGGTCAATGGTCCCTGGACCGTAAATCCACTATACAACTTTTCATACTCCACAACCCTCTCCTTATCCCTTTCAACATCCTCACTGGGTTTCCAAGACATAGTTATGTAAGCGTCTGGGTTAAATAAAAAATTTATCTCCTCATCTCATCATTCCAGGGTAAATATTTAAGTAGGGGTTTAGGGGAGTTAAGCGTCGATCTAAGATGGGTGGTATTCGTAGGGTTGTACTTGATGTAGACATACCCAGTAATATATCCACGATAGAGTTAGCGGAGAAGCTGAGTCACGTTAGTGGTGTTAAGGCTGTCAACATCACCGTGACCGACACCGACGTCGAGGTTCTTGGTTTAATAATCGTAATTGAGGGTGATGGGGTTGATTACGATGGAGTTAGGCGGATGATTGAGGATTCGGGCGGTGCAATTAGGAGCGTGGATCAGGTCGTTGTTGGCGAGTATATACTTGAGATTAACCCGCAGTTTATTAGGGAGAAGTGAGTATGGCGTTTATTGAGAGTAGATACTTGGTGCTTGGATTCCTAGACAGCGTCCTGACGACTCTAATCCTTGGAGAAACGATACTTAACGGCATTAGGCTTGTGATTATAGTCACCGTTATCAACCTGGTAACAGCGTTCATGGCAGAGTACATCGAGGAACGTGCCTCACTGAGACACATTGAGAGGACGATGTTTATGAAAAGCGGCACACTGCTCAGGACGAGCCTCTATAAAAGGGCAATCTATGATGCGTTAATTGAGGGGTTCGTGTTTGGTGTCGTTTCGTTCATCGGCTCATTAATTACGGCGCTGAGTATGGGTATCAAGGTTCTCTGGATACCTGTCATACCAATATCCATGTTGGGAGTATTTGGAACACTCATGAGCAGGTACTTCAGGGGTAACGCAATACTTTGGTTCGCATTATACGTGATTCTCGGTATAACAGCGTCATTCACTGGGCACGTACTTAGTGGGTTTTAACCCACTATGTCGATAAATTCAGTGGCTTGCCCTCCCTAATTATCTTATTGCCAAGTTCTGGGTTTACCCTTACTAAGTCGTCCTTCACCTTCTCCAGGAACGCCTTGTCCTCCTCCCTGTTCCTAAGTTCGTCGGGTAGTAGTATTGGTATTTCATCCTTTATTGGGTACCAACGACCACACTTCGGGCAGTAGAGCACCCCCTCAACAACCTCCTTCTTGATGCATTCCTCACAGGGCAGTTCTTGCGGATTTGGGTAATTCTTTATGAATACGTTTTTAAGTGCGCAATACTCCTCGCAAAAGGGCTTCTTGCTCCACTCGTACTTACGTTCAGGGTACCCCTTCTCCCTAAGCACTACCAGCGTCAATGGAAACGTCTTGCAATAAGGGCAGGCCAACACATCCATTAGTCTGTACTTCACAGCGTTAATTAACCCCGCGATTTTATAATTATTACTCCTATAATCGTCACGAAAATCTAATGATCAAGAGTCCGAAAAAATCATTAAATTTAATTTTAGGTAAGAATCAAATTTATATTTTTAAGCAGGTACGAAGACAAGCGAGTAAACCATAACGAAGCCTTCAACTATTATGAATATAAGTATTAATATATTTATTATTCTCCTTAGCTTGGGATCATTCACAAACTCCTCCACAAACCTACGTATACCCAGCGAGCCGTGCCACACCCAATCAGCTGCAATAACGGCCCATACGGCACCCCAGCCGACATACACAAACGCATAAGGTATTATGAGGAGCGGGTTTGTGCGCATTAAATCCATGAAAGGCATTCTGTGCACTATCGCCAACGCAGCAACGGCTATCGGTATACCTATCGTCATTATCAATGCACCGACGTGAACGAGCCATCTTATGGTACTCTCCCTCATACTCCCATCACCAGGTGCGTCAGTCCATATACTGTTAAGTAAATTGCGTATGCCCCTCCGATGATTGTTATTACTATTATCAGTAACAGGGCCACTCTATGGAACCTAGATACGCGTAGGGCTGGTAATGGCTTAATTGGGTGTCTAACGGGCCAACCCGAGATTATGCCATATTCTATTAATAAAATACGGAGGCCATTTAATCCGTGGAATAGGAATGACAGCACAAACAATGCAGCCAGGAACTTACCTATTGGAGTCATATCGAACGCGAGCAAGGACGACCAGTGGCCTGTTATGATCACTATCCAGGGTCTTGGGAATAACCAGAGCACCATGTAGATACCAGTTATTTTGTGTATTGCGGCTAACACCCTTTCAATATTTAATGCACGGAACCACTCACCAAACCCCCTACCTGACTCTAATGTTGACTCCATGTACATCACCTATAGTTTCTTCTTCCTTTTAAGTATTGCCGCCTTCAACATCTGGATCGCAAAACCTGGATCGACATTTCTCGGGCAAGCGACACTGCAACTATACGCCACATGGCATGCCCAAACGCCTTCGTCAGAATCCAAGACCTTAACTCTATTCAGCCAGCCCCTATCCCTACTATCAGCACTCCACCTATATGCCGCAGCCAATATCATGGGCCCCAGGAACAATTTATCATCAGCCGCCACAGGACAGGCTGAATAGCAGAGACCGCACTCTATGCAGTAGGCGAAGTTCAGGTACTTATCGAGCTCAGCTATAGTCTGTCCAAACTCAATATCTTGCTCGAAGATTTCCTTCTCATCACGCACAATATACGGTTTTATCTCCCTTAACCTCATTAGCATTGGTTCGTTGTCGACCACGAGATCCTTAATGACCCTGTAATTCCACATGGGCTCGATAGTTATGTAATCAGTCCCCAACTCCTCCACGAGTGTTTGGCATGCTAAGCTTGGCTTACCATTTATCACCATGCCGCATGACCCGCAAATGGCCATACGGCAACTATACCTAAAGACAAGTGTTGGATCTTGCTCCTCCTTAATCCTTATTAACAGGTCAAGCACAGTGACCTTCCTACTTTTCGTATCCACTCTGTACTCCTGCCACCAGCTGGTTTTTCCATCGAACCTCTTTACCTTGACTGTTATCGTGGGCATGCGATCACCTTAGCACTGGTACTTCAGTACTTCCTCTCCTCGGGTTTCCACCTCGTTATTGTTACTGGTACGTATGTTAATTGAACCTCGCCACCATATAGATAAGCCACGGTATGCTTGAGCCAGTTAGTATCATCTCTCTTGGGATAATCAAGCCTATAATGAGCACCACGTGATTCTGCCCTTGCATAGGCACCGAGACCAATCACGAGACCTAGCTCAACCATGCCATCAGCCTCCAGGGCATCCTTAAGGTTCTGATTATACACCCTACTTGAGTCATCAATCCTCATGGACTTAGCCTTCTCGAGCAATCTCAGGAGTTTCGATAAACCCTCAGACATCTTGGAGCCCTCCCTGAATGGACCGAAGTGTTCCTCCATTATATCATTAAGCTCACGCTTTACGTCGTATGGGGTATTCGCATTTACCTCCTTATGTATTAACTTATCAAATACCCTCGACTCCTCCTTCTTTGCAATCTCGATTATCGAGTCATCCGTAACCAACTCAGGCTTCTCGATGGCATATTTAACGGATTCCTCGCCAGTTATGTGACCCCACACCAGGCACTCGGTTAGCGAGTTCGAGCCTAGCCTATTAGCGCCGTGGATTGAGATTGATGCTGCTTCTCCAGCGGCCCAAAGTCCCTTTATCCAGGTTCCATCGGCCTTGAGGACACGTCCATGTATATCTGCGTGGACACCACCCATGGTATAATGAACGGCTGGCCTTACGGGTATTAGATCGCTTAGTGGGTCTATTCCTACGTATTTGTGAGCGAGCTCCCTAATGAAGGGCATTTTTCTATTAATCACCTCTTCACCTAGGTGTCTTAGGTCTAGTCCTACGTAGCACATTCCGCTTTCTTCGTGGGTGAATCCCCTTCCTTCCTTGCATTCTGTTAGTATTGCCCTTGATACTATGTCCCTCGGTGCTAGTTCCATTTTTTGCGGTGCGTAGTTCTTCATAAACCTCTCACCAAGCCTATTCACGAGGTAACCACCCTCACCCCTAGCAGCCTCAGTAATCAAAATACCACTAGGAACAAGGGCAGTAGGATGCCACTGAACAAACTCCATATCCTTAATACCAGCACCTGCACGCAGAGCCAGTGTTAATAGTTCGCCAGTGGTTGAGTGAGCAGTCGTTGTGAATCTGTAAAGCCTACCGGCGCCTCCAGCGGCTATTATTCCTGCCTTGGCGAGGAATAGCTTAAGCTCACCCGTTTTAAGGTCTATTGCGGTTACACCTTTGAACTCGTCATTCTCGACTATTATTTTCGTTACGAAATGCTCATGGTATATATCAACATTATCGAACCTAAGCACGTTTTGGTATAATGTTGACATCATGAAGAAACCCGTTTTATCCTGAGCGAATGCCGTCCTAGGAATAGACATTCCACCAAATGGCCTTTGGAAGACCTGACCCTTCTCATTCCTGGACCAGGGAACACCCAACCTCTCGAGGAATCTAACTTCCTGTGGCGCCATCTGCACCATCAACTCCACAGCGTCTTGATCTGCCAGGAAATCGCTGCCTTTAACTGTATCGTAAGCATGTAGATCAAAACTATCGCCAGTCTCCTTAGGGTAAAGGACAGCACTGGCGCCGCCCTCGGCACTTACTGAGTGGCTTCTCATTGCTTGAACCTTTGATAGTATGGCAATCTTAGCCTTACCATGCGATGTATAGGCCGCTTGAAGAGCAGCCCTAAGACCAGCAAGCCCAGAACCCATTATTACTAAGTCGTACTTAAGTACTTCCACCATATTCACAAACATTTTACATAGGTAGTTTATATTTTCTTCCCCTCTATCGTTTTTCCGATAGTTGGGATAAGCGTTATTAATGCCTCTGGTTTAGTTTATTGTCGTAATGTCGATTATAAATGAGGAGGAGCTTGAGGATAGGATTAGGGAGCTGAGCAATGAGGTCCTTAGGATTAGGGAGCTGATTGAGGGAAAAATTAGGGAGAGGGATGAATTACGTAATGAGTTGGGTAAGGTTAGGGTGGAGTTGAATGCTGTAATAAATCAACTCAATAGCAAGAGGGGTGAGTTAGCAAGTGTTAGGGAGGAGTTGAATAAGTTAAGGAAGGGTAGAGACGAGTATGTGAACATGCTTAGGCAGCTCAGGGATAGGAGAAGGGAGCTTCTTCAGAGGATTAAGGAGTTGATTGAGAAGGTGAAGAAATATAGGGAGTTGTTGAAGGTCGTTAACGACCTCGTTGGTGGAAAACCTGTGGATAGGGATAAATTAAAGGAGTTGATTGAGAAGTTGGAGTTTGAGCACGAAATATCACCAACGGATCCCGAGAAGGAGTGGGAGTTCTTTAGAACCATTCAGCAATTGGAAAGGGAATTGAATGCTGCAGAGGTTCTTACAAGGATTAAGGACTACATCAATAAGACCTCTCAGGAGATTGAGAGGTTGCGTAATGAGAGGATTGAGTTGGGACAGAGAATGCGTGACATCTATACAAACTCCCTCATGAACATCAAAGCCCAGATACAAGAGCTTAAGAAAAAGAGGGATAGTATTGTCAATGAGATAGTTCAGTTAAAGAGTAAGAGGGACTCTCTGAAGGCTAGGCGTGATGAATTGAAGACCCAGATACTTAAGAAGTCGGCTGAGATTAAGGAGTTAAGGGATAAACTAAGAGAGTTGAATGATGAGATAAATAAATACCAATTATTATTAATTGCTGCTAGGAAATCAAAGAACCTAGCTACCAAGAAACAGGAGGAGGAGAGACTTAGGGAGGAGGCGAGGAAGAAAGCTGAGGAAAGCCTTCAGAGATTGATGAAGGGCGAGAGAGTGGATCTGAATTATTTATTAGGCTTGGGTTTAGAGGATAATAATGAGAAGTAGGCATGGCTAAATCCGTAAGGCGCCTCATTGTATTGTATGTGGATAGGGACAACGATGTAGGCGAGAGACTTGGTGTCCCCACACCAATCATAGGCAGGAATAACATATTGAAGGTAGCCACCGAGTACATACTTAGGTACCCAGACGACTCCGACGCCAATGCAATGTTTGGCGCAATACAGCTCTATGATTCCTTAACGTCAACACTAGGTCCAGACAACGTCGAGGTTGCGGTGGTTACAGGAACTAGTTCTGAGGATATCACGGCGGACATGAAGATACTTAACGAAGTTGATAAGATTCTCCAAACCTTTGACGCAGATGGTTTCGTTGTAGTCTCTGATGGTCCTTCTGACGAGGTTATTGTTCCACTCATCCAATCAAGGAGGCCTGTCGTGTCTATTAGGAGAATAGTTGTTAAGCAAACAAGGGGTTTTGAGGAGTTCGCGGTATTGGCTAGGTACTACATTGGTAAACTCTTTGGAGAACCTAGATATAGGAGGTATGTGCTTGGCTTGCCTGGCGCGCTCCTTCTGATTTACGGTGCGTTTTACGGCATGTGGCCCTACATACCCGCGTTTATAAGGACCATGGTAATATCTAGCATAACCCTACTCCTTGGGGCTGCCTTCATACTCTATGGGTTTAGCCTTCATGAATCTCTACTTAGGTTTATTAGGATGTATGAAATTACCTTCTTCATATCAGCGTTGTCCATATTCTTCGATATAGTGTATGTACTATCGACATACTACATATTACGCCAGGAAATACCACTTTGGGGCGCCCTGAACCTCTTCGATTTACTAGGACTTGTGGTTGCCGCAATATTAACTGTTAATGTAGTGGAGGTCTACATGAAATATAGGGTTAAGCCCTTTGGTAGGGTTGCCGCTGACGTCCTATTATCCTCATTCTTTGTGATTGTGGCTAGCGACTTGGTTGGCTACATGTTCGGCAAAGTAGGCACATACACCTTACTCTATACCTTAATGATCTATACCGTGATAGGATTAATAACACTATTTACGCTAGGTATTCTAAGGCGTAGGTATGGTGGAATTAAAGATCGAGGTAAGCCAGGACCTAAGGGTTCTGGCGTACCACGAACTTGAGGCCTTGGTAGAACTTATTGGTGGTAGTCTAGAACTTGTTAGTGATTTACCCAACCTGGTGGTTAATTACGATGGTAACATTGATACCCTAAGGAGTGTACTATGCAGGGCAGCATTGATCAAGCGTGTGTGGGTTATTGATCGAGAAAAGGAACATAAGCTTCTCGAGCTTGATAGGTCAAGATATAGAGTCCTAAGGAGAGGTAGGGAGGGCGGTTCTGTAACGATTGATTTACGCATTGCCAGGCTCCTAATTAACCTAGCGAGGGTGCGTGAGGGATCGTTATTTCTCGATCCATTTATAGGCACGGGCATGATCGCCCATGAAGCACTAATGGTTGGGGCGCGTGTGGTAGGCATAGACATTAATTACAAACCTCTCTACTCAATACACGATACATACATTGATTTGATAAATTCGGACTTCACACTAAGTCCCGTGAGGGATGAAACAATTGATTCCATAGCGACTGACCCACCGTACAATAGATTATCAATAATTGATAAGGATATAGAGGCGCTCTATAGGGAATTCGCTAACGAAGCGTACAGGGTCTTGAGAATTGGTGGTTACATAGCCTTCTCACACCCAACGTATATTAACGCGCTTGATTGGTTCATGAGCCTAGGCTTCGAATTAGTTGGCGGGGGCTTGCAGTACGTGCATGGGGGTTTGTCGAGATTAATATACGTATTTAAAAAAGTTTAGTTAATTAAGTGGTGATATTAAATACCGAGCAGTGTACGTAAATTCCTAGCCGCAGTTACAGGGTTTTCGGCTTGCGTTATTGCCCTACCAATAACTACTATATCTATGTTCGTTCCCCTAAGCTTTGGGGCTACATTCTCATTTATACCGCCAGCTATTGCGACACTTAAGCCATACCTGCTCTTAATATTTACGGCCTCTTTTATCAACTCATCTATGGTTAAACCCCTACTCCTCTGTACATCAATTCCTAAGTGAAGACCTATGTAGTCAGGTCTTAAACCCTCGTTTAGCAGCTCCCTAACCCTACCCTCTGGATCCTTAACACCTATCATGTCAACCACCGATTTACCACCAAGCCTCCTTGCTTCATTCACAAACTCCCTTATCGTCTCAATAGCCGCAGCACCAAGGACGCTGACGATACTCGCACCAGCCTCTATAGCCAACCTCGCCTCAAGGGCACCAACATCCATAGTCTTTAGGTCAGCCATAACCTCAGCGCTTGGACACGCAATCCTCAATGCGCTGACTATGAATATACCCGCTGCCTTTATCAATGGCGTGCCAGCCTCCACAATATCGATAGCACCAGCCTCGCATAACCTACGCGCAATATTAACGGCTAAGCTAGGCTCTGTCAGGTCAAGTGCCACCTGTAACTTCAACTTAACTCACCAGCTCCTAAAGATTATCTTGACAGGAATGCCCATCTTTAGTTCAACGAGTATTGGAACCTCGGCCTTATCACCAAGCTTCTTAGTGATAACGTCAAGGATGTCCCTAACCTTGGTTAGTACCGATAACCTATCCACCATAGCCTTCCTACTCTCATCGAGTGCTTCATACTCATCGATAGGCCTTGGGTCGAATATTATCTTTAAGCCCGTAAGCTCTATTGCTGCGGATAAGGGTAACTGCTGGCCCTTGCCTACGATCTCCTCAATCATCTGCATTAGAGCCATGTACTTATCAGCCTTAACCTTTAGGTCACCCATCATACCCTCTATCTCCTTTATCCTCCTCTCTAGGTCGCTTATTTGGTTATTAACATAGTTAAGTAACTCCTTAACTCCATTAAAGACCATGATCTCTAGGTCTGGGGTAGTTGACATATCCCTTTCATAGTCTTGTGGTACTTTAAAAAAATATCGCTTATGAAAAATTGAGAGATGACACTATTCACGTTAACCACCAAGGACGCGCATAAATGAATTCCTCAACTACACCTCTCTCGTTTGGACTTAATGTAGTCAGGTCATCTAGTGATTTAATAGTTATGTACTCAACACGGCTTATTGAATCCTTCAAATTCTTAAGTGATACCATGGGTATTATATGCTTTATTGCATCTATTGCGTTAAGCATCTTTCTGCTTCTAATTACATACCACCGAGACCCCCTAATAAAGGGGCCGATAACGCTTGGGTCGTTAACGTACTTCCTCACGAAGTTCTCAACAGCCTCTGAATCAACATAGGGACCCTTATGTAACTCGTATGACGGTAACTCGAGTTGTTCGAGGGTAAGCATCAGCAATACAATGCTTTTATCATCACTCCAACTCATTGAGCGAATAATCCTAAAATCAAGTTCCCTAAGGTTCTTAATGAGCGTCGCCATTAGTCTCTTCACCTCACCCCAAACCACATCTGGCGATGTACCATTTGGGTATGGAATCCTCAATATGACCGTCGGTAACACCCTAAGAGGTTTTGGTCTTGCATGGTTGCTGAGGAAGAAGTCAATTCGTGGGTTCTTAATGAACTCCTTAGCCGCGGCTATCGCCATTGCCAGAGTCTCCCTACTAATTGATGCGGCAGCATTTCGGTTTGGATCCACTGGGTCTATTATTATAACTGGCGACTTGAATTTACGTATAGCATCTCTCTCATTGTATGTACCAGTCATATCTATGAACACGCGCTTCACAGACCACCTACTCATAGCCTTCACAGTATCCGTGAACAAGCCATAGTGAATCACCAATAGTTCGCTGACGTAGCCACTGAAGCCCTGTACCCTAATCTCGGCCCCATAAACGCCGATCGCCTTGAAGAACGCCTTTAGTAGCCTAACCTCTGTGTTCCTTTGCCCTAACCTTGATTTGACAAAATCTGTATGTAGCGGCGTCCTATCAGCTGCTGTAAAGGGTTTTTCACCTAGATTTATGCGTATACACGGTACAACGTCTATCTCGAAGCTATCAATTAATAATTGAATGTAGGGATGCTGCGCATACCTAATGTTCCACCTAAAACCCTTGTCTATTGCCACATCTATCAAGTCATTAATGACATTGCCACTTCTAACCTTATCAACATAACCTCTTGGAAGAACTATGAATATGTCAATGTCCCTATCCCCAGGTAACCAGGTGCCTTTGGCGACAGAACCTTGAATCGTAACATCGAAATCGTAATATCCACGCCTTGCCAATCCATCCCTTAGGGTATTTACCACCATGTTTGCTATACTGAATATCTTACTCTCCTCCTCGATGCTTGGCGTTACAATGCTCATCGCCTCCTTAATTATCTCATTAATGCCCATTAAGATGAGCAGTGCTGTGCTGTATAAAAACCACTTCTCAATTGCCCAGCATACTTTCGAGTCTAGCCTTTACCTTTAGTAATAAATCCCTTATTTCATTCATGAAGTCCTCGTCGGTTATGAAATTACGTAGCTCCTCTATCATTTCATCAACGTCCATATCCACCGGATTCAACCCAAAACCTGCCAGGTAGGCTAGTATCTCGAGCGCTGCATCCTCACTTAAATTTTCATCCCTAACTACGTCTACTAGCACCTTACCTGTTATGTACAGTTTGAGCGTGTTTACGTCAGTATTTAACGCATGGGCTATTTTCTCACGATCACCTCCACGAAATTCATTAATAAGGGATTCAAAGCTACCATATCTCTCCCTAATCACGTTATCGAAGTATTGATTCACGGCCTTAACGTACTTCGAGTATATCCTTACCGCATCCTCAATCTCATTAATACCATCCAAGGCACCCTTGTATGCCATAACCGCACCTTCTGTCGTTAATTCATCAATTAAACCCTCGCTTATGAGATCTAGGAACTTGTCGCCAGCCTCCTCGTAAGTTCTCCAATCACCCTCCTCAATGGCTTTACATAGTAGGTAAAATGCTTCACATAAATCACCCTTCATCTTAACAACATCCCAATAACCCTCACCCAGGTTTCCACCACCCAGTACACCCCTACAGGCATTATAGTACTGCATTGCCCTCGATATGTCGCCATGGGTGAAGTAATAGTTGGCTAGTACCTCTGATGAGTCCATCATGCTTAAGACCTCATTAGCCCTCGCCTCATTAACACCAACAGCCTCCCTGAAGTTTATGACCGATGATGCGTACAGCTTCGATGCCTCCTCAATTACCCTCCTCTCATCATCATGCTTACCCTCATCATGTAGTCTCATTGCCTTAACCCTGAGATCCTCAGCCCTAGCTATCTTAGACATAGCCTCCATAAACCGCGCCCTACCACCATTGCCTAAGCCCTCATATATCGCGGCAGCAGCACTAAACCTAGTAATTGCGTCTTCGTAAGCGGCAATTGAGTATAGGGCGATGCCCAGGGCTTCGTTTATTTTAGCGCCTAATTCACCTTTGACGTTTATATCTACACCCTCATCAATAGCTCTCACACCGGACTCTAAATCTAGGTCCATAACTGCTTGAATCAATGAAGGAACCTCGCTAAGCCCTATCAGCCTAAGAACCTTAATCACACCATCCTTAATACTACCATAATCTAGATCCTTAATAACCGAGTAATCACTAACACTTAACGAGCAAGAGGTATCACTACATGTTGTGGAATTTCTAAAGGCGCTATTAACAATTAGCTCCCTAGGTACGTAACCCTTAACCATATTAATGAGTATCGACGCTACAGAATTTGCAATGCACTCATGCTCCCAATGGCATTCATCGGGTATACTAACCATAAAACATCAACCTCTAAGCAGCTTACTTATTAATACTTAGCCCTCAACACGAAATATCGAGTCCCTAACGGCAGTGTAATAGGTAAAACCTCATTGTTGGTGAGTAGGTATCTGCTTTATCACGACATAGTAAAATTAATATTATCTAATGTTGTAAGTGATTATATGGGTAACTACGATGTAATAATCCTAGCCGGCGGATTAGCGACTAGGTTAAGACCCCTTAGTTATTCCCGCCCAAAGCCGCTGCTACCGATACTCGATAAGGAAATAATTGATTGGATAATGGAATCAATAACCAAAATACCGTTGAACAGAGTCTTCATATCAATAAGGTACATGGGCGACCTAATTAGGGAGCACATGGAGAGGGTTTGGGTTGACTTTAAGGATAAGTTGGTATTTGTAACGGAGGATAAACCCCTGGGTGATGCTGGACCAATATCACTAATAAACGATATGTATGAATTAACGGATACATTCCTCGTGATCTACGGAGACATATTCAGCAATATAGATTCTAAGGAATTAATCAACTTTCATGAGAAGGTTGGCGGCACCGCGACAATAACACTCACGAGAGTTGAGGATGTCTCTCGATACGGCGTTGCACAACTCGATGAAAACAATAAGATAATTAATTTTATTGAGAAACCTAAACAATACGTCGGTTCTAACCTAATCAACGCTGGCTTCTACGTATTCACTAAGGAAGTGATTAAGTTAATACCGAGGAATCCATCAGGTCAAGTAAAACTTGCCGTGGACGTAATACCCAAGTTGCTCAGGCTTGGTGAGGTGTATGGCTATATACATAATGGGCTTTGGTTCGATATAGGAACGCCCGAGGATTACCTAAAGGCGAACTTCAAGGTACTAATGGAGAGGTGCATAAATAATAATGATTGCATAAATACTGATCTACCATCATCCATCACCCTCCAGCCGCCCATTTACCTAGGCCCTGGTGTTACGGTAGGTAGCAACGCTGAGATAGGGCCTAACGTAATTATTCATAGCAATACGAAGATTGGGAATACGGTTAGGATAATGAACTCACTTGTGTTCGAGAGATCCTCATTATGCGATGGCGTCTATATATCGGGTAGTATAATTGGTAGTAATACGTATGTGGGTAAATGGGTTAGGATTGAGGATGGCGCCGTGATTGGGGATGGCGTTTATATAAAGGATTCCGTGTACATAGCCAAGAACACCAAGATTGGCCCGTATAGGGAGATCATGGAGTCCATATATAGGGATGGCGAGGTCATCCCTTGAAATTAAAATTTAAATACCGGCTCAGGGGCTAGGCTTCGAATGTCACAGGAGATTAGGCAGATAGTGAGGATTGGGGATACGGATTTGGATGGATTTAAGCCAGTAGCCTATGCATTAACTAAGATAAGGGGTATCGGTATATCAACCGCATACGCCATATGCAAGTACATTGGCGTGAATCCAACAATTAGGTTGGGACAGCTTGATGATGAAACAATCAGGAAGCTTGATTGGGCGGTCAGGAACCTATACCAATTCGCGCCTGGGTGGTTTGTGAATAGACCAAAGGATCCAGAGAGTGGTAGGAACATGCACTTAATTGGTGCTGACCTGGTGCTTGCGGCTAAGAAGGATGTTGATTTAATGAAGAAGTTAAGAAGCTGGAAGGGCATTAGGCACAACCTGGGGCTTAAGGTTAGGGGCCAGAGGACCAGGACGACTGGTAGGCTGGGGCTAACGATAGGCGTAACTAAAGGTAAGACTGCTGGGGGAGCTGGTGGCGGTGGAAGTAAATAATTCAATCCTAATTCCATCCTTTTCATTCCATTCTCTAATTTATTATTTTATTGAATGCATAAGCTCTCATGTGTGTTTATCGTTATTTCTTTATATATTGTAGTTTGACTAGGTGCATTTTACACTCGAAGAGAAAGTAATTTAAAAGGATACACAGTGATGGATTATGATCAAGCATGAGCATCGCGAAACCATTAATTAAGCCTGAATTTAAGATACTTAGGCCCGATAATGAAAAGGAGGTTATTGATCTATATAACTCATTAAGCAGTGAAAGTATTTATTATAGGTTTAGGGGATTCTTTAAGGATTTCGAGAAATACGTTAGGTCCGTCTTCTCAGACCCACGTAATATCGTGTATGGAGCTTACGTCGATGGAAAACTCGTTGGTGTTCTAGAGGCTGTTTATCTAAGTGATGGATGTTATGAGATGGCTATTGTCGTTAGGGATAACTATCAGGGTAAGGGTATAGGTACGAGACTTGTAGCCTACGCAATAAATGATCTAAGGAGTAGGGGTGCTAAGACATTGATAGCGTACACAACGCCAGATAATTACAGGATACTGGCAATATCGAGGAAGTTCCATGGCGTAATAAAGTGTATGTACGATGAATGCACCACAATATTTAATCTCCAGGCAATAAATGTTGATCAATTTTTAAATTAGCAAACAAAACAAAGCTTGCGTGGAACACTTAGTAATATTGTTGATGGAGTCCTCACTCGAAACGATACCTAAGGAGCTATTGGGCGACCCAGTAATCATTAGGGATGCAAGGAGAGTGCGTAGAGAGCCAAGGTACTTGATTCTCGATAGAGCAAGACATCATAGTGCAATGATTAAATTAAGTAATGCTGAAAAGAGGGGTAGGCCCGATATTATTCACCAAGCGTTACTGACGATTCAGAGCAGTTTACTGGTACGTAATGGATTCGTCAAGACCTACATACATACGATAGGTAATGTCATAATTGACGTGGATCCCGAAGTTAGGCCACCTCGTAATTACAACAATTTCATAGGCCTTATGAGCCAATTATTTAAGGAGGGTAGGGTGCCGCCTGCGGGTAAGCCCTTACTTAAGATATTAGGTAGTGATGTTAAGTATGTGCTTAATGTTGAGAGGCCTGATCGTAAGATTCTCCTTGATGATGTTAAGGGGAGGGAAATCACTATGGGTGATTTTATCAATTACTTAATGAGTTTCAGGGTGCCATTGATAATGATTGGTGGGTTTCCAAGAGGATCCTTTAGTGATAGCACCTACTCATTAGCTGATGATGTATTTAAGATTGGTAAGTACACGATGGATACTGCATCAATACTGTGTAGGGTATTATTTTTCCTGGAAATGAAACTCGGCATTCTTATCTAACGTTGAAATACTTATTAATCTCTAAAGCCTGTTTTAGGGCTAAGTGCCTACTCATGTGTGGTATTATTGGCATTACGTCTCTGCAGGGCAACTTTAGGGAACCCATTGGTAAAGTAGTCAGGAGGTGCCTTGAGAGGTTGGAGTATAGGGGTTATGACTCTGTTGGTATAGCCGTAATTAGGGGCAGTAGTATAGAGGTTAGGAAGGGTAAGGGTAAGATTGCTGAGGTCAGCGTCAGGTTAAGCTTCGATGAGGTTGATGGGCTAACAGCCGTTGGACACACCAGGTGGGCTACTCATGGTAAACCAAGCGATGAGAATGCACACCCACATACAGATTGCACGGGAGGGGTTGCCGTTGTTCATAATGGCATAATCTCGAACTTCTTGGAACTTAAGGAAGAATTGACTAGGAAAGGGCACGTGTTTAGGAGTGAAACTGATACCGAGGTTTTGGCTCACTTGATAGAGGAGTATTTAAGGATGGGCTATAAACCATTTGATGCCTTCAAGGCTGCTCTTTCAAAAATACGTGGTGCCTACGCATTTGTTGTTGCTATGGCTCAGGAACCAAATAGACTGTATTTTGCGAGGAATACCTCACCGTTGGTTATCGGTATTGGCAATGGTGCCAACTTCATCGCCAGTGATATCCCAGCCTTTCTCGAGTTCACAAACACGGTCATCGTACTTAGAGACGGAGAGTATGGTTACATCGAGCCCGGCAAGGTCTATATTGAGAGGGACGGAGTACCTGCTAATGTAGAGGAGAGGATTAGGCTCATAAGTTGGACACCGGAGATGGCCAGTAAGGAGGGTTATCCGCACTTCATGCTTAAGGAAATACATGAGCAACCCATAGCAATTAACTCGACATTGGCAGGTATCGATGAGAAGGCATTTAATGAGGTAGTTAACGCAATACTAAACTCCAGGAAGGTCTTCATCCTGGGTGCGGGTACTTCGTACCATGCTGGCCTCATTGGCGATTACCTATTCACCTCAATGCTGGGGCTTGACACACATACTTTAATATCATCAGAGTACAAGAAGTACCTCAATTCCATTAGTGATGGGGATATAGCGATAGCAATTAGCCAGTCTGGTGAGACAATAGATACGTTAGTTGCCATTAGGGCATTTAGGGAGAGGGGTGCTAAGATAGTTGCTGTATCCAACGTGATCGATAGCGCAATACCTAGGGAGTCAAACTACGTAATATACACCAGAGCTGGTCCCGAGATTGGTGTTGCAGCCACGAAAACGTTCACGACACAACTCGTGGTATTAACAGTATTAGCCCTCAAAATGGGGATTGCCATGGGGAAACTTACGAATAATGAATATAGGGGCATGATGGATTTGCTCAATAAGGTGCCCAACCTAGTCCAGGGTGTAATGACTAATGTCGAAGGTAAAGTTAAGGCTCTTAGTGGATACATAAGTAGGAAACAGAGCGCATATTACCTGAGTAGGGGTATTGGTGTCCCATTGAGTATGGAGGGTGCGTTAAAGTTGAAGGAGATAGCCTACATACATGCCGAGGCATACCCAGCCGGTGAGAGTAAGCATGGCCCAATAGCGCTGGTTGAGGGTGGGTATCCCGTTGTATTCTCGGTATTAGATGATGATAACGTGGATGCCTTGCTCGGCAATGTAATGGAGATGAAGGCTAGGGATGCGTACACAATAGGTTTAGTTCCTGAGAAGTACGTGGGCAAATTCAAGGAATTACTGAGCGTAACCCTTGAGATGCCTAATATTGATTATAGGGTGGCCCCCATAGTGTATGTAATCCCCATGCAATTGCTTGCGTACTATACAGCGGTTGCTAAGGGCTATGATCCGGATAAACCAAGGAACTTGGCGAAGACCGTTACTGTAGAGTGATAGCCATGGGCTACTCAAGGGAAGTGATTGGTGTGGTATTGGGTGGCGGTAAAGGCACTAACATGGAACCACTGACACCACACCTTGAGAAATCACTCATTCGATTACTCGGAAAACCGTTAATCTATTACCCTATAAAGAACTTGGCGCAACTAGGACTGAGGAGGATGTACGTAATTTCCCGAAATCCCCAGAGAATAAGTAACGAGTTGGGACGTTACTTTGAGGGAGTATCCCTAGAGAGTATCGGGCAAGGTGGTGATTATCTAAATAGCGCATTGAAAATGGTAAAAGAGGTTTCCGGTAAAGGTACCACATTAATATCGTTTGGTGACGTAGTGCTGCCTCAGGAAGCTTATGAATTAGCGTTGAATAGTCACGTAAATTCCGGGAAGGCTATAACCGTGCTCATGACACCATTGTCAGATTTACAGGGGTATTTCGAGGTTGAGGTGGTCGATGGTGTCGTGATTAACAAGGTTTCAACACATAAATCTGGTTATGCATGGACAGGAATACTCGTTACCGAGAGGGACTTCTTAAACTCACTTTATGAGCTAGATGGCGATATTAATAGTGCGTTAAGATTGTTTAGAAGTAATGTTAATGTCGCACTATGGAGCGGCTGGTTTGTTGATGTCAGTTATCCATGGGACTTACTATCAGCTATTAAGTATTTATTAAGCGACTTAAGTGAGGCTAGGGTTAGTAAAGATGCCGATATATCACCAAAGGCCATGGTTGAAGGTCCCGTAATAATAGACGCCGGCGCCAAGGTGGATCATGGTGCAATAATTAGGGGGCCCGTGTACATTGGTAATGACGTTTATGTCGGCAATAATGCGATCATTAGGAATAATACATCGCTGGAGGAGGGCGCCGTTATAGGTGCTGACGCTGAGATAACGGAGTCACTCATTGGACGTAAAGCCACTGTAGGTAGGGGTTCATTCATAGGTAGCTCAATAATTGGTGATGAAAGCACAATAGAACCGGGTGTTGTTACACTAAACGTGTTACCCACCGGCGTTGAGGTGTCACACCTGTCGCCCGTTATTATTAAGGGTAAGCAGTTGGCGAAATTAGGCGCAATAGTTGGGCCGGGAACTAGGATAGGTGCCAACTCCGTGATATATCCAGGATCTATAGTTGAGGCAAATAAATACATACAACCACTTTCAATATTGAAGTAGCCCATTCATGATGCACCTTGAGGTTTTTACATCAAGGAGGGATTACGTATTAGCATTAGGTAAGGGCATTGATTTAACGCCTAGGTGCGATTACATGCCTTGGTTATGGAACGCGTACGAGCTATTGGGCGTCACTGTTGATCAGTGTATTAATGATGAACCAATAATGAGGTATATAGGCATAAACCAGAGGCTACGAAGAGAACGAAGCATAAAAACCTTGCTTAATCTAAAGAACGAACTTACTAAGACTAGGAGCGAACTAAGGAAAAATTGCACCGATGAGCTGCTGTGTCTCTCAAATAGAATCTATGAATACTCAAGGGCGATAAACGCACTATATAGATACTACTTAAGGTTAAATGATCTAAGCCCCCTAGAAATCTCGAAACTATCGATCGCCCTCACTAGGTATAACTTACCTACCCTAGGTCTCGAGGTCTATGATGAGCTGCTTCGTTTATCAACTCTCGATGAACTAAAATACTTAACATTCTTGTCCATACTTAATCCGATAGTATGGCCTACGCACATTACGGTAGATACGAAGGTACTACCTCACCTAAATTGGATCCTTGCATACTTCAATGATCACTATCTAATACTCATCATTAGTTTAGGTAGGGCTTACATTGTTAGTGATTTAGACATTAATATCAATGGTGGGAGATCCGTACTCAGTAATGATTATGAGGTTAGGAACGTATCTAATGACCACGTAATTGCTAGGATTGAGTCGAGAAATGGGCATGGATTACTATTCATTGGTAATTGGAGTGCTCACGCTATTGAATTCTCGCTAGATTTTAAGCCTAGAGAGGGCTCTGTTAAGGGTATGTTCCTTGATGTAAACCTAACCCAGCTAGTGCCCATCATAATTCCTCCACGGGATTATCTCTCCATTAAATACAACGTCTAGGAATTATTTGATTAAGCAACCCTTGGCGCTAGGTAAAATTGCAATGACCCTATTGCGAAATCCATGGTTAACTTCAGAGGCTTATTATTGTCAAACTCTATAGTGACCGTATCACTCACCTGCCTCATAGGTCTAACAAAGTCCAGTAATAACTCTATGGCGTATGTCGAATTATGAGATCCCTGAACCGAGTATTCATAAAATACCTCATCACTGCTCGTGTATGTGGTTTCTAGGGCCTTACCACCCTCACCCTCAGCAATTATTGAGAACTTATCTTCATCAACTACGAACTTCACGGAATCCGAGATCTCACCGGCAGCGCTTATTACGTCTAGAAATGCGTCCATGTCCATCCTAACCCTGACCGGGTACTCCAACTTAGGTTCCGGTACCTCCTCCTCCGCTATGTTAATTATTGGTATACCAAACCTTCTATGGAAACCGCCCTCCTTACCCTTCTTGGTGTATATGGTTATGAAGAATTTGTTTTTACCCATGTCCACACCAAGCTCTACCTTATCTCTAGCTCCAATCCTCTTCAATATCTTCTTGACTAGGTCGAAGCTTATGCCTACCTTCAACTCCTTAGTGACATTGTATTCCTCGAGGCTTGAGCCTGGTATATTTAGTATAATTAATGATACCTTGCTTGGATCTATCGACTTCATCTTAATACCTTCAGTATCAATCACGAAATTCGTTTCCTGGAGTAAATTGGCCAATGCCGTGAATACATACCTAAACTCCTTGCCCTTAGGGAACATTATCCTATAGTACTCCTCAGCCTCAACAACACCACCTCCCTCAGCACCGCCCGCTTCCTCACCTAACTCCTCACCTTCCTCCTCAGTAGCCTCCTCTGGCTCTTCGCTCTCCTCCTCACCCTCCCCAGGGCTCTCTTCCCTCTCTGGCTCCTCACCCTCAAGCATAGTTAATTAATCAAGGCATCCTAGTTTAAAAGGCTTTTATTGATCCAACCAGGGTAATTTTATTGCAAATATTGCCGCCGCCTTAGCGACCTTTGGAAATAGAAATGTTCAGCAATAGACCCTAGCTTAAAATACCTCTTAGGTAAGTAATTGGTGTAGTAATTAATGCCGTACCTAATCATGGGTATTGACGATATGGATGCGGAGGATGGTGGGTGTACAACGTACGTCATGTACTCATTCATAAAGTATTTGGTCAATGATGGTCTCGTAAATGACGTTATTGGGTTACCAAGGTTGACGAGGCTTAATCCATATGTCCCGTTTAAGACAAGGGGCAATGCTTCATTATCCATAATCCTTAAGGTAGATAGTGAGGATGCAGCCAGGGATTACGTTGAATTAATGCAGGTCATTGCCGACCAAATGGTGAGGAGAACAGGCAAAACCAGCCCTGGTATTGCATATATAGTTGTCGATGATCTAGAGAAAATGCCTGATAGATTGACCTGGTTTTATGGAAAAAGCGTTAGGGATGTTGTGAACATGGATCTCGCACAGAGGGTTTCTGAGAAGGTTGGCGCGAAATTAATCGGAGGTAGAGGTATCATCGGTGCGTTGGCGTCGATAGGGTTTGTACCGAGGGACGCTACATACGAATTCATAGCCTATAGGAACGAGAATTCCGAGAGACCAACCATTGATATCCAGGACGTTACCACCTGGGATACAGCAACTAAACCATTCACATTCCTTAACATTGACGGGACTCACGTACTCATAGAGCCTCATGGACCTGATCCCGTGCTGTTCGGTGTTAGGGGTGATTCTCCATACCACGTGATATCAATGGGCAATTACCTGGCTAATAAGTACGGTGCCATTGGCTGGATTGTGTATTTAACGAACCAGGGTACGGATGAACATAGAACCCACTTGAGCAAGTATATACCTTACAGGAACGTGGATGTTATAGGGATTATAGTTAGTGTGAGTTTTGATGAGTATGGTCACGCGCACATTAAATTGGATAATGGAATGAGGGCAATAGCATACAGGCACCTGGGTATTTCTAGGGAGCTATCAAACTGCGTTGGTTGTCTCGTAGACATATGGGGTGGTGTAAAGCCCGGTGAGGAGAACACCATCTACGTAGAGGGCATCAGGGTATTGCATGACAGGGAGATTGAGATTACAAACCCCAGGTGTCCGAGGTGTGGTGGTCCCATGGAATCTCTGGGAAGGGTGGGAATCTTGAGGTGCAAACAATGTGGGTTTAAGGATAAATTACCCAGGGTTATCTCGGCAAGGAATAGGTGGTTCCTCATCAATCCGAGGGAGAGCGAGTATAGACACTTGATGAAGCCCATCGAGCGAGTTGGTCTTGAGGGTTTTGCTCTCTATATACCTAAACCACTTCTATGGGTTTATTGATCACTATAGAGAAAGGTTTTTAATAGGCACATTTTACGATGTCCAAGAGGAATTATGAAGCTTGAAGCAACCATCGAAAGTAGAGTTATGAATACACTTAAGGTGACCCTAAACGCTAAAGGTAGTGAGTACGAGATTAAGATTCAGCGGTTAAGTCGGTTAGTTCGGCTTCGGAAATTAATGAATCTTGGACTTTAAACTTGTTAATAAATAGTCAAGGAACTCCGGCAACTCCTCCTCACGCACCCAAAGCTTTACAGGTAATTCAAGGTTCTCGTTATACTTATGCCTTATACCGACGGGATACTCAACAACTTTCATGGCTGGTATATCGTTCTCAGAATCACCCATGTACATTATGGGACCCGTTATATTCATGAGCTCCTTAAGTTTGGTAACTGCATAGCCCTTATCGATTGGTATACCTGGATATATATCGATGAATGGGTGACCCTTGTATTTGATGACCCTAAAGCCTAGGTCCTGGGCTCTCCTTATTACGTCCTCAAGGGCATCCTTATTTATTGAACCTTTACGTCTCCAATCAATACTTAAACCACTTATTAATATACCGGCATGTTTCACCTCTAAGAAAGCGTTCCTCAAGCTATCAATACCTTGAATTATTTCTATTAATTCCCTAAATTTATCCTGCCAGTTGTGTAAATCCTCATGAATGTAACGCACATCCCCAACCCTAATTTCAAACCCGTAAGTACACGCCCATGCCTTGGCGAAGTCGGTCCTTGGTATCAGGAAGTCACAATCCTTAGTACTAATTACTGCTATGGGTATGTACCTGCCTAATTCGACAAGTTTTTCGTAAACATTCGAGAGCGGTTTACTTAACTCCCTAGCAATATCTATTGGCGCTATCGTTCCATCATAATCTGTAAACACAGCCTCGACACTTCTTAACCAGTCAATCTCGAATTTCATACAGTCCCACAGAAAGTTGGCGCTAAATAAGGTTTATTTTCCCATTAAATGTTCGTGTATTGATGTACCTTGATAAGTATGAGGAGAGAATGTTACGTGGTGACTACGGGGACGTCATTGCAAAGGCAATGCAAGTCATTGTTAAGGTTGGTGAGGTATTAAAGGCGGATCGGCTCGTTGAGATAGAAACTGCGCATATCGCCGGTGTTTCATACCTAACAATAGGCGATCCAGGGCTTGAGTACCTCGAGGATTTAGCAGGATCTGGTGCTAGATTCCATGTATTCACTACTGTGAATCCCGTGGGTATCGATATTGCCAATAATTGGGGTATAGATGAGAAATTCGTAAGGAAGCAATGGGATATAATAAACGCGCTCAGGTCCATGGGTGCAAGCCTATGGCTAACATGCGCACCCTACGAATACATGCGCCTAAGGCCTAGGACATACCATGCATGGGCTGAGTCTAATGCCGTAGCGTACATGAATGCTGTTTACGATGCATGGACAGAGAAACTTCCCGGACCTTTTGTGGTTTTATCGGCATTGGTTGGTAGGGTACCTAGGTATGGTCTTTACACAATCGAGAATCGTATACCGACTCACATGGTTAAGGTGAACCAGGATAAGGCTCTGGATAATCCATTAATTGCGGGACTCATTGGAAAGAGGATCGCTGAGATTGTTGGTGATGGAAAACCATACCTAATCATTAAATCCAACTCCAACGCAATAATTAAGCAGTTATTGGCTAGTTATGCAACGTACTCACCCCACGCGTTCATGATAATAGGCGATTTAACGCCGAATTACCGTAATTACTTGAGCATGGCAGATAAACCCGAGGTAATAGAATTAGATGTTTCAGAGGTGATGAAGGACGCCGTGGTTCGAGAGGGGGATTTCGATGCCGTATTCCTTGGATGCCCTCATTACGGTATTGAGGAAATCACTGCAGTTATAAACTACGTAAGTGGTAAAGGGTGGAGAAGAGCCACAAAGCCTGTTTACATAGCTACAACACCCTTTGTCCTAAAGCAGTTAGACCCTAACATAGTGAGTAAGTTAAGGGAGTCAAACATACACCTGGTTCTATCAACATGCCCTGCAGTCTCACCATTCCTAAAGAGCGTTGATGTTAATAGGGTTGCTGTGGAGTCCGTGAAACAAATGTACTACTTACCTAAGATGGTTGGTATCAATTACGTGAGCTGCTACGGTATTGAATGCCTAGATGCCGTGTTTAACAGCTAGGATTATCACCATGAGACACGACATGATAAAGACAGAGCCCTAAAGGGAGGTAATGCATAAGTCTTTACTGAATGCTTAATGTGGTGCTTTTAAAAAGGAGCAATTGTACTATACTATTTAATGAAGAGGGTCGTTTCGTTTGATATAGATGGGGTCTTAGTAAACTCGGAGGATAGATTAAGGATGTGCATTAAGGGTGATAATGGGGTTGATTGGGATTGCTTTCTCGACTGCGATAAATTACCCCTTGATAAACCGAAGCCTAGGATCATTGAGTACCTAAACTTCATTAGGAGTAGGGGGTTTGCCATAATAATAGTCACGGGCAGGAGGGAGTCTATGAGGGATTGCACAATTAGGCAATTAAACTCCTTCGGTGTATATGGTTTCGAGGGCTTGTTCATGAGGCCTGATGGCAATACGGAACCCGACCCAATCTATAAATCATGGATGATACGGAACTTATTAAGGGAATTCCACATACTCGTGCACTTCGATGATAACCCAAACACAGTAAGTACATTATTAAATACAGGGATTGATGCCGTAGTCATATCATAATCGGGATGTTCATGGCTAGGATTGGTATATTAAAGGTAAGGGGTGCGATGCCTCATTACGAGGAGTTACCATTCAACATATATGTAGATGAATCCGGAATGATTAGGGATCTCGATGCATTGATAATTCCGCCAGGCACACTGGTGGAGTCCAAGGTTTTAGAGAGGTATGGTTGGTTAGGTAGGGAGGTTTGGGATTTCGTTGAGAGGGGTGGTACCGTAGTTGGTGTTTGCTCGGGAGTTCAATTTCTCTCCAAGAGCATTAATCTCAACGTCAGGGGTTTACCTGGCTATGTTGAAGGACTTGGTGTGTTAAACATATCCCTTGAACCATTGATTGTCACAGGACCTGTTCTGGTTAAAGTAATTAATGAGTCATGGGCGACGAGGGGTCTCGTTAATACGGAATTGGGTGGTTGGCAAGCTCATACCTACGGCAAAATCAACGTATTAAACAACGACGTACAAATTGATGGGGTATCCACAATAACTAGGTACAACTATAGAAATGCTACGTTAGAAACACCTACCCTGGTGTCCTCAAGAAAGTATAGAGTGTTTGGTACGATGGTTCACGGAATCCTAGGCCCTAATTCGCCCATAAGTAAGAATCTATTTAATGAACTAGGCATTCACGATGAGCGTATAATTAGGGAATACTATAAATTAAGTGATGAGAGAGCTTGGGCGCCACGTGAGGATGCTCCAAGGATTCCAAGAATTATTACCGTGGCCTCCACAATGACGGGTGAGGGCAAGACATTACTGACCAGCGCACTGGTGCATTGCTTAAGTAGGGAGGGTTATTACGTGGGTGTTGCCAAGCTTGGTGGTGATATTAGGGATTTACACCCAAGCCTCTATGTGCTCAAGAGACCATTCAAACCCTGGATGAGTATAATGCTTAGGTGGGACGATAAGGCTTTAGGTTGGGTAGGGTGGCGTGAAGCCCTGAGCAATGCCGCAGGCTTAGGCCTTGATTACTTGGTTGTGGAGGGTGTGATGGGGTTATTAACGGGTAGCTCGAGGGATTCTGAAGATGTGTTTTCATCAACTATTGGCTTCATGAAGCAGGTAGGTACTGATGTTATATTGATTGCCTCAGCTGCTTATGATGGTGTGGAAGGCGCGATCTTCAGGTTGAGGTCTTACATTAAGGAATTGATAGAAATTGGTAGAAAACCAATCATTGCGGTATTGAATAATATGTATCATGGTACCCATGAAGATGAGGAGGTGGTTAGGTTTAGGAGGGAGCTGGAGGGCTTATCGATACTGTTAATGACTATAGATGCTTTGCCTATTTCCTCAAAGCCCGAGGAATTAATTGACCTGGGTGATTACGAGGAGGCTGCGGTTAAAATATCAGAGGAATCATTGTGTGAGCACCTAATAGGGTCGTTGGGCCAATCATAAATTCTATTGATAAATAATCATTTAACCAGTGTATGATTATGTCAGGTATGATGTTGCCTGTAATGACATAAATAAACCCTGAAATTATGCCGTAAATGAGTATGTATGCTAGAATTGAAAGAAGGGATATCAAGTTGTTTATTCCGTACACCGCCAGGTAAACGGGTATGTGGGCTAGCGTGAAGTATACGGCACTCACGATTATCGCAGGTATTGTATTAATTATTGGCGATTTACCATAATCCCTGGGTAATAACCTATTTAGAATAAAGCCCCTAAACACAACCTCCTCACTAATTGCTATTGGGTATAACGTGTATATGAGGGTAAGTATATTAGGCAGTGAGATTCCGGGTATCACGGATATTGGTAACAACCCACTTATTAGGAACCAAGCCACTGCTAGGGCGATGACCGCAGGTATTGTCACTAAACCAAGGGTGGGTCTCCACGAGAAACCAAGCTCCTTACCCAAACCACGTAACCTACCTCTATGAATAATAATCAAAGCCGCAATTACCACATATAGGTATGGGGCTAGGTCACCAAGTAAGTATGTTGAGATGAGGCTCAGCGGATTACTTAATGAACTAACTAGTGTTTGCGTTATTGATGACGCTATGTCATATCCTCCCGATGATATGTAGGGCATGTAGGTTATGAACACAGGTGTGACTATTGCTATTATCAATATTGTTGGCCAGATGATGTCGCCAAAATACCTACCCATCACCGCACGATAAGTGCTTGGCTTAAAATTTCTACTCTCAACATTAATCGCAATTAGGGCTTGTATCCAATAAGTCAGTAGTACTGGTTGGGGTGGGGCGACGGCTTAATAAATCAAGTTAATACTAGATTAAAATGAGGAATGAAGGCTAGGGATATTGAGGAAGAGGAGGAAGAGGAAGTTGAGGAGAAGGATGAGGAATTGGAAGAGGAGGAAGAGGAGATCTCAATAAAGGCGGAAACACCACAAAATACGCCACCATCGATCGTGCTTGCCGTGACTTATGATGGGAAGGTTGGTAAGGCGTTGGTTAAGTTGTATGATCCCGTTAATGACCGGGTTTACTTCTGGTATGATAATACGGGCCATAAGCCGTACCTACTCACTGATGTAAAGCCTGAGGAATTAATTACTAAATTTACTAAGGTAATACTTCACCCTGGATTCAGTCATTTAGAGGCTGTGGAGAAATACGATGCATTGAATGATGGGAGGGTTGTGCTCACAAAGATTTGCGCTAAGGACCCGTTAAGTATTGGTGGCAAGGCCGATTCAATCAGGGAATTGCTACCAAAGACCTGGGAGTCGAGGATCAGATACCACCTTTGCTACATATTCGATAATGAGATAATACCTGGCATGTTTTATAGAATTGAGGATGGAAAGTTAGTCAAGGTACCCATTGAGGTGCCTAGTGAGGTTGAGGGTTTCGTTAAGAAGCTCTATGCTAATGACCCAGACTTTCTTGAGGAAGCCAGTAGGTGGATACCCCTGTTCCAGGCACCCGTACCGAGCATAAAGAGGCTATCGATCGATATAGAGGTATTCACACCACAGGAGAATAGGGTACCTAATCCCAGGGAGGCTAATTACGAGATAATCTCGATAGGATTGGCAGGTAGTGATGGCTTGAGGAAGGTGCTTGTGCTTAGGAGACCTGGTATGGAGTTGAGACCTGAGGATTTGGATGAGTTACTTTATGATGATGTTGAGGTTGAGTTCTTCGATAGTGAGTATGATATGCTTAGGGAGTTCTTCTCAATATTGCTTCAATACCCAATACTGATAACATTCAATGGTGATAATTTTGACCTACCGTACATATACCACAGGGCCTTAAAGCTGGGGTTCAAGAAGGAGGAGATGCCAATCACCATTAGGAGGAACGAGGCTTCCATAGCCCTTGGCGTGCACATTGACCTATACAAGTTCTTCAACATAAGAGCAATCGAAGTTTACGCCTTTGGTGGTAAGTATAGGGGTTTGGATAGAACACTTGATACGATAGCCCATGCCATAGTTGGCATGTCAAAGTTGAGCAGGGAGAAAACAGTCTCCCAGATGACTTACGTTGAGTTAATAAACTATAACTTCAGGGATGCATTCCTTGGGCTCTACCTAACAACCTACGACGATAACCTAGTACTGAGATTAATAATACTGATGTCCAGGATATCAAAGACGCCACCAGATGACTTGGTGAGGAGCCAGATTTCTGCGTGGATAAGGAACATGCTTTATTACGAACATAGGAGGAGGGGATGGCTAATACCTGAGAAGGAAGACATAATCAAGAACAAGGGCGAAGTGGCTACCAAGGCCATTATTAAGGGTAAGAAGTACGCAGGTGCCATAGTTCTTGACCCAATGCCTGGTATGTACCCAAACGTCTACGTACTAGACTTCGCCAGCATGTACCCCTCGGTCATAAAGAGGTGGAACATATCGTATGAAACTGTCAAGTGCCCGGATGAGAAGGCAAAGAACAACAAGCCAATACCAGAACTACCCCATTGGGTATGCAATGATAGGAGGGGCTTGACTGCATTAATCGTGGGACTACTCAGGGATTTGAGGGCCTATGTCTATAAGAGACTTGCTAAGACGGCACCTAGTGCCGTACTTAAGAGCTACTATAACGTAGTCCAAAGCGCATTGAAGGTTTTCATAAACGCATCTTACGGTGTCCTTGGTGCCGAAATATTCCAATTGTATTGTCCACCTGCCGCTGAGTTAACGACGGCGCTTGCTAGGTATGTACTCTCGAGAACCGTGCTTAAAGCCCTGGAGCTTGGGTTAGTACCCATATATGGCGATACGGATAGTCTCTTCATATGGAACCCAAGTGAGGAAAAGCTTAAGGAGTTGATTGATTGGGTTGAGAGGGAGTTTGGGATAGAAATTGAACTCGATAAGGTCTACAGGTTAATTGCCATGAGCGGAAGGAAGAAGAACTATGTTGGCATATCGAGCGATGGTGAACTGGACATAAAGGGCTTGGTTGGGAAGAAGCGCAATACGCCTGATTTCGCGAAGGATGCATTCAATGATGTACTACGGTTGCTCTCTGACATAAGAAGTCTTGATGACGTTGGTAAGTCAATAGAGGAGGTTAGGGATAAGGTGAGGGATTACTATAGGAAACTACAAAGGAGAGAGATACCACTCAATAAGCTGGCAATAAGGACAGCCTTAACTAAACCCCTCGAGTCGTACACCAAGAACACACCGCAGCACGTGAAGGCCGCATTACAGCTTAAGAACCTGGGGTATAAATTGGGGCCTGGTGACATAATAATATATGTAAAGACGACAGGTAAAGACGGTGTTAAACCAATACAGTTGGCTAGGATTGATGAGATAGACCCTAATAAGTACATTGAATACCTAAGGACGTCCCTGGAGCAGGTCCTTGACGCCTTTGGAATAGAGTTTGAGAGTATAATGGGTTCGTCGATAATCGATAATTACTCATCATGAAAAGAATAAAATCAAGACAATCACTCCTCAAGGAACTCCTCGCCCTCTGGTGATAGTGATGAAAGTATGTTATTGATTACCTGGTTAATGATGTCATCGTTTATGTAGGGCATTATCACGACAAACTTGTCGGCCTCCATGTCCTCCCCCATCCACCTATTGCTGTATATTATCTCATACGTGGGTATCTCAACCTCAGCCTTATTACCAACCCTCTTAACGCCGTATTTTTCCACCTTCTTATACAAATCCTTACTTAATGGCAAGTCAAGATTTATTGTTTGGGGAACCTTAAGAACGATGAAATCGGACTCCTCAGGGTTCCACCTATCCAACAACCTCTTAACGTAGTTCTTCACAGTATCCACAAGGTTAGCCTTCACAACCTCCTTATTGGCTATGCTCTCCCCCTCCACATACACAACGACATTCTCGCCCTCTTCAGGCATAATCCCTGGTTAATTCCGGGGCTTGATTAATAAAAATTGCGGACACGCCAATCAAGACACGCAGAGTCAGTAAATAAGGGCCATCATTAACTTAATCATCAAATTACGGACAACTCATGGGCCCCCACTTAATGACTTAGCTACGACTAATAATCTCTCTATGGCTGTGACGTTAGTTAATACTGCCAGCAATAGGAGCCCGTAAAAGATTACGGATCCTAACTGAGTAATAATGTATATTATGAGTATGGCCAGAATAAGGAGCAACCTCTCCTCCCTCTCAAGAAGCCCAACACCAAGCATCCTAACGCCAAGCGCCTCTGCCCTAGCCCTGGCGTAACTAGTCATTAGAGAACCAAGTAACGCAAACAATAGAAAGATGGTACCTAGGAAACCTCCCTCATGTATTAACCAGAGGTCAATTAGGGCTATGAAGTCGACATACCTATCCAACGTTGAATCAAGAAAGGCCCCTAGTTTAGATGTACGTCCCCAGTACCTTGCAACTAAGCCATCAAGCATATCGAAACCACTGGCCAGTATTAGTAATACTAGGGCTGTAATGTAAGCCCAATATACGTGCATCAACACAATAAGCGGTGTTGGGAAAGCTATTAGTAGAGATGAGACAGTTAGGATATTAGGGTTCCTAGGTAAAATCTTGATAAGGCCCCTTTCTAGGGCCATCTTTCCAATCCTCTCTATCTCATCCTTAAGTTTGCCGAGAACCACAATCGACACCGCAACTAAAGACATCCTTAAGTATTGTGGATATAAAATCCCTAGCCTTGAGCCACAACTCCACGGTCTCCGGCCTCAACCTGTACATCTTCGAATCACCACTCATGAAGGTTTCAACTAAGCCATCCTTCTCCATCTTGTAGAGGACTACGTAGACACCCACGTTCGTTATATCAATGTTAAAGCGGGTTTTAACCTCCCTTGCAATCTCATAACCATACATGGGCCTATCCATCAATAACCTAACCACGTAAATCCATAGATTCTCCTTGGTAAGCTTTGTCATGAGCCTTGCCAATGCCTTTTTACCCGTGGACATATTAGGGACTTAACCTGGGCGAGGAATTAATACTTTTTATGAGGTGGTGCTCATTCGTAGTATGCCGTGTTACATAAGCCAATAGAGAAAGGTTTAATAACCCATCACTTACATAGCCTCGATGTCACTAAAGGGAACTACATTCCTAGAAAGTGTGTTACAAACTCTAAAGAGAGCTACAGAGTTAGGAGGATATCCTCAGGAGGTCTATGAAATACTAAGTAGACCCCAGAGAATAATCACGGTAAACATACCAGTCAGGATGGATAACGGTAAGATCCAGGTTTTCACGGGCTATAGGGTACAACATAACAACGCCCTAGGCCCATATAAGGGCGGTATAAGGTTCCACCCCGAGGTCACGCTCGATGAGGACATAGCACTGGCCACAGTAATGACGTTCAAGAATGCACTAAATGGCTTACCCTACGGTGGTGGTAAGGGTGCTATCGCAGTTGATCCTAAGAAGATCAGTAAGAGGGAGCTTGAGGAGCTGAGCAGGGGTTATGCCAGGGCATTGGCTCCATTCATAGGGCCCGAGACCGATATACCAGCCCCTGATGTTGGAACAGACCCACAAATAATGGCGTGGATGGTCGATGAATACAGCAAAATAGCCGGACGCAATGTACCTGGTGTATTCACAGCAAAGCCCGTTATCTTATGGGGCAACCCCGTTAGGGAATACTCAACAGGTTTTGGCGTTGCTGTATGGGCTAGGGAGGCCGCGAAGAAGGTGTGGGGTGGCATTGAGGGCAAGACCGTGGCTGTGCAGGGATTTGGCAACGTGGGCTACTGGGGAGCCTACTGGTTGATTAAGATGGGCGCTAAGGTTGTTGCTGTAACAGACAGCAAGGGCGGTGTCTATAACCCGAATGGTCTCGACCTAACGGCAGTTAAGGCAGTTAAGGATAAGACAGGCTCCGTCATTAATTATGACGCTCCTGGAACAAGGAAGGTAACGAATGAGGAGATTCTAGAGTTGCCAGTTGATGTATTAGTACCAGCAGCCCTGGAAAACGTGATACACAAGGGTAATGCCAATAACATAAAGGCAAAGCTCGTTGTTGAGGGTGCCAATGGACCAACAACAGCCGATGCAGAGCAGGTACTGCACAGGAAGGGTATTTGGGTGCTACCCGATCTAGCAGCCAACGCTGGCGGTGTCGTCATGTCCTACCTGGAGTGGGTTGAGAATCTACAATGGTACTTCTGGGATGAGGAGGAGACCAGAAATAGGCTGGAGAGGATACTCCTGGACACATTCAACAGAGTAATGATCAGATGGAGCAAGTTGGGTACGGACAACGTGACCATCAGGGAGGCAGCCTACGTAGAAGCCGTCGATAGGATATATAACGCGATGAAGGTTAGGGGTTGGATTTAGGATTAGGGTTCAGTAAGTCATAATTTTAAATAAGCCCAACCCTCATTTTCCCTTTTAACGATCTCCGCAACACCAGCATTAACGATGGTTACGCCATCAATTAAATCGCTTTCCTTAATGCCCCTATCCCTCATTGAGTTACGGCATGCAACAACAATGACGCCACGACTTATCAAATCTCTAATATCATCTTCAAAGGAGCTACCCTTAACGACAGCGCCTATGGCCGATTGATGAAAGACCACCTCAACGACAGCGTCAGGTATTTCATTAATTAGGTTCCTGCATGATTTTAGGGATTGTACTACGTTATTTATATCTGAGACCTGAATAACAACCTTCAGCACCACGATTCGGTTAGTGATGGTGAAGATAAAAAGATTACTAATTGTTTATTCCAAACCAATCCATCCCGCCCTAATGGAGATTACACCAAGAACCCTAAATGCCCATCCTTTTAATGGAGCTGATAGAATCCATGGTTCGTCATAGCTATTCAGTTAACCTTAATTAGCACATATTATTAATGCTATGATTTAATGAGCGCGGTGGACATAACACTACCTGGCTTTAACATCATGCATGACGTGAGAGGCAACACCTCAGGTGTCGTTATGTCCCTGGCAGGTAATCAATGGTTCGTAATTGATGAATTAACCAGGTACTTAAATAACCGTGGTTTTGAAGTATACATTGAAACCATACCACCAGGACTTGTTAAGGAAAGGGCAATGGGGAAGGCGTTAAGGGTTAGCGACCTAGTAATTAACCTAAGACCTGAGATTGTCTGACCTCCTCCTTTTTGGGAGGTTTCCTCGCCCAGCCTTCATTGGCTCCTCCGGCTGGGTTCATGGGACTGCCCCGGGCCAGCATTGCGGGGCTTTTCTCTAGGCTGGCCTTTGCGTTCTCCATGATGTGTTGTAGGAGGATTGCAATTCCGTATGGAACAAGTGGGTTTGATCTTCCTTCGTGCTTTCTCCAGTTCATGTTCTTGCTCAAGCTCTTCATGTCCCACCAGAATGCCTTGGTCCATGCCTCTGGTGCGATCTTCCAAGCCATATTCAACACAGATGCATAGTCCCTATTTACGTAGTGGCCCTTTGGGCAGTAGAGAATGTGCCAATCATTGGTACTCTCAAGCTTCGTAAAATGTATCGGGCATACCCTACTGTTCCTGTATGATGAGACACGGAATAGTTTAGAGCCGCGCTCCAAAGCCTTGTCTTCGACAACCCTTTCCAAAGCCTTGAATGGAATTTGCTTAATCCTATGCCTTAGCCCTCTACTCTCAAGATCACTAATCATCTCATCCTGAGGTCTTTCACCGAGATCCTCGGTGATTATGATTGCTGGTGTCTTTGTTAGTTCGTTGGCGATTTGCCTAACCCTACCAACCTTCCTACCCCCTTCTCTCAACCTCTTCACGCGCTTCCTAAACTCCCTAGTGCTCGTCACATTCACGTAATTACCGCTCGGTAAGGCAAACTCAGGCTTCAACCTCTCGATAATCGCGTTCCTAACCCTCTCATACCTCCTAGCCAGCCTACCGAAGTCTGTCCTAATCATGTAGAGCTGTGGCGTTAGGTATTGCCTGTTCCAATTAGTCACCATACCAACTGTGGATGTTAAGTCAATTTTACCAACAGCAATGGTGTTCTCGTTTATGTCGAATGCCACCACGTGTTGCAGCACCTCTTGCCTCGGCTTAATCTCGAACACAAACACTGCATACCACTTGTTTGTCCTCCTCTTAATGATTAACGTTCTTCCCAACCCAGCCTCCTTACTTAGCACCAACCACCAGTAGAACCAGAAGCGCTTGTGAGGTCTTAACCAAGCCTCCCTCCTCCCGCCGAGCAGTGATAGGCTAAGCCTAACCGGGGCTATTGATTTAACGAACTCCTCATAATTCCATGTGAACTCGGTGAACCTAATGGACACAGCCTTAACCTCCGGATAGGGCTTGTTCACCAAGCCCTTCTTTTTCCTCTCAACGAATGATTTGGTGATTTGCACCGCCTGTCTAATCGCCTGGATAACTAAGTGAGCATGTAAGCCTTGGTACTCCCGCCTATACTTGTGATAAAACAGCCTTTGAAGCTGTATTGCACTCGTAACATTGTGCTTAACGGCGTATTCAACAACCTCACGAACAATGCCTAGGTACGCAGACTCAACGGAGTAAAGCAAAATATTGAGCTCCTTAGTGACCTCAAGCTCAACAGCCACAGCCCTACGCAACATTCATAAGAAAAAGTAACAACCAGACTTAAAAGCCACCCACGACAAGAAGGGGCGAGACTTGTTGTTCGTTTTGTCAAGAAAATCTACGAAAAATACGGATTTAAGTGGGTAGGCAAAACATGAAGAAAAACTTATAACCAAAAACAAAAGAAACATAACGCCACCGTAGCTCAGCACGGTAGAGCGGCGGGCTGTTAACCCGTAGGTCCCGGGTTCAAATCCCGGCGGTGGCGCCAATGAATTTTGTTCTATGTTTCTCGGGTTTTGGTTGGAAATTGTTTAACCCCCGTGGGTGTGGGTTTGTGGG
>Ga0081474_109465_pt1 | contig 43836 bp, 44 predicted proteins | sample OneHunmetagenome_2_FD_70978 | JGI IMG/M metagenome (GOLD analysis project Ga0081474, IMG submission 70978) | Ferrous microbial mat communities from One Hundred Spring Plain, Yellowstone National Park, USA v2 (version 2) | ecosystem: Environmental > Aquatic > Non-marine Saline and Alkaline >... | reverse complement strand
CGAGCCGACCAGCCTGCGCAGGTTTATCACGGCCTGGGCCCCAGTGCCGTTGAAGACGGGAATGAACTCGGTACCGTTGGGCGTCGGGGCCCAGGCCCACACTGAGAAGGAGGCGTTGGTCAGCTGTGTCGGGTCTCCGTCGCCCCCCATAGCGTATGCCCTTATTATGATTCTCCCCCTGTGGAACAGGCTGGGCACCAGGTAGGACAGCCCAGCGAGCAGCGATGCCGAGACGATGATGACTAGGACGAGGGCCAGGGCCCTGGCCGCCCTCAAGAGGGCCGCACCTCGAGATTCTTTGCGCTTTGAAATATAAATAGCTTTGCGGCCTAAGGTCAAGGCGCCTGGCCCTCAGCTGGCGAGGCGCCCCAGCCCCTGAGGCCAGAGAGGACCTCCTCAGCAAGCCTGACCTCGGTGTAGTGAAGGATGTGGTCGAGGGACCTGTGGCCAGTTATCTTGGCGACTATGGAGGGCGACACGCCCCTCTTCAGGAGGTAGGAAACGAAGGCGTACCTTAGGCTGTGCGTGTTAAACCCATACGTCCTCCTACAGTACACCTTGACGGCTGCCTTTGGGTTCCTCAGGGCTGAGAGCGCGGCGCAGGCCTCGCTCAGCAATTGCCTGCCCTCGCCTGACCTCAGCTCCTCGGGGAGGACCATAAGGCGCAGGTCATTGTCCTTATGCTTCTCGATTCTGACCAGCACGAGGTCCTGGCCAGAGGCGCAGAACCTCATGGTGGCCTCAACCGCCTCCCCAACCCTTGAGCCGTTCCTGAGCTGTATGAGCAGGACCACGTCGTATGGGCTCCCTGAGCTCAGCATGTGGCCCAGCATCCTCCTGTAGGCCTCCTCGAAGTCAAGGCCTGAGTCCCAGCCCCTCCTTACCATGCGAGGGCCTGGCCGTTACCTTAGATGGCGTAACGTTAAGGAGGGGCTAGACCTCATCCCTTACTGGGGCCGAGAGGAGGTCAGGGTAATATATCTCCTGGGGCCCAGCCTGAGAGGGGCCCGGCTTGAAGCAGCTCATGGCGATCCCCGAGAAGTGCACTGGCTGCGGCAGGTGTGAGCTCGCCTGCAGCTTCGAGCACTTCAAGGTCTTCGACCCAGAGCTCTCGGCAATCCATGTGCTCAGGCTAGAGAGGGAGCCCCTCGACGCCCCGCTCTTCTGCATACAGTGCGGCCTCTGCGAGATGGACGGCGTGTGCCCCCATGACGCCATATACAGGGACCCCAACACCTTCGCCGTGGTCATAGACAGGTCCAGGTGCGACGGCTGCGAGAGGTGCGTCATGGTCTGCCCGTACGGGGTCATAACAATAGACCGCCTTGAGAAGAAGGCCGTCAAGTGCGACCTCTGCGGCGGCGACCCGGCCTGCGTGAAGGCCTGTCCCGAGGGCGCCCTGGCCTACGTTGACGTGAACGACGCAGCCTACTTCAAGAGGTACTTCTTCGCCAAGCTCCAGGAGAAGGCGCTGGTGCCCATAGTGCCCTACCCTGCCCCCAGGGGCTCGTGAGCTAGGCCTTGAGGGTCACGGTGCTCTTCGGGGGCCAGCTGGCCGAGGCAGCTGGCGTCCACAGGGAGGAGCTCGAGCTGCCGGAGGGCTCGAGCCTGGCTGACCTGCTGGGTGAGCTGGGGAGGATACACGGCCCCAGGTTAACGTCAGCCATGGCTGGAAGGGTGCTCGTGCTTGTCAACGGGAGGAGCGCTGAGCCCTCCAGGGCTGGCGAGGTGAGGCTATCGGACGGCGACTTCGTCTCCATACTGCCCCCGGTCTCAGGTGGCCTCACTTGAGGGTCCTCGACTCCTCAGCCCTCGTCAAGTACCTCCTGGGGGAGGACGGCTGGGAGCAGGTGGAGCAGGCCATGAGGGAAGGTGCCGCTATAGTTGACCTGGCCCTCGTCGAGGCGGCCAACGCCCTTGCCAGGAGGGTCAGGGCGGGCAAGGTCGACCCCGCCACCGCCGCGAAGGCCCTTGAGGGGCTCGCTGAGGGAGGGGGCCTGAGGGTCATTGGCTTCAGGGAGCTGCTTAAGGACGCCCTCGAGATATCGTCAAGGGAGGACCTGACTATGCAGGACGCGCTTTTCGTAGCTGCCGCCCTCAGGCTTGGGGCCGAGCTGGTCACGGCTGACTCAAGGCAGGCCGAGGTGGCGGCCAGGCTGGGCGTGCCAGTTAGGTTGCTGTGAGGCAGCCCTCAGGCAGCTCAAAGGCTATGCTCTCATAGCCTTCAACCCTGGTGCCTGCCCTGACCCTTACCTCCAGGAGCCTCCCCTCAATTCTAACCCTCCCCGGCATCTCATAGCTCCTTATCGAGGCGCACGGGGGCATGAGCCAGTAGACCACGTAGTCGTACTCGGCCACGTCGGGCTCGTAGAAGTCCTCGTAGACGTTGACCCCCGTCCTAGGCCTCCACGGCATCTCGACGAGGAAGGTGGCCGTTGACCTCCTCGGCTCCCCCCTCACCTCGGCCCTGGCCGCGATGACCCTGGGCCTCACCCTCTCCCCGTTAATTATGACCCTCTCCGAGTCCATGAGGGACTGCATCTCTGACCTGAGCCTCTCCTCCTCGGCCCTCAGGGCCTCAGGCGGGCCTGAGAGGAGGCGCTGGTACTCCATCTCCTCGTCAGCGTAGTCGAAGACTATGGTGTAGAATATGGCCTCCCTTGACACGTGGAAGAAGCCCTGGCCGTATATGGGCCTGGCCAAGGGCCTTGCCCAGCTGTCTAGGTCCAGGAGGGGCTTAAGGGGGTTCAGCTCTCATACAGGTTCGTGTTGCCTTACGGTCATCGCCTCATCCCTGTTCCCCCGCACCCCGCTCGGGGCATCATCGGGCTTGGGGGCGTTCAGGGCCACCCCAGGGGCCCCACATCTTGAGCGCTCTTTTACGTACCTCCTGTATACGCTGATCGCGGTGACAAATTATAAACCTACATGAAAGTTGAAACACCTACGTAGGGCTCCCCGCCTAGATGGCCTCAGAGGTAACGGTTAGGCACCAGAGGCACGCTTATATTCCTGGAGAACAGCTGTTCTTCACGGTGAGAGCTTGAGGCCCGCCCTCGTGATTATTGACATGCTTAACGACTTCGTTCACGGCGCTCTCAAGACTCCCGAGGCGGCCTCAACAGTTGAGCCCGCCAGGAGGGCCCTTGAGCACTTCAGGTCGAGGGGCTGGCCAGTGATATACGTGAACGACTCCCACTACAGCACCGACATAGAGATGCCCCTCTGGGGCCCCCACGCCATGAAGGGCACCTGGGGGGCCCAGGTGGTGCCTGAGCTGGCCCCGAGGGAGGGGGAGTACGTGCTTGAGAAGCACGCCTACAGCGGCTTCTACGGCACCCCGCTCGACCACATACTCAGGTCGCTGGGCGTCGACACTGTCGTGCTGGTAGGGCTCGACGCAGACATATGCGTGAGGCACACGGCCGCTGACGCCTTCTTCAGGGGCTACAGGGTGGTTGTGGTCAGGGACGCCGTGGCGGCCCGCATAGATAAGAACTGGGAGGAGTACTACAGGAGGGTCTACGGGGCCACGGTAGTGAGCAGCGACGAGCTCCCTAAGGTCCTCGGCTAGCCTAGCACGGCTAGGTAGCCTAGGGCTGAGGCGGTAGCCACTATAGCTTCAACGCCCCAGACCTCGGAGGGAGGGAGCGCGTAGAGCAGGGCCGCGAAGATAGAGGACGACAGGGTCCTGGCCACTGATCCGGTCAGGCCGTACACCCCCATGTGGGTCCCCCTTGAGGACGGGCTGCTGAGCCTCGCCGCCACTGCGCTCGAGACCGGGAGGGCCACCATCTCGCCCGCCGTTATGAGGGCTATGTCCGCCAGGGCCTCCGGCAGCCCTCTCACTGCTGGGAGTATCGCATAGCCTATGGCGTAGATCGCCATGCCGGCGGCCAGGGCCCTTGAGGGCCTCAGCCTCGAGGCCAGGGCCGCTACCCTGTCCTGGAGCAGGACCACGAGGGCGCCGTTGAGGGCGAGGAGCGAGCCTCCGAGGGCTGTGCCCATGCCAAGGGTCACGGAGAAGTAGTAAACTAACGGGTAGCCCATGAGCCCCGCTATAATGAACGTGAGGAAGGAGGGCCCGAGGAAGAGGAGCATAGACCCTGAGGGGGCCTCAAGCCTCATAGATGACCTAGGGGTCGGCTCACGGATGGCCAGGATCAGCGGCACCGTGCTAAGCTGGGTCATGGAAGTGAAGGCCAGGAGCGTCCTGAGGCCCAGGAGCTGGTAGAGGGAGCCCCCCACGACAGCGCCCAGGGCCCAGCCCAGGTTTGCGCCTACCCTGACCCTGCCATAGGCCTTGACCAGCTCCGCGTGCTCGCTGAAGTAGTCCCCTACGAGGGCAGTGCTGCTTGAGGCGAAGGAGCCTGAGAAGAAGCTCTGAAGGGAGGTAAGCGCCTCAAGGGCCATGGGGCTGCTGGCGAGGGCGGCCGCCGCTGCCAGGAGGGCGAAGGCGGTGAGGGCCGAGAGGGCCATCACCCTGACCCTGCCAGCCCTGTCTGAGGCCAGGCCCCCAATGACCTGCCCGGCCGCCCCCATGGCCGCTAGTATAACGTAATAGGCGGATACCTGGGCCAGCGGCACCCTGTAGGCCTCCTCGAGCGCGACCCCTATGAAGGGCGTGGTCAGCGAGAGGCCGAGCACCCTTATGGCCGATATGGCGGCCAGCTTGTCCTGAACCCTCAAGGCGTTCCTCCTCACGGTCAGCCCTCTAAGGCTGGGGCGAGGCCCTGCCTCCTGGCCGCGAGCCTTGCCTCGTCCCTAGCGAAGAACCTCCAGTACATATAGATGTTAGCGGCCATTAGGACTGCGTAGAGGAAGAAGGGGACGGCGTACATGGGCACGGGCCCTGCCTCTGACGCCACAGACCCTGCCTCAGACACGTCGAAGAATGGCGACGCCGCGTAGGTGCCGACAGAGGAGAAGAGGAGCCTTGAGCCCTGGTTGAGGCTCGAGACCCTCCCCCTCTCCTCAGGCGGGGTGAGCTCGAGGAGGAAGGACTGCTGAACGGGGATTGCTATGACCCTGAGCATGGGGTAGAGGAGGTAGAGGGCAGCCGCGACCCAGAAGCTGCCCGCGAAGGGGAAGGCCAGCATTATGGGTATGGTGAGGGCCCTTGTGACGGTTATGCTCCTCAGGAACCCCATCCTCCTCTCAAGCTCAGGGGCCGCGAGCATTGAGAAGGTGGCCACGAGGGAGGCGGCCGCAACGACGTCGCTTGCCAGGGCCCTGGGCGCGTGGTAGATGTAAGCGAATATGGGGAGTATGAAGGGCGTCGTAAGTCCGTTCGTCAGCCCGTTCATGAGGCCCGTCATGGAGAACTTAAAGGCGTTGGAGGCTGACCTCATTGAGAGGCCCCTGGCCCTTACGTCAGGTAGCTTCATGGGTGGTATCAGGAGCATAGCGGCGGCCGCTATGACGGTGGCCATGACCAGCTCGTCCCAGTAGCTGAAGTAGCCGCCCAGGAGGGCTCCTCCAGCTGCTGCCAGACTGCCTATGAATGACAGGAGCGATAGGACCCTGGTCCTCCCCAGGTCCTTCGTGAGGTCTGCAATTATGGTGTTCTGGACGGGCCCCACGACGCCTCCCACGCCTCCTGCGCCCATCGCCCCGGTGGCCGATATGCCGCCGAGTATGGCTGCGGTGAAGGCTGTGGCCAGGGACAGGTGGACAAGGAGCACGAGCGGCGTGAGTACGAGGAGCGCTGATGATATGTAGAGGGAGGCCTTGCGGCCTATGAGGTCAGTCATGTAGCCCACAACCACCGAGAGGGCCGCCGTCGCGGCGCCCGCCGTTGCGTATATGATGCCCAGCTCGAACATAGATATGTGGAGGACCTCCTTGGCTAGGTAGGTGAAGACTACGTATATTATGCCTGCTGCCACGCTCCTCACGGTCCTCATCGTTGCCAGGTAGGTGAGGCTCTGCCTGTAGTCGTCCATCACGGCCTTCTTTAGTGCATGGAGGGCAGACCTATTATTAATATATACATAGATTGCCTACATAAAGCGTTTTACTTACCCTTTATCAAGGCGTCTTGCCGAAAGGGGAAGGGATTGACGAGCGAGGAGGAATCGCTTGAGGACATTGACGTCTCAGGCCTCGGAGTTGAGCAGAGGCAGTACGCGCTGATCTACCCTGCCTCGATAATGCCCAGGGAGACCGTGTACAGCGTCTACCTCGAGGCAAGGAAGAGGGCCATACAGGCAGGCGTCGCGTTCCTCAGGCACGTCATGCCGAGGAGCCTGGTAGTGAGGCAGCTGAGGCCCGAGGACCTGGGCCTTCCCGGGCCCGACTGGAGGTTCAGCGTGAGGAAGGGAGCCAACGAGCTGCTGAGGACCGTTATCCCGGCCGACAGGGCGATAGTTGTCTTCGGGTTCTACAACCAGAGCCCTCAGCCGAGGGTCCAACAGCTTGAGCTCTGGAGGGGGAGCTCCAGGAGGCTGGTCCTAGTCCTCCAGGAGGTCTACACGAGGGGCTACGACCCAATCGGGATACTTATGGAGTTTGAGGTCCTCAGGCCAGGCGACGAGCTGAGGCTCATAGGCTACTCCACCTCGGAGGGCGAGGAGCTCCTGGGCATACTGGGCTACGTGGCCGAGCCGCAGGGCTTCCTCTCAAGGGAGCCGCCCTAGAACGAAGGTCCCCTTTAAGGGCCTCCTCAGGGCCTTCAACGCCGAGTCAACGTCGCTTTTGCTCAGAAGGGCCTCTGCTAACGTAAAGGGCTCTGCCTGAGGCCGACTTCACATTAGAAGGCCGGCAACCTTATTAGGTCGTGCGAAGGCGCCACCGCTGGCGGTCATCATGACCGTCCTACTGGTCCTCGTAACGGCCCCAAAGGGTGAGGGCAGGAGGATAGCCCTTGAGCTGCTGAAGGAAAAGGTAGCTGCCTGCGTTAACGTGGTTAGCGGCGTCCACAGCTCGTACTGGTGGGAGGGCAAGCTCGAGGAGGCCGAAGAGGACCTCCTGCTCATAAAGACCACCGACGAGGCCTACGGCAGACTTGAGGAGGTCATAAGGAGGGTTCACCCTTACAAGGTCCCGGAGGTGCTGGCCCTGAGGGTCGAGAGGGGGCTGGCCGACTACATCTCCTGGGTTGAGGGAACTGTGGCAAGGTAAGGCCTAGTTGGCGTGAGGCCCCTCAGCGCTGCAATGGGTCCTCACCGAGTCAGCCGGATTCGCGCATCACCGGGGCCAGTCTACGATATTGGGCGGGACCTATTAGCTCCAGCTTTTAACCTGGCCTCCCCCAGGCCCCTCGGTGCAGGTCATGAGGGTCCTGGTCACGGCCTCCAGCAGGGGCATAGGGTTTGGCGTGGCCAAGGTGCTCCTCCAGAGGGGCCACGAGGTAACGATAAACGGGAGCTCAGAGGAGCACGTCAGGAGGGCGCTAGAGGCTCTCTCACCCCTCGGCAAAGTTCACGGCGTCACGGCCGACATAACGAGGCGCGAGGAGGTGGTGAGGCTGGTCTCAGAGGCAGTCAAGGCCATGGGGGGCCTTGAGGGACTTGTCTACATAGCTCCCCCGCCCAGGCCCGGCAGGTTCGAGGAGCTCTCGCCAGGGGACTGGGAGCTGGGGGTAAGGCAGCTCCTGCTGAGCGCCGTCTGGCTGGTCCAGGAGTCGCTGCCGCACCTTAAGAGGTCAAGGGGGAGCGTGGTGCTGCTCTCGAGCTTCGCCATAAGGGAGCCGGTCGAGGTACTGGCCCTAAGCAACGTGATAAGGATATCCCTGGCAGGCCTCACCAGGACCCTGGCCAGGGAGCTCGGCAAGTACGGCATAAGGGTCAACATGGTCCTGCCGGGCAACATTGAGACCGACAGGTCAAGGCAGGTCATAGAGAGCAGGGCAAGGGCGAAGGGCGTAAGCTACGAGGAGGAGCTGAAGGCGGAGATGGCCGACGTCCCCCTGGGCAGGATAGGCAAGCCAGAGGAGGTGGGCGAGGTGGTTGAGTTCCTGTTGAGCGAGAGGGCCAGCTACGTGAGCGGCGCTGCCATACCGGTCGACGGAGGGCTCCTCCACGGGGTCTTCTAGAACTGCGGAAGCCGTGGCTTCGTAGCCCTTGATCAAGGGCCCCGGCCAGGCCTAGGTCAGTAAGTGGGCGTGGGGCTCAGTGCGATGTGTGACCTGAGCTCCTCGAGCTCCTTATCAGTGAGGTGAATGGTGGCCCTAGCCCCGTTGGCCAGTGACACCCTGACCTGCTTCACGCCGCCCCTGGATTCTCTGAGGAGGAGCTCCGCTGACGTTATGGCTGTGAACTCGACGCCCTCAGCCCTGCACAGCTCCTCCCTGCTCGTAAAGACGGAGGTCACTACGGTGCGCTGACTCCTGGACGAGCTCTTGGCCTCGAATATCGCAACGCCACCGGTCAGGACCGCTATGGCCGCCGCCAGGTAGGGGTCATTGGCCGGGTTCTTAAGCTGAAAAAGGAGGAAGGCAAGCACTACGTCCATGAGCACTGCTATAGTCGCATAGATCCGCCTCGACCTTGAGCCCTGCACAGTTGAAGTGGACTGGCCAGCTGAGGCAAGGGGCTTGACGCCGCCCTCTGCTGGCCTCAGGTAAACCAGGCAGTGGGCGTCGCCGTTGGCGCCCTTAACGCCGTTGCAGACGCCAACGCTGACGTAGATGCCGTTCCTGCACCTTATCAGCAAGTAGCCTTACCTGTGGGTTTTTCTTGACACCTTTTAATAAAGATTAGCCCTCGCCCAAGAGGAGGGAGTACGCTCCCCTTATGACAGCCTAGGCCTTGAGCAAAGGGTCATCAAGAGGTCCTTAACCACCGTCGTGGGATGTTAGCGCCTTGGTCAAGGTTAATAAGCCTTGGAGCCTCAACAGCTCTAGGTAATTACCTAGAAGGTGCGACCTTGAGTAGTGGCCGTAAGGTCGCCGTCATAGGGGCTGGCCTTGCTGGCCTCTGGACGGCTTATCACCTCGCTCGACGGGGGTATGAGGTCACAGTTTACGAGAAGGAGTACCCAGGCTACGGCGCCTCGTCAAGGGCAGCCGGCATACTTTCCCTTCAGCTGCCAGTGCCGCTCCTCAAGTACGCTATGGAGGCGCTAGATCACTACTCCTGGGTTGGCGTCAGGGAGACGTCCACGATATGGGTGCCCAGGAGGGAGCTCTGCCGATGCGCTGAGGCCGTGGCGGCAGAGCTGAGGAGGCTCGGCGCGGTCGCCGAGGTAATGAAGCTTGACGAGGTGGACGGCCTGCTGAGGGGTGAGGGCGAGAAGGCGATATTCATGATGCAGGGCCTCGTGAACGCCGGCGACGCTGTCAACGCTCTGACTAAAGTCCTTGCTGAAAGGGGGGTCGCGTTCAGGGGCGGCCAGGTGACCAGCAGAGGCGGGAGGCTGTACTTCGATGGAAGCCCAATAGAGGCGGAGGCCTACTTCGTGGCGGCGGGGCCATGGACCTCCTCCCTGGTCAAGGTCAACCTGAGGCTGTACAGGTGCTCGGCGCACTCCGTCGAAGGCGAGAGGGTGCCCAACATGATAGTGGAGGATGATGTCAATGAGTTCTACGTGGTGCCTGAGTCGGGCAAAAGGGCTATAGTCGGAGGCCCTGACAGCACGTTGAGCAGGCCTGAGGACGGCTTCAGGTACGAGCCCTCCGAGCCCTATGAGGTGCTCGAGAGGGTCTCAAGGAGGATGCCCGTCGCCGAGCTCATGAGGCCCATGTCGTCATGGTCAGCGCCCTGCGCCTCAGGGCCTGATAGCCTGCCCGTTGTGGGAGAGGTTGACGACAGGATATACGTTATAGCTGGCCTAGACGGCGCCGGGCTAACGCTGTCGCCGGCCCTGTCAAGGCTCCTCGTGGAGATAGCTGAGGGGACCGCTGACGAGGACCCCCTGCTGTCCCCAGCTAGAAAGGCCCTGGACGGCCCCCTCGAGCCCTTCGACTCCATATGCGTGGGCCTGAGCTAGCTTACGGGCTCGAGCTGCACCTCGTCTCCGACCCTGACCTGGAGGGCGGAGGCGGCGCTCCCCTGGTTGATGGCCACCTCCCAGAAGCCGAAGCTGTTAACGTAGAGGACCCACTCGCCAGGCTTAACGTCACCGAATGTCCTGGCCCTCCTGGCCAGGAAAGCTGAGCCGCCCCTGGAGAGCCTGACCATGGCCCCCTCCCTTACGGCCAGGTCCCTTGGGGTCGCGCTCAGGGCCACGTTGCCGAACCTGTCAACGTAGACCGCCGTCAGGCCCAGCCTGCCGCCCCTCCTGACTACCCTCCTCAGCCTGAGGGCCGTGAGCGTCGAAGGACTTATGGGCCTCCCTATGGAGGAGGGGTCCACGCCCCTTAGGATCAGCGCGGCGGCAGGCGCAAAGATGTCCCTGCCGTGGAAGGTGCTTGAGAGGGGGGTGGTCAGGAAGGCTGGGACGTACTTCGAGGCCTCCCTCCTGACGGCCTGGTAGTCAATAACGTAGGCTGACCTTATGCCGTCCTCGAGGGCTGCCTCATATATGACGCCGTTGTCCGGCGCCACGAACGTGTAGTTCCTGGTCTCAACTATCACCGCCCTCCTGGCGGTGCCCACGCCTGGGTCGACCACGGCGACCAGGGCTGAGCGAGGTGGAAGCCAGCGGTATGATGAGTAGACTATGTAGCTGCCAGCGAGGACGGAGAACGGCGGCACGCCCGTCTCAAGCCTGACCAACTGGACCCCTGGGTCTATGGACTTGACTACGGCTTCAACTATGCCGTCATAGACCGAGCTCCCGAAGTCAGTGACCAGGCCCATGAAGCCGGGCAAGGCCGCTCGCCTGGGGAAAAGGTCCGTTGGAGGAGGATAAGGGGCTTGCTTCAGGGCTTACTTCATGACCTCCCTGGCGAACTCGGCTATCCTCCTGACGCCCTCAACTATGTTTTCAATTGACGTGGCGAAGCTGAACCTCACGAACTCGGCCCCAGCCCTGTCAGGGAACGAGGTGCCGGGTAGGACGAGGACTCCCTTCTCGTAGAGGAGCCTGTTAACGAGCTCCGACACGTTCCTCACCCCCAGGGCATCCATGAGCTTAGAGACTCTCGGGAACATGTAGAAGGCCCCCGAGGGCATGTAGGGCTCGAAGCCAGGCACGTCCTTAAGCGATGAGTAGAGGGCCTGGGCCCTCCTCTTGAACTCGGCTATCATCTCCTTAACAGGCGTCCAGTCACCCCTCAGGGCGGCGACGCCTGCCTTCTGAGCTATGCTGTTAGCGCAGCTGTAGATATTGACCGCCAGGTCAAGCATCCTCTCTATGACCTCGCGCCTGGCGACCATATAGCCGAGCCTCCACCCGGTCATGGCGAATGTCTTCGAGAACCCGTTCATGTATATGAGGTAATCCCTCCAGCCCTCTGTGCTTATGGTGCTCCTGAACTGAGCGTCGTAGAGGAAGTTGTCATATATCTCGTCAGCCACGACTATTATCCCCTTCGAGGAGGCCAGCTCCATCAGCTCCTCGACGTGCTTAGGCGGCAGCACAGCCCCGGTCGGGTTATGGGGGTTATTGAGGAAGAGCAGCCTGGTCCTGGGCGTTATGGCGTTCTCCACCTTGGCTATGTCGAGGCTGAACCCCTCGCCGGGCCTGAAGTCCATGGGCACAAAGACGGGCTTAGCGCCGAAGAACTTGGCCGCCTGGGCGTAGGCGTAGTAGCTGGGCTCTATGACAATGGCCTCGTCCCCAGGCCTCAGGTAGGCGGCGCCTACCATGAATATAGCCGTCTTAGTGCCTGTAGTCACGAGCACCTCGTCAGGCCTGACCCCAGCGCCGTACCTCTCGTTGAGGTAGTCAGCTATGGCCTCCCTGAGCTCAGGTATGCCCGCGGTCTCGGTGTAGCCAGTGAAGCCCTGGTCGAGGGCGTCCTTGGCGGCCTCCCTTATGTACTTGGGCGTGGGGAAATCAGGCTGGCCTATGCCAAAGCTTACTACCTTGACCCCCCTCGACTCGAGCTGCCTTATTATGGGGAGGTACGTGAAGGCCGTCTCGCCCTGTATCTCGTACATCTCCTCCCTCAGCGCCGTCACGGGCGCTTGCCTGGTCTCGCCCTGCAAGGTTGGACACCAGTTGTTGAGTAGTGCGTCAGAAAATTTTAAGGTATAGAGATACAGCGAGGTACAACTGAAGCATTTAATTTGTGGTAAAAGCTGTTACCACAGGGCAAACGCCGCTAAGGGCAGCTGAGGCGACAGGCCTTGGCCAGAGTTAAGGTCACGTGGTTCAAAAGGAGGACGGTGACAATAGGCCCCGTCGAGGTGGAGGCCCTGACGCCCTCAGGGGCCGAGGAGGTCGAAGTTCAGGCAAAAGGCGTTGAAGCAGCCCTTCAGGTCGCGGAGAGCGCCATGAGGTCAAGGAAGGGGGACTTCGCCGTAGTTGAGGCCGAGGGAGGGGAGACGAGGTACGTGATAGGCGAGGGGGTTAAGGACAGGACGGGCACAAGGCTCCTCTCCCCAACGCCTCAGAGGCTCACCAGGGTCGGCGTCCTAAGGCTTCAGCACCTGTCCCAGGCCCAGCAGGAAGGGCTTGAGAGACTCACATTGAACTCTGTGGAGTGGTACGACGCCCCGCCCGACACCTACCTCTACGACGGCCCCATGAAGGCAGAGGAGGACGTCGAGTACGTCCTCCTTCAGTTCGAGGGCGGGCAGCTGAGGATCATCAGGGCCCCGCGGCTCTCACGGCTCCTGCTATCCTTAAGGCCTCCGTCTGAACAAGGTCAAGAAGCTCCTGGCGGTGAGCCCTCAGAAGGTGAAGGTAGTAGCCCTTCGGGGTGAAGCTTCCGGAGCTCTCGCCGCACAGGGGGCACGTTATGGGCAGCTCCCTCGGCCTCCTCAGCCTGAGGCCCACGAGCCGTATGGCCTCCTGGACGTGTCCTGAGAGCAGGGGCGAGTAGAAGCCCTCAGGCCCCTCGAGGCTGGCGGCTATCCTCGCAACGTGGTCAACCACTATTCTCTCAAAGACCTGCTGCCCCCTCCTCGTCATGTCCTTCATTAAGGTATTACCTATTTCAAGGAATATATTTTGTAACGTCACTTGGGTCACGCCTTTGTCAGGGGACGCGTTGACGGAAAACCCCTTGGCTTGCTGAAAGTTAAAAGTCCCTCTGTCTAGTCCCACAAGCATGTCACTCAGAAGGAGGTGACTCTTCGTCAAAGTCCTGTATGTCAGAGAGGTCCAGGGTTATCACCTCGCCTGGCTCACGTTCGCCTCCGCCCTCCTCTCCCTCCTCGCCCCCGCTCTTGAACTTCTTCATCACGGCCTTCCAGGTGTGCCCGTTGGGGCACCTGAAGGAGCCCATTATCGTTATCGTGACCCTTCCCTTGCTGTCAGGGATAGGGGAGACTACAGTCCAGGTCCTCTCGGGCTCCGTGACCCTGGCGCCGCAGACCGGGCACGTGAAGGGGTCTGCCTGCCTCCTGCCGCCCCTTGGCAAAGGCCCTCCCTAGATGCTCTGACAGGGCTAAGTAAAAAGGGCTTACAGCGACAAGATAGGATAATATTTTTCAGCCCTCTAGTCGCTCAAGCTATCAGAGGTCCGCGGCTTGAGCGCCAGGGCCCTATTAGTCATAGCCCTGGGGGTTCTGCTAGCGCTCGCGCCACTAGCGCTTAGGACGTCCCAGGCCCAGCAGGTTAAGTACAGGCTCTCGTTCGTCCTGTCATATCTGCCGAAGGGCTTCCTCTGGTCTGTTGTAATAAACTCAACGATATTTGGGACCAACTCCTCTAACGTTATAAACTTCTACCTGTCGCCAGGCGTTTACTCATATATAATAACTTACTTCAACGGCAGCTCAGGGAAGTACCTGGCCATCAGGAGCGGCGTGATAGACCTTAACTCTAACTACACAGTCTTCATAAACGTCTACAAGGTTGACTTCACGGCTGCGGGCCTGCCCGAGGGCGCCACGTACAGGGTCTACATCAACGACACGTTCATGGTTGAGGGCACAGGGAACCTCTCCCTGTGGCTGCCTGAGGACGTTTACTCCTACAACGCCTCATATTACAGTTCCTCCTTTGGCGAGTGGGTGCCGCTGGGTCATGGCGTCTTTGACCTAAGCTCCAACGAGACTATTCAGCTGACAGCCTACACCGTCAAGCTCTGGCCGCTCGGCCTGCCCCCTGGGCTCGAGTGGTATATTGTGATCAACTCCTCCCTACAGACGCCCTACACCACTGGCAACATAACCCTGCTCCTGGGGCCCGGCGTCTACTCTTACGCGGCCTACTCGTTTAACGCCAGCACCTACTCCACGGGCCTGTTCGCCAAGGGGACCTTCGCAGTGACAGGCAACGAGCTCGTGGTCGTGCCCTACCCAACAACATATGCCCTCACGGTGTTGCAGCAGGGGCTGCCAAGCGGCACGCCCTGGTACCTGGTACTTAACGGGACCACGCTGGGACCCTTCTATAACAGCTCTATTACGCTGACGCTGAGGGCAGGAGTATACTCATACAAGGTGCTGTTCTATTACGCTCCGCTGAAGGAGAGCGTCATAGAGTCCGAGGGCACCATATACCTTGGCTCCAACGAGGTCCTGGCCCTTAGGCCAGAGGTCTATAACCTGACGGTCGTGGCCATTGACGAGGCGCCAGGCGTCAGCTGGTCTCTCGTGATCAACGGGACAACGGTGATAAACCTCACGACCAGCGCTGTCAAGGTCCTGCCGCTCCCTGCGGGCGTTTACAGGTACAGCGTCGTCGTCTACTACGGCCCCCTGGGCACGTACACGGTGGCCTCAGAGGGCATCATTAACGCGACGACCAACTCGATGATACAGTTCTACGCCGGCCTCTACTCGCTCACGCTCGAGCTACAGGGCGCTCCTCAGGGCATCAAGTGGTATCTTGTGCTGGACGGGAAGGAGGTGGCCTCGTCAACCCTGCCCATTATAACTATACAGTTGCCTGTAGGCAACTACAGCTATGTGGTCACCGTCTACTACCCGCTCCTGTCCACCTACATTAATGTGACCTCTGGGAGGCTCTTCATAAACGGGTCCGAGACCCTGGTGGTGCCCTTCTACAGGTACGGAGTCAATGTCCTGTTCCCGTCGAAGCCTCAGAACGTCACGTGGGAGGTCCTTGTCAACGGCATCAAGGTGGCCGAGGGGACCTCTCAGGCGCTCTCATTCACCCTGCCCCAAGGCATCTACAAGGTAGAAGTGGTGGCCTTCCTCCAGGTGCCGAGGGCTAACGTTACAGTGTGGAGCTCCGAGCTCAACCTGACAGGGAACACCACAATAACCATGCCTGTCCAGTTCTACTCCGTGAGCTTCATCCCGGCCAGCTTCCCAGGCGGGTCGTGGTGGCTCGTGATTAACAACACGGCGGTAGGTCCCCTAGGGCCTCAGGGAACAACGCTTGAGCTGCTTGAGGGCGTTTACAGGGTCACGGCGGTCTACTACGACTACCCGCTGGGCATCAACGTCACGGCGACCTCGGAGATTATCTCAGTGAGCTCAAGCAGCGTCCTAAGCCTGCAGTTCTCGGCGATAAGGCAGGCCCGCGTTATGGTCACGGGCCTCCCGTCTGGTGTCGAGTGGAAGCTGATAGTTAACGGCACCGTGGCGCTGCCCTTCACCTCAGCCCCCAACGCCACGCTCCCGTTACCGTCAACTCCCCTGGTCTACCAGCTGGTCTTCAGCTACCCCGGCGGCGAGCTCAGGGAGCCGCCTGCTCTGGCCCCTGCCCAGGGACCCCTGAACATAATCGTCACGTCACCAATATCGATACTCAGCGTGGCTTTGCAGGGCCTGCCGCCGGGAGGCGCCTGGGAGCTCCTAGTCAACGGGACCCCTGTGACAAGTTGGCTCAGCACGGGGAGCGCCTCGGTGTACTTGGCCTCAGGGCCCGCCAGCTACTCAGTACTCTGGAGGAGCGCTAACCTGACCTTCAGGGGGCCTTCCGGCTCGCTGAGGCTGAACGGCACCGTTAACCTGGCGGTCGCCCTGCCGACATCATATGCCGTCACCTTCACGGTCCCCTCGGGCGTGAGCTCCTGGAGGCTTTACATCAACGGGACTCTGGCCGCGGGCCCGACCCAGGCCAGGAACCTGACAGTCTATCTCCCGTCAGGGTCCTACGCCTACCAGGCTGTCCTGACGAGCTCGAGCGGGACGCTCAGGCTATCCGGTGAGCTCGTGGTGCCCTCCCAGACGTCTGTGTACCTAGGCCCGAAAAGGCCAGTTGTCACGGGCTCCCTCCTCACGGTGGTCGCTGTCGTGGTTGTTGCAATAGTGGTGGCAGCGCTGCTCTTCGTGATGAGGAGGTAGTCATTTATTTCGGTCCTGTCCTGCTGAAGCTAGGGCCTGGACTTGTCTGAGGAGGAATTCATAGTAACCAGGGTCAGGGGCGTCCTGGCCCTAGACTCCCGTGGCAACCCGACGGTTAAGGCTGTGGTCAGGACCAAGGGCGGCGTCGGTGTCGGCATAGCGCCCAGCGGCGCCAGCAAGAGCACCAAGGAGGCCGTTGAGCTCAGGGACGGGGGGAAGAGGTGGGGAGGCATGGGGGTCTCCCAGGCCCTGGCCAACCTCAACACCTTCGTCGCCCCAAGGCTGATAGGCCTCGACTCGAGGGAGCAGGCCAGGATAGACGGCCTCCTGGTGGAACTCGACGGCACCCCGAACAAGTCAAGGCTTGGCGGCAACGTGACCACGGCCGTGAGCGTAGCCGTGGCCAAGGCCGCCGCGGCCAGCGCCGGCCTTGAGCCCTTTGAGTACCTGGGAGGCCCCTCAGCCCGTCTCCTCCCGACCCCGCTGCTTAACGTGATAAACGGCGGCGTCCACGCGGGCAACGGGCTGGCTTTCCAGGAGTTCCTGCTCATACCGGTTGGGGCCAGCACCTTCTCAGAGGCCATGAGGATGTCGGTCGAGGTCTACAAGGCGCTCAAGGCCTACCTGGCGGACAAGTACGGCAAGGGGGCCACTAACGTGGGGGACGAAGGAGGCTACGCCCCGCCCATGAAGGAGGTCAGGGAGGCCCTGGAGGCCCTGAGCGCTGCCATAAAGGCCGCGGGCTATACCCTGGGCTCTGACTTCATGTTAGGCATTGACGCTGCGGCCTCCCAGTTCTATGAGCAGGAGGGGAAGGCCTACAGGGTTGACGGGAAGGACTACGACGCAGGCTCCCTGCTGGAGCTCTACGGTCAGCTCGTAGAGGAGTTCAGCATAGCCTACCTTGAGGACCCCTTCCACGAGGAGGACATGAAGCACTTCGCTGAGATAACGTCAAGGCTCGGCTCCAAGGTTCTCATAGTTGGCGACGACCTCTACGCCACAAACGTGAGGTACCTGAGGGAGGGGGTAAAGGCCAGGGCGACAAACGGCGCCCTGGTGAAGGTCAATCAGGTCGGCACCCTTACTGAGACTCTGGAGTACGTGAGGGTGGCGAGGGACGCCGGGGTGAGGCCCGTCATAAGCCACAGGAGCGGTGACACAGAGGACCCCTTCATAGCTGACCTCGCCGTGGCCGTGGGGGCCGGCGTGATAAAGACGGGGGCCCCAGCTAGGAGCGAGAGGCTGGCCAAGTACAACAGGCTCCTTGAGATAGAGGACTACCTCGGCCCGGTGGCTACGTACGCAGGCAGGGCGCCCTTCACTTCAAGCCTCTGAACTCTATAGTCTCTTTTTAATGGCCCTTTCCCCCTCGGCCTCGGTGAGAGGCCTTGTCGAGCTCGAAGGTCAAGGACCCCTCCTTAGCTAAGGAGGGCAGGCTGAAGGTGGAGTGGGCTGAGGCCCACATGCCTGTCGTCATGAAGCTGAGGTCGATGTACAGGGAGAAGAAGCCCCTTGAGGGCCTGAGGATATCGGCGGCCCTGCACGTGACTAAGGAGACGGCGGCCCTTGTCAGGACTCTGAGGGACTGGGGCGCCTCAGTGTTCCTGGTCCCAAGCAACCCCCTCTCAACCCAGGACGACGTTGCTGCCGCCCTGGCCGAGGAGGAGGGGATCACGGTGGTCGCGTGGAGGGGCATGAGCGAGCAGGAGTACTTCGGGGCCATAGCTGAGGCGGCCAGGGCAAGGCCAGACATAGTCATAGATGACGGCGCTGACCTTCACGTGACCATACACCAGTCCATGCCTGAGGTTGGCAAGAACGTAATAGGGGGCAACGAGGAGACCACGACGGGCGTCATAAGGCTGAGGGCCCTCGAGGCCGAGGGGAGGCTCCTCTACCCCGTGATAGCCGTGAACAACGCCCTGACCAAGTACCTCTTCGACAACAGGTACGGCACTGGCCAGAGCACAGTTGACGGCATACTCAGGGCCACGAACGCGCTCCTGGCTGGCAAGAGGGTCGTGGTCGCGGGCTACGGCTGGGTGGGCCGCGGGATAGCTATGAGGCTGAGGGGGATGGGGGCCCGCGTTATAGTGACCGAGGTCGACCCCATAAGGGCGCTTGAGGCGGTGATGGACGGCTTCGACGTGATGCCCATGTCTGAGGCCGCTGAGGTGGGCGAGGTCTTCATAACGGCCACTGGGGACAGGGACGTGATAACTAAGGAGCACATGCTTAAGATGAAGGACGGCGCAATCCTGGCCAACGCGGGCCACTTCAATGTGGAGGTGAGCGTCTCCGACCTGGAGTCCATAGCCGTCTCTAAGAGGACCGTGAGGCCCAACGTTGTCGAGTACAGGCTCCCCGACGGCAGGAGGCTCTACCTGTTGGCCGAGGGCAGGCTAGTTAACCTGGTGGCGGCCGAGGGGCACCCCAGCGAGGTGATGGACATGAGCTTCGCTAACCAGGCCCTCTCAGTGCTCTACCACGTCCAGAACAGGGGCAGGCTGGCCCCGAAGGTCTATGACGTGCCCCGCGAGCAGGATGAGCTGGTCGCCAGGCTCAAGCTGGAGACCATGGGCGTAAGGATAGACGAACTTACGCCCGCGCAGAGGGAGTACCTGAGGAGCTGGAGATGATCCCTGCCTGGGCCTATGCAGCAACCGCCTTCATAGCCGCCTGGCTAGCCCTATACCTCGTTGTCAGGGGGACCAGGGGACCCCTGACGGTATACCCTTTCCTCCTGATCTACAGGCTCAGGTACAGCAGGGCCCCCTATGCGCCGGGGACCAGGGCGAGGCTGATCAGGGCCTACGGCCTGGTCTCGGTGCCCCTCGCCATTGTCTCAGCGGCCCTGTTCTACTACGTCAGCGCCATGCTGTTCGTAGGGAGGTACATAGCGCCGACTCAGGCCGCCTCCCAGGAGGGCTTCGTGCCGCTGATACCTGGCGTCACGGTGGGGCTGAGCGAGCTCATCTATATACTTCTGGCCGTTGGGGTAGCGGTCCTAGTCCATGAGCTCTCCCACGCGGTTGTGGCGAGGTCCGTCGGCGTCCCCATAAGGAGCGCCGGCTTCCTGCTGCTCGCCTTCATACCCGCGGCCTTCGTGGAGCCTGACGAGGAGGCCATGAAGGCTGTAAGGGTCAGGTCAAAGGGCATGATATACTCGGCCGGCGTCGCGGCCAACCTGGCCCTTGGCCTCGCCTTCATGTACCTCACCGGCTACCTGGCGGCCCACTTAGCCAACGGCGTTCAGATAATCAGCGTCCAGCCAGGCTCGCCGGCTTCACATGCTGGGCTTCAGCCGGGCATGGTTATAGTTGCCGTTAACGGGACCCCTGTGAGGACCGTTGAGCAGGGCCTCAGGGCCCTTATCAGGTCAGGGGCCGAGGGGCCCGGGGCGGCTGTCGTGACCCTCTCTGTGTTGTATCAGGGGGCCCTCAGGAACCTCACGGTGTTCAAGCCCGCCGGCTACACCAGGCTCGGCATAGAGGTGGTACAGGCCTTCTCGATCCCGTGGCTCATGAGCTTCATCTCAGCTATGTACGTGGTGAACTTCGGCCTGGCGCTCGTGAACGCCGCGCCCCTAGCCTTCCCCCTCCCGGGCTTCGGCGTAGAGAGCGATGGAGGGCAGGCCCTGAGGGAAGCGCTTTCAAGGTTCAGGGCTGGTCGCGAGGCGGCCGCGGCTGTTGAGCTCTTGACGCTGCTCCTGCTCCTGAGCCTCATAACTATAGCGCCAGTAAGGCTGCCTTAAGTAAGGATAAAGGAGCATCAAAAAAGAAAAGGATAGGCGTTACGTCAGGCTTAGCGTCTCGAGACCCCTATCAGGACGGCTATTATGACGGCCACAATGACTATGCCTACCACTACCCAGATCACAGTAGTTGAGGTCTCTGTTGTGGTCACCGTAGTGCTTGGCGTAGTAACAGTTAGCGTAGTAAAGGTTGACGACGTGGTTGACGTGGTTGACGACGTGGTTGACGTGGTTGACGACGTGGGCGGGGCTGTCGTAGTCATGACCCCCTTCTGGGCCGTCAGCGTGTACTCGCCTATCAGCAGGCCGTTGTTCGACACGGGGGTCACCGCGGCGCCGAGCTCGGGCTGCGTCACGGGCGCGTAGAGGTAGACGGTGACAGCAGAGCCTGGGGCCACGGTTATGTTGGCGGTGACCGCTGAGACCTGCTCGCCGAGCGTCACGTACTCGCTGACGTTGGCTGTGCCATTAGATATCACCAGGTACAGGTGGACAGGCAACGGGGCCTGGGCGGAGGTCAGGTTGTTGTAGAAGTTTATGAGGACCTCGCCCTGCCCGTTAGTGACGACGCTGAAGGGCGTCACCTTCGAGAACGCCTGCCTCACGTAGCTCACTATTGCCTGGTCGTATATGACTGGCTGGACCCAGAACCACTGCGGCCCGTTGTTGGGCGGCCCTGCCTGCCAGGTCCAGTCGCTGCCCTCGCTGACGTAGAGCCAGTTCCACATGGTGTAGTACATGTAGAGCGGGTTCACGTAGGTCACCCCGTTCACAGTGACGTAGGCTGGCTCGTGAGTCATTGCCTCAAAGGCTGCTACGCTTGCGTTGGGCGCGTGGGCGAAGGAGAGAGGCACCACAGGCGATATAGGCATGCCGAGCATGGCCGAGTACGCGGCCAGGTACTCCCTGGCAAGGCTCACGTTGTCCCATATGTAGACCTTGGCCGGGTTGCCGTTGTTCCAGTTGTTGAGGTTCGTTGCCCAGCTCTCCTCAGGGAGGTTCGTCAGAACCGCCGCCACCTGGTGGGTCTCTATGGCCTGGTTCACGGTCTGGGTCACGAGCCAGCCCTCTTCCTCGGCCTCTGACAAGGCCTGGTAGATAGCGTAGAGGTTCTCAGCGGACAGAGGCATTGGGTTGAATATTATTGGGTTCTCACCGTCAAGGGCCACCACGACCACAGCCCCTGGGTGCTCCATGTAGACCTTCACTAGGTACTGGAGGAGCATCTGCTGGGTGAGCTGGGGTGACTGGCTGAAGAATATGAAGCTGAACATGTTGGAGAGCGCGGTGTCCCTGAATAACACGTAAACCCTCTGGCCCAGGGAGTTCTGCACTACATAGATGCCGTAGGGGCCGAGGCTCATGTTGCCGCTCACGACGGTGAGGGCAGGGGCCATATTGACGAAGGCCTGGTAGTCAAGTATGGTCACGTTTAAGCCTGCGTCTGCGTAGAGCCACAGCAGGCCCATGTTGAAGCCCATCTCTGGGGTCCAGACGCCGTTGGCTCTCACGCCGAAGACCGTGTAGGTCATGTTCTCGCCCATGAGTAGCTGGGCCAGGAGGTCTGACTGCCAGCCGTTGTCGTAGACTATTGCCTCAAGCGGGTGATAGAAGGGCACCGTAAGTATCTGGAGCCTGCCCTCCTGGACTAGCTTCCTGTAGAGGGCTATGGTCTCCTCCGTGGCCTGCTGGTCATGGCTTACCAGCACCCCAGATCCCATGAATGTCGGGCTGCTCTGGTGCTGGAACGCCTCCCACTGGTACAGGAGCACAGGAGTGAAGTCTATGGTCACGTTCAGGTTGGGGAACTCGTTAAGCAGCATGGCCTGAAGCTCGTAGGCGCCCACGAGGCTCCCGTTCCAGTAGAGGTCCTGGCCTGTGTGCCACTGGACCCAGGGCTGGCCCCAGGTTCCGTTTGGCTCAAGGTATAGGGGCTGGTGCATGTTCCAGACTATCACGACGCTTATGGGCTTCCTGCCCGTGGTGTTAACTATGTAGAGCTGCCCGACGGTGCTGTTCTGCCATACGCCCTTGAGTCCTACCAGCAGGAAGACGTTATAGATGCCCATTGGGAGGTTGGCCGGGAACGTGAAGGTCATGTTGGAGTACCCGCTTGGCAGCTCAACGGTCCTGTTTGAGACCACCTCGGTCCCTACCTGGAGCGCTATGGTGTAGTTCATGGCCGGCCCCTCGTTCTGAACGGTCACGTTCATTACCACCTGCTGCCCGACCTTGTAGACGAGCTGGCTGGTATGCATGGTCACGGCGTGGACCGGCGTGTAGACGTCCTGTATTGCGAAGTTAGCGCTTGAGCTCACGTTGCTGTTGTGTATCCACCAGCCCGTGTAGGCGTCGTGGTAGACCCACTGGACCCACTGGCCTGGCTTGAAGGGCCCTATGATTGCTGTGTAGTTGCCCCACAGCGGGTTGTAGGTCATGACTGTCTGGTTGGCCCCAGGGGTGCCTGCGGTGGTATACCACGGCAGGCCCGTCTGGGGGCCCGTGGTCAGGCCCCACCAGAGTATCATCTCGTCAGGGGGCCTTCCTATTGTAGTTATGACTATCGAGCCGTTTGGAAGGACCCAGGCCTTAGTGTAGCCTACTATGTTCATAGGGGGGTTAATTATCACGTTCCAGTTCCAGAACGCGTGGTTGTCGTAGTTTATCCAGATCGTGCCGTTTACGTTGAAGACGTAGGCCACCCAGGTGCCGTTCTCGAAGGGCCCTATGGTGGCCTCGAACGCCTTCAGCGTGGAGTTATAGGTCATCGGCGTCTCCATGTTGCCCGGCTTGCCGCTGGTAGTGTACCACGGCCCCTGCGGGTACGGCTCTATGCCCCACCAGAGGAGCACCTTAGAGGAGGGCGAAACCCCGTACAGGTACACCGTCAGGTTGCCGCTCCACGAGACGGTAAAGTTTGAGTACACCTGGCCAGAGCCCTGCTGGGCCCTGGCTGGCTTGAGCACGACTGGCACGTTGGCCAGGGGAACGACCACAACTGCGAGGACCAGGACGAGGAGACCTAGGGCTAACGCCCTCCTGCGGTTATTCAAGGTCTCACAGGTTCTTTAGCTGACACCTCTTCTATTTAAGTTTACTACATGCCCTCAAACCGACAGCCTTGGCTAAGTAGGACCTGTACTCGCTCAGCGAGAGGGTCCCTATGATCACAGCCTCCCTGACCACGGACCCTCCCCTGACGAGGGCCGCGTAGATTGTCGGTGACTCCCTGACCTTGAACTCCTCGAAGGCCCTCCTGGCCGCGCGCGTGAGGCAGAGCTTAGAGAACCACATGCAGGTCACCACGGTTATGGTAGCCCTGCAGCTGTACATGTCGACGAGGTCAGGGAACTTAAGGTCCAGGAGGCGGCAGGCCGAGCACATGAGGTTCCTGAAGTAAACTATGTTGAAGCCCTCGGCCAGGCCCGACTTCTTGAGCTCACTGAGCCTAGCCCAGCCCCCAGTCGCTGGGTCAAAGCGTATGATGCCCTCTTGGCTCGGGAGCTGCAGCGGCAAGTCCTTCAGCCACGCTATCGGCTAGGATATAAATATAAAGGAAAAAAGATATCAAAGAAACCCCTTTTAGGGCTCTCGTCAGCCGTAGAAGGGAACCCACTTGACCCAGTCGGCTGTGTGCTCAAATGTCGCTGAGGCCCCTATGTAGGCTGACAAGAGGGCTCCTATCACCAGGAGCGCTATCTCTATGTAGGCGAACCACCTCGAGGTACTCCTGTAGGTCAGCAGGGGGCTCAGGAGGGCCGCCAGGGCGATGAAGATGTACATGGCTGCTGCGGCGGCAGGCTCAGCCGTCATGTGGTGACTGTAGATGTCGGCGGCGTAGATGAAGACGGAGAGCGAGAGGAAGGCTATCATATACATGACGCCCCTGAGGTCAGCCCCGTAGATCAGGGCGAGGCCGAGGGCCAGGTAGGCTATGCCGAAGAGCGCGTAGGGGTCGGAGAGCACAATATTGTAGCTGCTGGGCAGCGGCCACGCGAAGGTCGCCCAGAGGCCGGTTACGAAGGCGTAGAGGCCTATCGTGAAGAAGGCGTAGCCGAAGCCCTTGTCAAGCTTCTCCGTCTCCCCTCTCGGCATCCCGGACCTCAGCAGGACCCAGGAGGCGCCGGCCAGGAGACCCCAGGCCAGGACCTGGAGCAGTATGTCAAGTATGTCGACGAACAGCGCCACGCCGCTCACCATATAATTCTATTATTAGAGAAAGGTTTTTTAAAGCTTCTCTTTTTAGAGAGTCTAGACCTTATGTAGTGAGGGATTCATATTTTCTGTCAGCCCTTTCTCAGCCTGCCCTTCACGGCCTCGACAAGTGGCGAGATCATGTCGGGCGGGTAGCCCTCGTCAGGGTCCTCGAGGAGGGGCAGGTCGACCCTGCCCAGGTGGCCCGTCAGCTCAAGTGCCTCCATGGCCTTCGCCGCCCATGGCCTGCCTGACATGGCTATGGCCTCAAGGGCCCTTGAGAGCCTGGTCCCCTCAACCAGGTAGGCCTCCCCCGGCGCCACCATGATGGCCAGGGAGGGATATGACGATGAGGGCGTTGGGGCAACTACGTCGCTGTTCGACTCCACTATCACCGCGTCGCTGGAGGCCTCAGCCATGGCGAGGCAGGTGTCGGCGGCCGTTGAGCCGGCGCCTGAGAATATGCCCTCTATGGCCTCGTCGCTGGCCGGCGTAGGGGGAGGCGTAAGGTACATGATCACCTCCTGCAGCGCCTCGCTGACCCGCTGGGGGACCCTTGACATGGCGTCAGCGTTGGCCAGGTGCAGCGACCTGCTGCCCCCCGCGCAGCCCGTGACCCTCGTCAGCACCGCCCTCCTGTAGGGCTCCACGAGGGAGGCCTCATAGCTTGACCTGCTCCTGTACCTGGAGGGGGGCGTGGGCGCCAGGAGGGCCCCTATGGGGTTAATCACCTCTATTGGCACCCTTCCCCCTGACGCCCTGTGGAGGATGTAGCCGTCCCAGGTGACCACGAGCCTGGCCTCCCTTGACCTGTTTAGCGCCTCCGGGTGCCCCCAGAGGTCAGTGGCGCCGAGGGGCTTGACCGGGGTCGCTGAGACGCCCTCCCTGAGGAGGGCCTTGACCAGGCTAGCTGCCAGGACCGTCTTCCCGGCGTCGTTAGGTATGAGGCCTGCTATCAGCACCTTCAAGGCCCAGCCCGCGCCCGGGAGAGCGTGACAGTACTTTAACTTCAGGCGCCCTCAGTCCCTCGGCGGCGGGTGACGTAAGTTGTGCCCGGAGGGAGCCGCTGGCGATGAGCCTCTCCGGGGTAGCGGACGCCGCCCTCTCCTGCCCGCTGAGAAGGGCGTCTACGCCGTTTGCTTCAGGCTTGAGGGACCCGTTGAGATAAGGGACAGGCGCGGGAGGGCCCTGGCCAAGGCAGAGAGGGGCTACCTCATATACGTGGGCAGCGCTGGGGGCCCTGGAGGTATCAGGGCCAGGGTTTCAAGGCACCTGAGGGGGCCCCAGAGGGTGTGGTGGCACATAGACAGCGTCTCCTCAAGCCCACTGGCCAGGCCCGTCTTCATCTACTATGAGGTTGGGCGCTACGGCAGGCTGGCCGAGGACGGCCTCGCCTCATACATAGAGCCCCTGGAAGGCCTCTTCCCCCTCGGGATGGCGGGGGCCACGGACTCCCTGAGGCCCCATATGTTTTATTGCAAGGACCCAGGAGCGATCGCTGAGGCGCTCGCCAGAAGGGGAGGCACGCTGTGGTGGTGCAACGATGAAGGTAAGGGCTGTGATCTTTGACGTTGACGGCGTCCTGACCGAGGTGGACAGCAGCTGGGGCTTCGTGCACAGGGCCCTTGGGGTCCAGGAGAGGGCCAGGGAGATAGCGGAGAGGTTCGAGAGGGGCGAGATAGACTACGCGGAGTGGATGAGGCTTGACACCCAGCTGTGGGTGGAGGCGACTGGAGGGAGGATAACTAGGTGGGACCTCGAGAAGATACTCTCAGGTATCCCGATAAGGAGGGAGGCCCAGGACGTGGCCAGCTGCGTCCACAGGAGCGGCAGAAGGATAGCGCTCGTAAGCGGGGGGATCGACCTCCTGGTGGCCAGGGTCGCCGCGGCGGTAGGGGCTGACATCTGGGTGGCTAACCAGCTGAGCTTCGACAAGCGCTGGCGCCTCGTGCCCGGAGGGCTGCCCGTGGTAGGGGTCAACAAGGCGAAGGCCGTGAGGGCCGTCCTCTACGAGCTCGGCGTCCCGCCCGAGAGCGCGATGTACGTAGGTGACTCGAAGTGGGACGTTGAGGCCATGAAGATAGTAGGTTACCCCGTGGCCATGGGTGACGACCCTGCGGTGCTGAGCGTGGCGAGGTACAGGATCAGGTCACTCGGTGAGCTGTGCGGTCTGCTTGAGACGATAGAAAAAGGGGAAGATAAGTAAGGAGGCTTTACTGGCCCTTCAGCGCCTTGAGGTCGGCCTCCTTTATGTAGCCTATCAGGACATCTGTGTACTCAGTTGTTGATATGGGCTGGACGCCCGGCATCTCCCTGGCCAGGTCGTAGGTCACCTGCTTGTGAGCTATGGCCTGCCTTATCGCGTGCTCGACCAGCAGCTTGACCTCCCTCCAGCCAACGAAGTCGCTCAGCAGGTACATGCCGCTGAGTATCTCGGCGGTGGGGTTTATCACGTTCTTGCCAGCGTACTTGGGGGCGCTGCCGTGAACAGGCTCGGCGAGGGCTATCCCGTCGCCCATGTCGAGGCCAGCGGCCATGCCTATGCCGCCGACCAGGGCGTTGGCCTCGTCGCTTATGTAGTCACCGTTTAGGTTAGGCGTGACTATGACGTTGTACTCGCCCGGCCTCGTGATTATCTGCTGGAGCATGTTGTCGGCTATCCTGTCGTTAACTATTATCTTGTCCGGCGGGGCCTTACCGCCGTACTTGGTGTTGACCTCTTCCTCCGTCACCACGTAGTCCCTGAACTCCTTCAGTATAAGCTCATAGGCCCAGTCCTTGAAGGCGCCCTCCGTGTACTTCATTATGTTGCCCTTGTGCATTATGGTCACGTACCTGTAGCCGTTCCTTATGGCCCACTCCATGGCCCTCCTCACGTGCCTCTGCGTCCTCCACCTTGATATCGGCTTTACGCCGATGCCCGTGTCAGGCGTGAGCTCGATGCCGAACTCCTTCTTAAGGAAGTCCCTGACCTTCTGGGCCTCGGGGCTGTTGGCGGGCCACTCTATGCCGGCGTAGAGGTCCTCCGTGTTCTCCCTGAATATCACCCAGTCTATCTTCTCTGGGTGGCAGTGAGGGGCCGGCTGGCCGTACCACTTGACGGGCCTCACGTTGGAGTAGAGGTCAAGGGCCATCCTTATCGTGACGTTTATGCTCCTCCAGCCGCCGCCGACAGGCGTTGTCAGGGGGCCTTTCAGGTTGACCCTGGCCATCTTGAAGGCCTGAAGGGTGGCCTCAGGCAGCCTGTTCCCGCACTCCTGCTCGGCCAGGTCGCCCGCCGCCACCTCCCACCAGACCAGCTTCCTGGAGCCGCCGTAGGCCTTCTCAACGGCCGCGTTCAAGACCTTGATGGCGCTGTCAACGATCTCGGGGCCTATGCCGTCGCCCTTGAAGTAGGCCACGATGAGGTTGTCTGGGACTATGAGCCTCCCGTTCTCATACCTTGCGAACTGACCCTCCGCTGGGGGCTTGAGCTCATCTACAGTACAAGGTATCCTCGCCAAGGCCTTCGCCAAGGCGCTGGCTGCCCTTAGGGCTTAAAAACGTTAAACAATCAGCTGTTACGTTAAGCCGAGGATTTCCCTGAGGCTCCTAGTGTATGGGCTCCTGGCCACTCCTTTCTCAGTTATGATGGCGGTCACGAGCTCAGGAGGGGTCACGTCAAAGGCCGGGTTAAAGGCCTCAACGCCCTCAACGGTTATGCTCAGCTTACCGAGCACTGTCCTGACCTCGTCGAGCGACCTCTCTTCAATGACTATGTGCTCCTCGCCCTCAACTGGCTGTACCGTGCTGGTCGGGGCCGCGACGTAGAAGGGCCTCCCGCTGGCGTTGGCCGCGAGGGCCAGGTTGTAGGTGCCTATCTTGTTGGCTACGTGGCCGGTCAACGTTATCCTGTCGGCTCCCACTATGGCTAGGTCCGCCATGCCCCTCCTGAAGAGCAGCCCCGAGGCCCCGTCAACTACTAACGTCACAGGTATGCCGTCCTTCTTGAGCTCCCAGACGGTGAGCCTGGCGCCCTGCAGGAGAGGCCTCGTCTCATCGGCGTAGACCCTTATCCTCTTGCCCTCAAGCCAGGCGTACCTTATGACGCCGAGGGCCGTGCCAAAGCCGGCCGTGGCCAAGGAGCCCGTGTTGCAGTGGGTCACTATCCTGGCCCCGTCATCTATCAGCTTGGAGCCGTGGCGCCCCATGTTGACGTTGTTCTCTACGTCCTCAACGTACATGGTCAGCGCCTCCCTCATGACTGCCTCCCTCACGGCGTCAGCGTCGTCCTCCCTGTCGGCGACAGCCTCGGCAACCCTCATGACCCTGTCCAGGGCCCAGAACAGGTTGAAGGCCGTCGGCCTCGTCTTGGATAGGACCTCCTTGGCGACCCTGAGCTCCTCCATCAGCTGAGCGGTCCTCGAGGCCTTAGAGTGGACCGCGGCCAGCGCCATCCCGAAGCCCGCTGAGACTCCTATGGCGGGCGCGCCCCTGATCTCCATGTCCTTTATCGCCTGGGCCACCCTCCTGTAGTCCTTGGTCCTAACGTAGACCTCGGCCCAGGGGATCTGCCTTGTGTCGAGCCACACGAACTCGTTGGTCTCGAAGTCCCAGTAGAGGGGCTTTACCGTTAGGAACTCCTTAAGTCTGTCAAGCCTGGCCAACAGGTCGTCTATCTTCATGGCTCTCACCGAGCCGACTTTTGAGAGGTAAATTCTTCATGGAGGATTATAAGTGTATGCTATGGTGGCATAGGGGGATACCCCTTGGGACTTAAGGAAGACGTCATGAGGTGGCTTAAGGAGGAGGACATAGACGTTGAGGAGGTTCAGGTCCCCCCTAACGTGCCAATAGAGTGGGCCCTGAACGCCACGGTCAAGGCCCCGCTGAGGGTCATGATAGGGGTCCAGAAGCCTAAGACGAAGACCGAGAGGCTTGTGCTTAGCATGATAGTCAAGGTGGCGGACCAGCACAAGGCGGCCATGAACTCTATGCCAGAGAGGGACAGGCTAAAGTCCATGACAGAGCTCCTCACAAGGCTCATTAGTGTATGCCCCGACTGCGTCGTGATATTCCAGCCTCAGCTTGAGAGCCCTGACACCATAGTTGTCAGCAGGGTGCTGTACGAGGATCAGATAAACCCCTCGTCAATAGGGGGGACCGTGAGGACCCTGGTCAACGAGTACGCGGTCATCGTGGGTTACTTCAACGCCGAGGTAGGGGGAGCCTGGGGCGGCGCCTCGACAACCATACACATGTGAGGCTGAGCCCCTTGAGCTCCTTCCAGGTCAGGCCAGCAGTCATCCTGGCCTCTTCTAGGTGCCTGGCCGTGTCAGCTGTCCTTGAGAGCGCGCCCTTCGGGCCTGACCCACTGATATCGTCTAGGCTGGAGGAGCAGTACAAATCCCTCAGCCCCTTCAGCCCCGACCCGAGCTGGGGCTGGGAGCTCAAGTCCCTCTGGTACGCTACCCTTTACGGGGGCCTCGTGCTGATGTACACCTGTGGGCCCGTCACCCCTATATCGAGGGTTCACGTGGACGAGGGGCTTGATATAGGGGTCAGCGAGAGGGCCCGCAGGCAGCTGGATGACCTGGACCTGCTCAGGGCCTGGGCCATGATATGGGTTGGGCAGGAGAGGGAGGGGCTACAGGAGCTCGCGGGGCCCACGCTCAGGCCCGAGGGGTACTCCTGGGGCCCAGGGGGACCTCATAGGGTGGCCTTCAGGGGGATCGTGTACTGAGGAGGACATCAGGGGGTTCTAACCCTCACAGGCCCCAGGGACCTGTTCCTCCTTATCTCGTCAAGGGCCTCGGTGGCTAACGCTGAGGCCTCCCTCCCGCTCCGCGCGACGCCTACCCCCACCTTGACCTTGGCGAGCGAGGCCAGGTCCTGGGCGAGCCTCTCATAGCCCTCGGTGGGCATTATGACGAGTATGTTGTCGCCCCCGAGGTACTGGACTATGCCGCCGGCTGGGAAGGCCTGTGAGGACACGCCGTTCAGGAGCGACTGGACCTGCCTATAGGCCTCGACAGGGTCTGTGGACTCGGTGAGGGAGGTCACATCGTCAAGGTCTACGTGAGCTATGACCGTCAGGTCCCCGAGGCAGGGGTCAGCAGGCCCTCCCCTCAGGGCCCTGAAGGCCTTGGCGACGGCATCAGTGGGCCTCCTGGCGCACGCCGAGGCGTGCCTCACGCTCACGGGGGCGGCCGCAGCTATCTCGTCAACTATCTCCTTGACCTCCGTTTCCTCAAGCCCCGTTGTGACGAGCAGTATGTAGTCATATCTCAGAGGTACTGCCAGGGCGGAGGCGGATGCGGAGGCCCTTGAGGCCACCTCGTATAGCCTGGCCTGGGCTGACTGTATCCTCCACTCCCTGTCGCTCCCAAGGAGCTCAGTCCAATCCCTGTAGCCCCTGAGCTCCACCAGTGTCAGCTTTACCTCCAACTTCACCCCACCGTGAGCGTCTGGCCCGCGGCGGGCCTGGAGCCCGCCAGCGCCCTCTGCCTCCTCACGAGCTTGACAGCGGCCTCAACGGCCCTCCTGGCGTACTCCTCAGCCCTCTCGAGGGCCTGAACCCTTGAGGCGCCTGGGCCTATGACGCCCAGGGTCACGGGCTTGCCGTACTGGAGGCTTATGTCTATGAGCGCCCTGGCGGCCTGGTTGGCCACCACCTCGTCATGCTTTGTCTCGCCCTGTATGACAGCCCCTATGACGGCCACGGCGTCGACGTAGTCGAGCTTTATCGCCTGGAGCACGCCGAAGGGGGAGTCGTAGACCCCCGGCACCCTGAAGACTATGGGCACCTCGGCGCCCAGGAACCTCGCGTGCGAGATCGCCTTCTCCTCCATGACCCTGGTCACGTCATAGTTGAACTCTGAAACCACCAGCGCTATGCGGACAGGCTGCTCGCTCATGGTGGTCCTATTCGCCTGTTGGCCCTGTCCTTTATAAAGCCGAGCTCAGGCCGTGACGGACCTCCTGAAGAACTCGTTCCTCTCGGCCAGCCTCCTCACGGCCTCCTCTATGGGCTCGTCAGGAGGCACCTCCTCCTTTATGAACGTGCCCGTCCTGCCCACCTCCCTCCTCCTGCCGAGGACGCTGAGCCTCTCTCTCACTATGTCCATTGAGACCCTGAGGAGCCTGGCCACCTCCCCCTCGTGGCCCGCCACGGGGACCTCAACGTGCCCCCTGGGCGTAGGGATTATTGCTATCAGCCCCTTGTTGACGCCAGGCACCCTCCTCCTCTCCAGGACCCCCTTGGCGTCAAGCAGGCCTCCCCACCTGTAGAACTCCTGCTCCCTCGGCCTCATCCTGGCCAGGGGGAAGCTGACGACAAGCTCTTCGTCAGGGTCCAGGTATATGTAGGCCTTTGGGACGTAGAAGGGGGTGGCCTGGACTATCTCCTTGCTGTAGGCCCTGAGGCCTGCCCTCTCGATCGCCAGCTCGACCAGGTAGGGCGGCGCCGGGTCAAGGATAACGACGTCAACGTCGCTCTCCGGCCCCACGTCACCTCTCGCCACGCTCCCGAACACGTAGGCCTCGAGGCCTGCCCCCATGAGGGCCCTCAGGACAGGCGTCGCCCTGCCCCTCTTGGCGGCCAGGGTCCTCCAGCGGGCCTCGTCATATATTACTTCTGGTCCCAGCGACTCCAAGGCCGCTCTAGGGCTTTCCGCGGGCCCCTATTATGATATTATGGCCAGGTAGCCGCCCTGCCCCTTACAGTACAGCAGGTAGGCGCCTGGGGTTGTGCCCTCTGTCAGGTTGGACCAGGGGAGCTCCATGTAGGCCTGGTAGCCCTGAAGGCTCAGCCGCGCAACCATGGGGCTGACGCAGCTGAGGGGGTCTACGCCGAGAGGTATGGCTATGACTGGGCCGTCCTCCGTTAACTGCCCTACCTGAAGTGAGTCGCTGAGCCACGTTGGCGACACGAGCACCAAGGTTCCCACCCCAGTTGAGTTGAGCTCCAACATGGTTGGCGTGACGAAGGGGAACGGTGTGACGTTGACAGCGTAGGCGATCCAGCCGTTGTTAGCAGGCTTGAGCTGGGGGCCTACCTCAAGCAGCCCTGAGGGCCCATAAGGCATAGTCACGGCGACCTGGTAGAACGGCACGAGGAACTCCCCCGAGCTGACAGGCCTCGTGACGGCGCCCTCCTGCGTGTAGAAGGTCAGGTAGATCGAGGGGGTCACGTACTGTAGGGAGCTCATGAGGGCGCCGATCATGGGCGGGTATGAACCTGACGCCGAGAGGCTTAAGGCCTTGAACGTGACGGGGCCAGGCACGTCAAGGGTGAGGCTGGCGTTGCCCGTGAACTTCAAGACTGTAGCATTTATGGTGGCGGTCAAGGTGAAGCTGCCGCTGGCCATGCTGAGACCGTAGCCTATGAGCAGCGCGATGGGCCCTGGGGTCGTCCCATTGCCGCTGGCCCGCGAGTAGAAGCCCCAGTAGTAGTATAGCCCGCTGCTGGTCCAGCCTGACCAGAGGAACTTCGTGGAGCCGCTGGCCGTGAAGTTGCCAGTGAAGCCGAGGGCCGCGGCAGTGACAGGGCCTATGGGCGAAGTGTAGGGAGTCTGGGCCGTGGCAGTTGCGTTCGCGACGGCGCTGAAGGTGACGTAGCCTGAGGCGGGCAGTATCACGATGCCCGTGCTCCACCCCTGGCAGAAGGCGAGGAGGCTCACGTTGACGCCGCTCACGTTAACCCAGCCGAGGTAGGCTATTGGGCCGCTGAAGGACCTTGAGATGTTGACATTACCGACGCTTGCCACGACGCTCTCGCTGCAGAACCACCCGCTCATCCTGACCTTGACCTGGAGCTTCCCTGCGCTCTCAAAGGAGCCCCCGCTGCCCTGAAGACCTACAAGCGCCACGTTGTTTGGAAGCCTGAAGGAGTCAGGCCCCAGGTAGACCTGCTGGTACCCTGGGCCTGAGGAGGCGCTTGAGGGGCCCGTGGAGTTGAGGAAGGCGCAGCTGAAGTAGTCAGCGCCCTGGGGCGCCCTGCCCATGAGCAGGGGGTCGTTGTAGGGCTCGTACCTGAACACCGCTCCTGTGGAGCTGACGAGGAATATGCTGACGTTCTGGCAGCTGTAGTTGGTGAGGAGCCCCAGGAGGGCCTGCCCTGGGACGCTCTCGTCAACCCTCTCGACGTAGACTCTGCCCGCCTCCTGTATCACCGCGTAGCTTATGTTGAGGGGGACTGACGAGCTGACCAGGAGGTAGAGGCTTGAGTTCCTGAGGACGACGCTCATCTCAGGGGGTGACGACATCTGGGCCTCCCTGGCGAACTGGGATGAAGAGACCCTCTCAGCGTAAAGGACCACCTGGGAGCCCAGCCTCAGGAGGGAGAGGGCCGCCAGGACCACGACGGCTAGCACTATGACGGCCCCTATGACCTCACTAAGCGACCTCCTCCTCAACCTCGGCACCGAAGGGGTTACTGGTGAAAAAGCCGGCTCCCCCGCCCCTGGCCGGAGAGGGGCCCGTGGAGGCGAAGCTGGCCCTCATAGTTAACCCGATAGCCGGCATGGGCGGGAGGGTGGGGCTGAAGGGCACTGACGGTGAGGCCTACCTGAGGGCCCTCCAGCTCGGGGCCAGGCCGGTCGCCCCGGGGAGGGCCGTGGAGTTCCTCAGGTCGCTAAGCCCTGACATCAAGGTCCTGGCGCCGCCCGGCCAGATGGGCGAGGCGGAGGCCAGGGAGGCGGGGCTGGGGGGCCGCCTTGAGGTCATGGGATGCGCGCCACGGGAGGGGCCTACGTCAGCTGAGGACACCAGGAGGTGCGCCGGGGAGGCCGTGGGCAGGGTACCCCTCATAGTCTTCGTGGGGGGAGACGGGACGGCGCGGGACATCGTTGAGGTGGTTGACGAGAGGGTGGCCGTGCTTGGGGTCCCGAGCGGGGTCAAGATGTACAGCGGCGTCTTCGCTGAGACCCCAGCCATGGCGGCCATAGCGGCCGAGAGGTTCCTCAGGGGAGAGGTGAGGGTTGAGAGGGCCGAGGTGCTGGACATCGACGAGGAGGCCTTCAGGAGGGACGAGCTGAGGTTGAGGCTTTATGGCACGGCCCTGGTGCCGGCGGCCGAGGAGGTTGTCAGGTCAGGCAAGGAGGCGGCCTCCTACGCTGAGGAGGAGCTGGAGGCCATAGCCTCATATGTCGTGGAGAACATGGAGCCTGGGGTCCTCTACATACTTGGCCCAGGCTCCACGGTGGCTGCTATAGCCAGGAGGCTCGGCATCAGCAAGACGCTCCTTGGCTTCGACGCTGTCATCGACGGAAGGCTCGTGGGGCGCGACCTGAACGAGGCCGGCATGCTGGAGCTGTTAAAGCGATACCCCAAGGCCAAGGTCATAGTGTCGCCGATAGGGGGACAGGGGTTCCTGCTGGGGAGGGGGAACCAGCAGCTGAGCCCCGAGGTTATAAGGAGGGTAGGCGTTGACAACATAGTGGTTGTGGCGGCCAAGTCTAAGGCGCTCAGGCTCAGGTCACTCAGGGTTGACACGGGGGACCCTGAGCTTGACTCGGCCCTGAGGGGGTTCAGGCGCGTGATCGTTGGGTACGGCGAGGAGCTGGTCCTTAGAGTTATTTAGTGGTCAAGGAGCGGTGGCGGGGGACGGGGCCTATGTCATCCGTCTTGGGCGGACGGCCCGTGGGGGTCGTCCGTCCTTGGCGGATGACATAGGGTTGCAGAGGCGAGGAGGTCCTGGGAGGGGGTTCCTCCCAGGGCCCCTTTACTCTGCAACCCCTGGGGGCCCTGCCCCCGCCACCGATCCCTCTTTTGTGGGTTTAGGTATAAAAGGGGTCAGGCCCTCGCCCGAGGGCCAGTTATGAGGAGGCCGAGAGAAGGTGGCAGGCTGCCATGTGAGCCCTGGCCACCTCAATCATGCGGGGCTCCGAGTACTTGGTCAGCCTGACCACTACCCTGCCGCCCTCCTCTGACACCGACTGGATAGACTTAAGGGCCCTGTTGAACTCTGACTCCCTCTCAACAACGTCCTTTAGCTCAGGGGCGCTGAGGCCCTTTACCTCAAGCTCCAGCTCGCCCAGGGGCCTCAGCCTAGCCCTCTGGGACAGCTCAGGGTACCTTGCCTCAAGGACCCTCCTCAGGGCCTCAGCCACCTCGTCAGCGGTCCAGCCGCAGGTAGCTATGGCGACAGGGCACCTCGGGTGGAACCTGCAGCCCTTAGGCGGGCTCACCAGGCTCGGCACGTCCCCCTTTAGGACAACCCTCCTCATCTGCCTCCCGACCTCTGGCACCGCTGATATGAGGGCCTGGGTGTAGGGGTGGGCGGGCTTCCTTATGACCTCGGCCTTCGGGCCCTTCTCCATAACCTTGCCCGCGTACATGACGTAGATCCTGTCGGCCATGTATGAGACCACGGATATGTTGTGCGTTATGAAGAGCATGGCCATCTTGTGCGTCTCCCTCAGCTCCCTCAGCAGCTCAAGTATCTCGGCCTGCACGGACACGTCCAGGGCGCTGGTGGGCTCATCAAGGACCACGAAGCGGGGGTTTGTGGCTATGCCCCTCGCTATGGCCACCCTCTGCCTCTGCCCTCCACTGAGCTCGTGGGGGTAGCGGTCCGCGAACTCGGGGGGCAGCTGGACCTCCTCAAGGAGGTCAACTATCCTCTCCATGGCCTTGTCCTTATCATAGGCGCCTGTCTCGATCATCGGCTCGGCTATTATGTCAGCTATCCTCAGCCTGGGGTCCAGTGAGGAGTAGGGGTCCTGGAAGACTATGCCGACCTTCCTCCTGAACTCCTTAAGCGCCTTGCCCTTGAGCCTGAGGGCCGAGTACTTGGATGATATCAACTTCATGGTCTCGACGTCCCCCCTCTCCCTGGCCTCATCATATCTCTCGAGATCATGATCAGGTATCTCGAAGAGGATCTCGCCAGCCGTCGGCTCGATCAGCCTGATTAATGTCCTTCCAAGCGTTGTCTTGCCGCTGCCGCTCTCGCCAACTAGGCCTACAATCTCGCCCTCCTCGACCTCTACGTCAACGTCGTCGACGGCCCTAACGGAGGCGCCTCTGACGCCCTTAACTGGGAAGTAAACCTTAAGGCCCCTGCCAGCTATTATCACTTCCTCTCACCCCCAGCGTAAAGCCAGCACGCGACCTTGTGTCCGTTCCCTAAGTTGACCATCGGGGGCTCCCTCTCCCTGCATATTGGCATTGCGTATGGGCACCTTGGGTGGAACATGCATCCCTTGGGCGGGTTCCTGAGGTCAGGCACCTCGCCCTTTATCCCCTTGAGCTCGTGGGGCTCAAGGGTCGGCACGGCCTCCATGAGCATCTGCGTGTAGGGGTGCTTGGGCTCCCTGAACACCGCGTCCCTTGGGCCGACCTCAACGACCTTGCCGGCGTACATTATGGCTACTCTGTCTGAGACCTGGTAGAGGACGCTCAGGTCATGTGATATGAAAATGAAGGCCGCGTTGGTCTGCTGCTTGAGCTCATTCAGCAGCTCGAGTATACCGGCCTGGACCGTCACGTCCAGAGCGCTGGTGGGCTCATCAAGTATCACAAGCTCAGGGTTGTTTATCATCGCTGTCGCTATCACCACCCTCTGCCTCATGCCCCCGCTGAGCTCGTGGGGGTACATCCTGACAACCTTCTCGGGCTCAGGCATGCCGAGGAGGCCCAGGAACTCGGCGGCCTTCCTGTAGCCCTCCTTCACGAGCTCCCTCCTCACGAGCTGCCTGATAACAGGTGCTGCGGGGAGCTTGTTGGTCCTGGCCGTGTACTTAAGGCCTCTCTCAATTATTGGATTAACAGGGTCGCAGCACATGTTGAGGATCCTTATCTCTTTAACAAGATCGTGGAGGTCCCTCCTTCTCCAGATGGCTAACATCTGGTCCTCAAGCCCCTCAAGCCCCTTGGCCTTCACGTACTCTATGAGCCCAGCGTAGTCGTTGGCCCTGAGGAAGTTCAGGGCCTCCTTAACGTCGTCCTTCGTGGCCCTGGCCCTGGCCAATCTCCTCTTGGCCAGCAGGGACATGTTGTGCTGAAGCAAAACCTCAGCTATCTGGTACCCTACAGGCATGACAGGGTTTAGGGCTGTCATGGGCTCCTGGAAGACCATGGTCACCTTAACGCCTCTGATCCTCGTCATCTCCTTGTGCAGCCTCTTCAGGGCGTCCTCGTTCTTGTCAGGCCTGAACTTCTTGGCTTTCTTATAGTACTCCCTGAGGGGCTTAACCACGTCAAAGCCGTCGATTAGGACCTCGCCGTCAACTATGGCGGCGTTCCTGGGCAGGAGGCCCATTATGGTGAGGCCCAGCGTGCTCTTGCCGCAGCCGCTCTCGCCGGCTACACCAAGCACCTCGCCCCTCATGACCTCCAGGTCAACGCCGTTGAGGGCCTTGTAGACCCCCCTCCTCGTGTAGTACCAGAGCCTGAGGTTCCTGACCGTGACTATTGGCTCCCTGCCAGCGCTCACAGCGAGCTCCTCCTCCTCGGGTTTATCACGTCCATGAGGCCCATGCCAAGCAGGTAGACAGACACGGCAAAAATAACTATGAAGACGCCAGGCACTAAGACCGTCCAGGGGGCCGTGTTGATGTAGTTGAGGCCCAGCGTGGTCAGGTAGCCGAGCTCAGGTATGTTAGCGACCGGCAGGAAACCTATGAAGGCCAGACCTGATATCACGAGCATTATGGTGCCCAGGTCCATAGACATCTGCACCAGGACAGGGGGCAGGGCGTTGGGGAGTATGTGTCTAAACATGATCTTGTAGTTGCTCGCCCCTGCAGCCCTGGCGGCCTCTATGAAGGTCAGCTCCTTGACCTGGAGCGTGACGCTCCTCGTGTACCTGGCGTAGAGGGGCCACCAGACTATTATGAGGGCTATGATCATGCTAGTTATGGTCCTGCCCAGGGCGTAGCCTATGGCTATGGCCAGGACCAGGTAGGGGACGCTGAAGAATATGTCGGTGAGCCTCATGAGGACGTCGTCAACCCAGCCGCCGAAGTACGTTGCCACAATGCCTATCACAATGCCCAGCAGGGCCCCAGGCACCACAACAGCTACGGAGAGGCCCAGGTCAAACCTTATGGCCTTTATGACCGCCCTCAGCAGGTCAATGCCAGGGTACGTTGTCCCGAAGGGGTGCCTCCATGAGGGGGGCTGTGGCACTGGGTTGCTGTAGTCAGGTATCACCTCGAACGGGTGCCTCAGCCCTATCAGCCACGGCGCGAACTGAACTATCAGCGCGTCAGCGACGTACGCGAGGACAATGACAAGCCCCACTACGGCCAGCTTGTTCGAGAAGAACACCTGGAGGGACAGCTTCCTCTCGGGCGTGAGGATCCTTGACGTAAGCCCTCCCTTGGCCATGCTCTCACCCTAGCCTGACCCTCGGGTCCTTCAGGGCGAACACTATGTCGAGGATCAGGCTCGTCGTCACGAATATTATTCCGAAGAGAAGGGTCCCAGCCATTATGCCGCCCATGTCATTATTAAGCATAGACTGGGTCAGCCAGTACCCTATCCCTGGGTAGTTGAAGACCGTCTCCACTATGACCACGCCGCCCAGAAGGCCCGCTACCGTGTAGGCGAAGTTCGTGTAGACGGGGAACATCGCCGTGGGCCTCGCGTGCTTATTTATAACTATCCTCTCCGGCAGCCCCTTGCTCCTCGCGAACCTGACGTAGTCCTGCTCTAGGACCTCAAGCATGGAGGCCCTCAGTATGTTTATGACGCCTGCCATGACGGCGAGGGCTATAGTCAGTGACGGCAGGATTATGTGCTCAAGGGCGTCAAGCGCTATGTACCAGTCGCCGTGTATGAGGGCGTCTATGAGCAGCACGTGGGTGGGATAAGATATGCCGTTCTTGTACCAGGGCAGGCCTGCTAGGAGCCTGGCGCTCACGGTGCCAGAGATGGGCAGGACCTTCAGCCACACCGCGAATATTATTATGAGGATCACCGCTATCAGGTATATCGGCATCCCGTAGAGCGTGTAGGAGAAGACCCTTATGGCAACGTCGTCCGGCTTGTCCCTCCTCACGGCCGACCACGTGCCGAGGGGTATCCCGAGCAGCCAGGTCAGTATGCCGCCCAGCACGGCCAGGAGGGCCGTGTTAGGGAAGAAGAGGGCTATGGCCTGGGTGACGGGGCCGCTAAATACGGGCGTGTTGGTGTAGCCCAGGTTCCCCTGGAGGACGGAGGCCAGCCAGTAGAAGTACTGCACGTAGACGGGCTGGTTGAGGTGGAACTTCTGTATCAGCATCTGTATCTGCTGCTGCCTCGCGGCGCCCGTGAGCCTTGGGTTTATGTAGACGGCTATCAGCTTGTAGACGCCCCCTACGTGCATGAGGGCGAAGACTATGACAGTCAGGCCTATCAGGGTGGGTATGTAGTAAAGTAACCTCTTAGCTATGTACTGCCAGAGCTTTATCCCTGCTCCCCTCTCAGCGGAACCTCACGCGTGGGTTAAAAACGCAAAGGACTACCGTAGGCATTAAAAAATATAAAAAATATAAATAAAAACAAAATGATATAGTTAGCAGCGCCTCTACAACTTCAGCCCTTGACCCACCAGAAGTACCAGCTATCAGCGGCGCCGCCTACCATTGGGTTCTCCTCCCATGATATCATTCCCATGTAGCCGTGCATGTAGGGCTTGATGACCCAGTAGGCGTTGGGCTGTATGGTGTAGACGTACATGTACAGCTGCACTGCCATGTCCTCGGCCTGCTTGTAGTAAGTTGTCGCGGCGGTCACGTTGTTGGCCAGCTCGGCGGCGTCGGCCTGCATTATTACGTTGTTGAGCTGCTGGTACTCCATGGCCTCCTGCCACAGCATCTTGCCGATCTCCGGCTCAACGCTCGGGCTGAGCCCTGGCCAGCTTATCTTAGAGGCGTTGAAGTAGGCGCTGAGGTTCTCGAGGTAGCCGACGTCCCAGCCGTCAGGTGCTGGGTAGGTGCCTCCCTGCTCATACATGGCGTTTATGAAGTCTGAGGCAAGCGGGTAGTCAGCTATCCAGCCCAGGTAGAATATAGCCATGGGGTTCTGGCCGGGCACCATGTAGCTTATCTGCGTTGAGAAGGGCATGTAGATGGGCTGGGCGTGTATGTTGGGGTCTATGGTCTGAAGAGCCTGGGCCCACATCTGGGCTGCGGTGAAATCAGTTGTGTCGCCGGCCGTGATCACTATCGGGAAGTAGACGCTTATGTTGTAGAAACCGCTCTCCTCCATGAGCTGCTTGGCGTACGTCAGGTTGAAGGTCGGGCATCCTGTCAGCTCAGACGGCGGGAAGTAGTAGTTGAGGCCTGGTATAAGGACGCCGCAGTACGGGCTGCCGAAGTTGAAGTGGTACTTCACGTTGCCAACTATGTCATTTATGTACTCAGTGTAGTTGAAGGCGTAGGCGAAGGCCTCCCTCACGAGCGGGTTGGCGAAGTACCAGCTGGGTATGGTGTAAGCCGGGTTGATTGAGTGCAAGGCGGTCTGGCTGACATTGAGGACGAATATGAAGAAGAACTCGCTCAGCGTCGGGAACTCGTAGAGGCTCGCCTGGCCCTTGGCCTCAAGGCCCTCGAGGAGCGGTATGTAGCTGCTCGGCAGGCCGGTGACTATGTCAGCCTGCCCAGACGCGAACATCTCGTATGCCGTCTCAGGGTCCTTGACCCAGTATATTATGACAGTGTCGTTCGGCCTCGGGAAGTAGGGTATATCGTTAGGCCAGTAGGGGTTAGGCTTGAGGACAACGCTCTGGCCCGGCGTGTAGACAGCTACGTAGTATGGTCCCGTGAAGCCAGCTGACTGCCCTGAAGGCCACTGCACCTCAGTGTTGTAGCTACCCTCGTTGCAGGTCTGCTCGTACTGGTAGAAGGCCTCGGCCAGCTGGGTGAAGTTGTGATCATAGAGCCCTGTGAAGTTTATGCCGTCACCCACCTGCTCGAGCCACTTGGCGTCAAGTACGCCGGCGCCGAGCGGGTCATCTATTGCAGTGAAGAACGCCTCAGGCGAGACTGGCTCAGGCAGGTGGAAGGTGACGGTGTCGGTCGCGTTGTCATAGGTCACCGCGTTAATTATCTCCTGGGCGCCCTGGCTGTCGTTGGGGGCTGTGACAACGAACGTGAACGGGGTGTAGTTGGGTATGAGGTACTGGGTCAGTATCCAGCCAGGCGTGCCAGGCGTTCCGCCTGCGCACAGCATGTCCCTTATCACGCTGTACCATACGTCGTAGGCCGTTATCGGGTCCCCGTTCGAGGCCCTCAGGCCGGGCCTGAGAACGAACGTGTACTCTGTGTAGTTGGAGTTTATGCCGTTGCCGACCGTGGGCACGTACTCGGCCAGCTCCGGTATGAACTTTGTCGTGTTGGCCCCGTAGTACTGTATGAGGGTCCCATAGATGTTGGATATGACCTCAAAGCCCACGCTCTCGTAGTCTATGTCTGGGTCGAAGCTGAAGGGTCCTCCCGGCACGTTCTCGGAAACTACTATCGTGCCCGGGTTAGGCACTGATATGAGGGGCCTGAAGAGGGAGAAGGGAGCAGTTGGCGAGCTGACGGCTATGGTGTAGTAGGTGGTGTAGCTGTACGTGGCCTTTGTCGTTACGTTCTCTGTGACCACAGTAAGTGAAACCGTGTAAAGCCCTGGCGAGCTGTAGGTCACGTTTATCGGGTTCCTAGCTGGCTCAAGGTAGGTCACGTTCCCTGAGCCGGTGAGCCAGACCTCAACGGCGTAGCCCGTGCCGTTCCTTGAGGGTATGGTCAGCGTTGTCCCGTTGCCCAGGTCCCATATGTACTCCTCTACGGTCATGTTAGTGCCAGTTGGAGGCTGGAGGAAGCCAGCCAGGAGGTGAACTGTCTGGCCTACTGAAACTACTGGTTCAGATAGGTTGACCAGAGTTATGACTGGGACCGTGATCAGCTGCGCGTAGCTCTCGTTGAAGGCCGGCGGGGCAACAAGCACCTCGATCAGGTTGCCCTGAGAGCTCCCCACAAGCTGTCCGTTCCTGTAGACCTGGTAGTACAGCAGGTAGTGGCCTGGGTACCTATAGAGTAGGTTGGCGTAGTTGGCCGTCGTGTTAATGATCGACCCGTTCCCCGCGTAGACAAGCACGTATGAGCCAGGGGACGGGGTGAACGACGTTAACGTGATGGATATCGGGGTCCCGGCCGTCGTGGTGTAGCTGCTGACGGCGGGCGGGGAGAGGGAGTAGGAGGGCGTCACAGTTGTCGTAGTCATGGTTATGGGAGTGGTTGTTGGAGTTGTTGTAGTCGTCGTTGTGGTTGTGGTCGTGGTTGTTATTGTGGTCGTTGTCGTCGGAGTTGTCGTTGTCACGTGATGTCTGCTAACGTAATAGTAGCCTACGCCTCCGGCTATCGCCACCACGACTATCACGATTACTATGGCTGCCAGCGCTGCCCTGGACAAGGAGGACCTCCTGCCCGCCAACGTGGGTCCCACCGCTTACGCTCGGTCTGAACGCCCACAGGCTCTTTTTAAGCTTCCTTGAGGTCCTGCATCAAGACCCTTTTGCCAGCAGAGTCGAGGGCCGCCCACGGGTGAGCTCCTGTACGTCCCCGCTCACCTCCTCAAAGTCATCGCTGTCGACGTTATACGTCGCTGAGCCGCGCCTCGTGTAGACCCTGACCCTGTGAGAGAAGGCCCTCTTGATAGCCTCCCTCGGCAGCTCGCCCTCCCTGTAGACCCTCTCAGGCCTGTACTCGGGCCCGAAGCTCTCGGCCAGGACGACGTCAGAGCCTAAGCTTGACGTTTCGCTATCTATCACGGCCCTCACGATCGAGGGGACCTGGGCAAGGCTCACGAAGGCCCCCTCCTGCTTAACGGGCCTGGCCCAGCTGGGCCGCGCTGAGCGTGGTCAGGATGTAGGCCCCCTGGCCCTCATGCCACGCTAAAGGGACTTGACGGCCTCCAGGGCCCTGTCGGCGTGCTCCTCGGCCTTCTTTAGGCCCCTTATGACCTGCCTTACCACGCCGTCGGGGCCTATCACGAACGTCACCCTCTCAGCAGTGCCCGTCGCCCTTAGCGCCCCGAAGGCCCTTGAGACCTCCTTCTTAGCGTCGCTCGCAAGCGGGAACCTGGCCCCGTGTTTCTCGGCGAACCTCCTCTGGGTCTCAAGGCTGTCTACGCTTACCCCTATGACCTCAGCCCCCGCCTTCCTGAACTCATCGTAGAGCTCAGCGAACCTCTTCAGCTCCCTGGTGCAGCCCATCGTGAACGCCTTTGGGAAGAAGTAGAGCACGACCTTCCTGCCCCTCAGCTGGGACAGCCTCACCTTTCCCGCTGTCGTCTCAAGCTCGAGGTCGGGGACCGGGTCGCCTACCTGGACCACGCCTCTCGCCGAGGAGGCCTTGCCCAGGGCCCCTTTTAAGGCGGAGCATGTAGGGACAGGGACTTATAGGGGGCATGGGCCCTAGCTTATTTACCTAGGCCCCCTCAAGGCGACAGGTGTATACAGTGGCGTCCGAGAGCCTCGAGCTCCTCAGGTCCAGCGTCAGGGAGTTCGCGGAGAAGGTGGTAAAGCCAGTTGCCAGGAGGATAGACCAGGAGAACGCCGTTCCCCCCGACATCATAAGGCAGGTGGCTGAGATGGGCTACTTCGCCCTGAGGGTCCCCCAGGAGTACGGGGGCCCTGGGCTGAGCACCCTTGAGTCAGTCATAGTGGTTGAGGAGCTG